>ERZ724513.204-NODE-204-length-26852-cov-5.011680_pt1 | contig 26852 bp, 27 predicted proteins | sample MGYA00376046_ERZ724513 | MGnify/ENA primary metagenome ERZ724513 (study PRJEB28724, sample SAMN07190883) | activated sludge metagenome | isolation source: activated sludge of sewage treatment plant in Hong Hong | place: Hong Kong | collected 2016-03-17 ...
TCGAGGGCTTTGTCAGCCAGCCGCGACGGCGTGACTACGTGAACCCGAAACTGGTGCAGGCGGCCCGGGGAGCCCTGGTTGAGGTCGCCGAACGGCGGCGGCGCTCGCTGCTGCCTGCGATCGACTACGTCGAGCCGAGCCGGGAGTCAGCTCCCGAGTCGCTCTCAGCAGGTCATTTCATCCTCGCCGGATTGCCGAAGCCAGAGTGCCAAGCGTTGATCAGGACACCCAGCGGCCCGACCTTTCCTGACTTCTGGTGGAGTGCCCTGCGCGTGGCCGGCGAATGCGATGGCGCGGCCAAGTACAGCGACGCGCAAGCTTTCGCTCGCGAGAAAGAGCGCGAACAATTGCTCGAAGACCTGGGGATCAGCGTCGTGCGCTGGCTGGCTAAAGAGATCATGCTGCAGCCGAACCTCGTGGTGGATCGGGTTAGCCGCGAGTTGTCTTCGCGCAGCTGAACCCGAGTTTGATGGCATATGCGGCGGGTCGGCCCGATCGCTCTCGGCGAAACCCGACTTGGATGGCCTATGGGCGGCAAGAGAGGTGTCATAAGCCTTCCAAATCGGGTCCACCTCACCGGCGATCGATACAGGTCCCTGATATGCCATCCAAGTCGGGTTTGGCCCGTCGACCTGCTTGGATGGGTGCGTGCGAGCGGTGGTGCAGCGGGTCAGCCGGGCTGAAGTGGCGGTCGACGGCGAAGTGATCGGCCGGATCGACGAGCCAGGGTTGCTGGTTCTCGTGGGCGTGACCCACTCCGATACCGAAGCGGTCGCGGAGAAGCTGGCCGACAAGACCTGGCAGTTGCGCATTCTCGAAGGCGAGCGGTCCTGCGCGGACGTGGGGGCGCCGCTGCTGGTGGTGAGCCAGTTCACGCTGTACGCCGACACCCGCAAGGGGCGCCGTCCGTCCTGGAGCGCGGCCGCTCCCGGACCGGTGAGCGAACCACTGGTCGACGCCTACGTCGAGGCCCTGCGCCGCCGCGGCGCGCACGTCGAAACCGGACGCTTCGGCGCGATGATGGCGGTGACCAGCACCAACGCCGGGCCGATGACGCTGCTCCTGGAAGTGGACGCCTGATCGAGCGCGCACTGGGTCTCGACAGGCTCGAGCAGCAAAGGGCATTGCTGGCTGCTGGGACACCCGGGTTCGGCTGATCGAGCCCGTCGAGATCGCCGCAGCCACCTACGAAACCCCTAGTTTGGTTACAGCGCTGAAACGAGAGGTCACTAAGGTTGGCGCTGGAATCGGCCCGCGAGACCGGGGAGGTGTCGAATGGCGCAGTTGCTCCTGGTGAGCAATGAGGTCGCGCGTGGCACCCCGGCGGAGATCTCCTTGCCGGTGCTGTCCCTCCTCGCGCACGACATCCGTGGGGTCGCCGCGGACACCCTTGCGCTAACCGAGTCGGCCCGCGCTGATCTGGTGGTGCTGGACGGACGCGCCGATCTTCCCGGAGCGCGCACCATGGCCCGGCTGTTCAACTCCTCCGGGTCCACCGTGCCGCTGCTGCTGGTGCTCACCGAGAGCGGCCTGGCCGCCGTCGCCACCGACTGGGGCTTGGCGGACGTGGTGCTCGACACCGCCGGGCCGGCCGAGTTCGAGGCCCGGATTCGGCTGCTGGTCACGTCCGCGGCCAACGACGGACTGATCAGCGCCGGCGGCATCGTCATCGACGACGCCGCCTACTCCGCGATGCTGGACGGCGCCCCGCTCGACCTCACCTACACCGAGTTCGAACTGCTGAAGTACCTGGTGCAGCACCCCGGCCGCGTGTTCAGCCGGGAGCACCTGCTCGCCGACGTCTGGGGCTACGACTACTACGGCGGCACCCGGACGGTTGACGTGCACGTGCGCCGGCTGCGCGCCAAGCTCGGCCCGGAACACGAGGCCCTGATCGGCACCGTGCGCAACGTCGGCTACCGCTTCTCCCCTGACGGCTCCGCGCGCCGTTGAGTCCCGCCGCTACCCTGCAAAGATGCCGACCAATCAACTCAGTCCTGCCCAAGCCGAACAGGTGCTCGACCTGGCCGCGGCCGCGACCGCGCACGATGGCGTTGATCCGCTCAACGAGGAGGCGCGGTTCGCGCTGCGCGACGACTCCGCCGAGCACTACCTGCACCACGTCGGCGACCGATTGGCCGGTTACCTGATTTGGCTGCCGTTGCATCACACCGGGCAGTTGGTGGTGCACCCGGAGTTTCGGCGGCAAGGGATCGGACGGACGCTGGTTGAACAAGCGTTTGGGGTGATCGACGGGGCCCCGGCCGGCTCGACCACACGTCCGGTGGCGATTTGGGCGTTCGGCCATCTGCGCGCGGCGCAGGGATTCGCGTCCGCTCTGGAGCTCAGCCCGGTGCGTGGGCTGCTGATCATGGATCGCCCACTCGCCGAACCGGTCACACCGCACGTCCCGGACGCACTGCAGCTACGCGGCTTCGAGCCGGCGGACGCGGCCGAGGTGCTCACCGTGAACGCGGCCGCCTTCGCTCATCATCCCGAGCAGGGCAGCCTGGACGAAGCCGGCCTGCACGCCCGCATGGCCGAGCCCTGGTTCGACCCGTCCGGCCTGATCCTCGGCTTCGATGCGGACGGTCTCGCCGGCTTCCATTGGACCAAGCGGATGGATGCCCGAACCGGCGAGGTGTACGTCATGGCGGTTGCCCCCAGGGCCCAGGGACGCGGCTACGGCAAGGCCCTGCTGAACGCCGGGCTGGCCCACCTACAACGATCGGGATGTGACCGCGTCCTGCTGTACGTCGACATGGCGGATCAGGTAGCGGTAAGAATGTACGAAAGCGCCGGATTCCGAGTCACCCACCGCGACGTGCTCCTGGCGCCGAAGCCGAAGGAGCAACAATGACGGTCGAGGAACAAACTGTCGCAACAGACGCCGCCCCGACCCCACCCGACCTTCCGGCCGACCGCTTCTCCGACCGCGAGCTGTCCTGGCTGGCGTTCAACAACCGCGTGCTCGACCTGGCCAAGGACGCCAAGCGGGTGCCACTGCTCGAACGCGCCAAGTTTCTGGCCATCTTCGCCTCCAATCTGGACGAGTTCTTCATGGTGCGGGTGGCCGGCCTGAAGCGCCGGATGGCCGCCGGGGTCGCGGTGACCAGCAACTCCGGGCTGATGCCCCGCGAGTTGCACGACGCCATCCTCACCCGCACTCGCGAGCTAGTGGTCGACCACGCCCAGGTGTTCGCCGAGGACATCCGGCCGGCGCTGGCCCAGCACGGCATCGAGATCCTGCGCTGGGACGAGCTCACGTCCGATGAGCGCGAGAAGATGACCGCGCTGTTCGAGAACCGGATCTTCCCGGTGCTGACCCCGCTGGCGGTCGACCCGTCCCACCCGTTCCCGTACATCTCCGGGCTGAGCGTGAACCTGGCTGTGCTGCTGCGGAACCCGGCCACCGGCGTCCGCCAGTTCGCCCGGGTCAAGGTGCCGACGATCCTCAGCCGCTTCGTTCCGCTCGGCGGCGGACGCTTCGTCCCGCTGGAGGAAGTGATCGCGCGCCATCTCGGCCAGCTGTTCTCCGGCATGGAGATCCTCGGCCACTCCACCTTCCGGGTGACCCGCAACGAGGACGTCGAGGTCGAAGAGGACGATGCCGAGAACCTGCTGTTCGCGCTGGAGAAGGAGTTGCTGCGCCGCAAGATCGGACGCCCGCCGGTGCGGCTCGAAGTCGAAGAGGACATCGACGACCGGATGCTGCAGCTGCTGATCAGCGAACTCGACATCGCCGAGAAGGAGGTCTTCCGGATGCCCAGCCCGCTGGACCTGCGCGGGCTGTTCGCGATCGCCGACCTCGATCGGGAGTCGCTGCTCTACCCGTCCTTCCTGCCGAAGACGCACCCGGAACTGGCCGAGGTGGAGACGTCCCGGCCCGCCGACCTGTTCGCGGCGCTGAAGAACCGTGAAGTACTTCTGCATCATCCGTACGACTCGTTCGCCACCAGCGTGCAGCGCTTCATCGAGCAGGCCGCAGCCGATCCGGCGGTACTGGCGATCAAGCAGACCCTCTACCGCACGTCCGGTGACTCGCCGATCATCGACGCCCTGGTCGAAGCGGCGCAGGCAGGCAAGCAGGTGCTGGCGCTGGTCGAGATCAAGGCGCGCTTCGACGAGCAGGCCAACATCGCCTGGGCCCGCAAGCTGGAGAAGGCCGGCTGCCACGTGGTCTACGGCATGCTCGGGCTGAAGACGCACTGCAAGCTGTCGCTGGTGGTGCGCGAGGAGGAGACCGGGCTGCGGCGCTACGTCCATATCGGCACCGGCAACTACAACCCGAAGACCGCCCGGATGTACGAGGACATGGGCCTGCTGACTTCGAACAACATCATCACCGATGACGTCGCCAGGTTGTTCAACCACCTCTCCGGCATGGCGCAGGAGACCCACTACAAGCGGCTGCTGGTGGCGCCGCACGGGGTCCGCCGCGGGCTGATCGAGAACATCAACCACGAGATCGAGAACCATCGCGCCGGGCTACCCGCCCGGGTGCGGATCAAGGTGAACTCGATCGTGGACGAGGCGGTGACTGACGCGATGTACCGCGCGTCCCAGGCCGGCGTGCCGGTGGACCTGTGGGTGCGCGGTATCTGTTCGGTGCGTCCGGGCGTGCCGGGGCTCAGCGAGAACATCCGGGTGCGTTCGATCCTCGGCCGGTTCCTCGAGCACAGCCGGTTGTACTGGTTCGCCAACGGGGGCAATCCCACGGTCGGCATCGGCTCGTCCGACCTGATGCATCGCAACCTGGATCGCCGCGTCGAGGTGATCGTCGGGCTGAACAACCCCAAGCACATCGACCAGATCGAAGGGCTGTTCGAACTGGCCTTTGACGAGGGGACGGCGTCCTGGTGGCTGGAGGGCGACACCTGGACCCAGCGGACGCTGGACGCAGACGGCGAGCCGCTGCTCGACATCCAGGACCACCTGATCGCCACCATGGGCCAACGTCGGGCGGTCGAGCGCTAGACGATGGCGAACACTCGCGTCTCGAAGCAGATCACTGCGGCCGGTACGGTCGTGCTCCGGGAGAACCCGGACGGCCAGACCGAGGTACTGCTGGTGCACCGGCCGCGGTACCAGGACTGGAGCCTGCCCAAGGGGAAGCTCGATCCGGACGAATACCTGGTCGGCTGTGCAGCCCGCGAGACCCGTGAGGAGGCCGGGGTCAACGTGCGGCTCGGCATTCCACTGGACCCGATCCAGTACCCGGTCAGCGCAGGCACCAAGACGGTCTTCTACTGGCGATCACGGGTCGTCGGCAACGGCCGGCAGAAGGCCAACGGCGAGGTGGACGACGCCGCGTGGTTCAGCGTCCGCGAGGCGCTCGACCTGGTTACCTACGCCGACGAGCGTCCGCTGATCCGGCAGGCGGTCGCCCTGCCGGACTCGACGCCGCTGTTGCTGATCCGGCACGGCAAGGCGCTGCCGCGCAGCGACTGGGACGGGATCGATTCGGAGCGTCCGCTGGATGAACGCGGTCGGCTGCAGAGCCAGCGGTTGACGCCACTACTGGACGCCTACGGGGTCGGCCGGCTGGTTTCGTCCACGTCGGCGCGCTGCCTGCAGACCCTCCTGCCGCACTCGCACGCCAGCGGCCTGGTGCTGGAGGCCGAACCCGCCCTCAGCGAGGAGCGCTTCGCTACCGAGCCCAAGGCAGTCACTCCACTGCTCAAACGCATTGCGAAGCAGGCTGCCGAGACCGGGAAGCCGGCGGCGATCTGCGGTCACCGTCCGGTGCTGCCCACGATGCTCGCCGCGCTCAAGCTAGCGCCGCGCAGCCTGCAGCCCGGTTCGACCCTGGTCGTCCACTTGGCCCCGGACGCGTCCGTGTTGGCCGTGGAGTTGCACAAGCCTGAGGTCTGACCACGGGAGCCGGCAACTGTTGCCAGAGTCAGCGCCTCGGCGCGGCCGTACTTCTTCGTAGTACGAACTTCGGCGGTAGCACCAAATGCTGGGTGCGGGCCTTGCCGGTCTCGATCAGCTGCACCAACAGCTCCACCGAGAGCTGCCCGATCTCGTCGAAGTCCTGGCGGATCGTGGTCAGTCCGGGCCAGAAGAACTCGGCCTCGGGGGTGTCGTCGAAGCCGACCACGCTGAGCTCGTCCGGCACCCGCAGGCCAAGTTCATGCGCCGCGTACAGAACTCCGAGCGCCATGGCGTCGTTGGCCACGAAGATCGCGGTGACCTCCGGATCGCGGAGCAGCTCGCGTCCGGCCTGGTAGCCGGACGCCGCCGACCAGTCACCGCGCTGGATCGGCTTGATCGGCGCGCCGGCGGACGTCAGCGCCTCCTGCCAACCAGTGACCCGTTCGGTGCCCTCGTACCAGAGGTTCGGACCCGCCAGGTGCCAGACCGTACGGTGCCCGAGCTTCAACAGGTGCTCGGTAGCCAGCCGGGCGCCCAGGCGCTGGTCGACCGAGACCACCGGGTAGTTGCCCGGCGTTCCGGCATGGATCGCCACCATCGGCGGCAGGTCCGCCGGCGGCTCGACCTCGTGCACCTCGGAGATCAGCGGCTGGAGCAGGATCACCCCGTCCGACGAGCGCGACTGCAGCAGATGGACACCCTGGGCCACCGCGTTGCGGTCCGGATCGTCCAGGTGCGCGACCGTGACGCTGTAGCCGCGGTCGCGTGCCGCCAACTCGATGCCGCGCAGGGCGGCTCGCGGACCGAACAGCGTGGTGTCGACGGTGAGCACACCGATGCTCCGGGAGCGTCCACTGGCCAGGCCACGGGCCATGATGTTTGGCCGGTAATCGAGCGAGCGCATCGCCGCGCGGACGCGTTCGCGGGTGTCGGTCGCGACTTTCGCGTGACCATTGATCACGCGGGAGACGGTCATGGTGGATACTCCAGCCAGCCGAGCCACGTCCGTCAGTGTCGGCGGACGATAGACCGCAGTGCCGTCCCCAGCGACTTCACCCATGGGTGTTAGCGTATTACACTCCAGCCCGCGGGTTTCAGAAACCGCGGCCGAAGACGGACGTGCCGCCCGAGATCAAAGCGGAAATCTGGCCCGCTATTCACCTTGCGTTCACCCGGCAGTCCCGGAGCGGTAAGCCGGCCCACCTAGGGTCAGCAGCGGAGCACAACCGCTCCCAAACCAAGACGCTAAGGAAACTCCGTGAAGATCAAGCCGATCGCCGCCGTGCTGGCCACCGCCACCGCGTTCACTCTCGTGGGCTGCGCAGCGAATGAGGCCGCCGGCACTGGTGGTACCTCATCCGCCGCCGCCCAGACCCTCACCGGCAAAGGCGCCAGCTCGATGAAGGCAGCCCAGGAGAAGTGGGTCGCCGACTTCCAGACCGCCAACACCGGCATCACCGTCAATTACTCGCCGGAAGGCTCCAGCGCCGGGCGCTCGGCCTTCACCGCTGGCGCCGTCCAGTTCGCCGGCTCCGACCGTCCGCTCAAGGACGAGGAGATGGGCGCAGGCAAGTTCGCCACCTGCGCGGCCGACTCCAACGCCCTGAACCTGCCGGTCTACGTCTCGCCGATCGCGATCATCTTCAAGCTGGACGGCATCGACAAGCTCAGCCTCGACCCGGCCACCGCGGCCAAGATCTTCGCCGGTCAGATCACCAAGTGGAACGACCCGGCGATCGTCGCGCTCAACCCGGACGCCAAGCTCCCCGACAGCAACATCACCGCCGTCCACCGCGCGGACGGCTCGGGCACCACCAACAACTTCACCGACACCCTGCACCAGCTGGCTCCGGAGGTTTGGACGGAATCCGCCGCCGACGACTGGCCGGCCGCGTTCGGCGGTGAGGCAGCCACCGGCACGTCCGGCGTGGTCAGCGCGGTTTCCGGCGGACAGGGCACGATCGGGTACGCGGACGCGTCCGCGGCCAAGAACGTGGGCATCGCCAGCCTGGCGGTGAACGGCAAGTCGCTGGAGCCGTCCGCCGAGGCGGCCGCGGCCGTGATCGACCACTCCCAGACGGTCGCCGGACGCGGCGAGCACGACCTCGCCTACTCCCTCGACCGCACCTCCGAGGGGGTCTACCCTGCGGTGCTGGTGTCCTACGCGATCGTCTGCGAGACCTACAAGGACGCGGCCACGGCCAAGCTGGTGAAGGACTACATCGGCTACATCGCCTCCGCAGAGGGTCAGCAGGCGGCCGCGACCGCAGCCGGATCCGCGCCGCTGTCGGCCGCGATCCAGGCCAAGGTCAAGGCAGCGGTGGATTCGATCAAGTGACGTCAGCCCTCGACGGCGCCGGTGGTGGGCCCACCGGCGCCGTCCGGACGCCCGGGCATAGCCTTGGGTCAATCGCCAGAAAGCAGGCAGACGAGATGACCCACCCGCTGTCCACGGATTCCGGCCCCGGACCCGCGGGCGCCCCGGAGGCAGCCCTGGCGGCCGATCCCAAGCGGTTCGGCGACCGGGTGTTCCGCGGGTTCGCCACCGGCGCCGGCGTGCTCATCCTGGTGATCCTGGCGCTGGTCGCCGGCTTCCTGTTGATCCAGGGTGCGCCGGCGTTATTCGCCGACCCGGACCGGCTCGCTTCGCAGGGCTACGGCGAGTTCGCGTCCTGGGTGCTGCCCTACGCGTTCGGCACGGTCTGGGCGGCTGTGCTCGCGCTGGCGATGGCGGTGCCGGTCGCAATCGGGATCGCCCTGTTCATCTCGCACTTCGCCCCACGCCGGATCGCGCAGCCGCTCGGCTACCTGATCGACCTGCTGGCGGCGGTCCCGTCCGTGGTGTTCGGCCTGTGGGGCTCGACCCTGCTGGCCCGCGCGCTGATCCCGTTGTACGGCTGGCTCAACGCCAACCTCGGCTTCATCCCCTTCTTTGCCGGCATCACGTCCGGCACCGGGCGCACCATCCTGACCGCGGCCATCGTGCTCGCGACGATGGTGCTGCCGATCATCACCAGCCTCTGCCGCGAGGTCTTCCTGCAGACCCCGCGGCTGCACGAGGAGGCCGCGCTGGCACTCGGCGCCACCCGCTGGGAGATGATCAAGATGGCCGTCCTGCCGTTCGCCCGTCCGGGCATCATCGCGGCGGTCATGCTGGGGCTGGGCCGCGCACTCGGCGAGACCATGGCCGTCTCAATGGTGATGTCGGGCGGACGCAACATCACGTTCGAGGTGCTCACCAGCCAGAACCCCAACACCATCGCGGCCACCATCGCGCAGAACTTCGCCGAAGCGTACGGGCTGAAGACCAACCAGTTGATCGCCGCCGGCCTGGTGCTGTTCCTGATCACGCTGGCCGTGAACATGCTCGCCCGCTGGATTGTTTCCCGTCGCGCCGAATACTCCGGAGCCAACTGATGAGCACGTTGAATCCGTCCGCAGGGCCGCTAGGGGCTCGACCAACCGGCGGCACCGGACCCCTGCTGGGCGGCGACACACTCACCTCCGGACGGCTGCCCAAGGCGACCACCTGGGTCGCGCTGGTGGCCAGTGCGATCGTGGGCTTCGCGATCTCGGTCCTGGCCACCGGCGCGGCCAACGCCGGACTCACCGTGCTGTTCGGCTACGTGCTCTTCCTGCTGATCATGGAAGTCGCCAGCCGAGTGGTGGAGGGGCCGCGACAAGCGTCCGATCGTAGAGCCGGCAACCTGATCATCGGCGCGTTCCTGCTGGCGCTGCTGCCGCTGGGATCGGTCACCTGGGAGGCCGTCAGCAACGGCATGGCCCGCTTCGACCCGTCCTTCTTCACCAACTCCATGCGCAACGTGGTGGGCGTTGGCGGCGGCGGCGTCCATGCCATCTACGGCACCCTCTACGTCACTGGCATGGCCAGCCTGATCTCCGTCCCAATCGGCCTGCTGACCGCGATCTACCTCGCCGAGTACGGCGCGGGCAATCGGCTGGCCAAGCTGATCACCTTCTTCGTGGACGTGATGACCGGCGTCCCGTCCATCGTCGCCGGCCTGTTCGCGTACTCGCTGATGGCCCTGCTGGTCGGGCCGGGGGCAGTGTTCGGCTTCTCCGGCAGCGTGGCGCTTTCGGTGCTGATGATCCCGGTCGTGGTCCGCTCGTGCGAGGAACTGCTGCGGTTGGTGCCGAACGAGTTGCGCGAGGCCGCGTACGCGCTCGGGGTGCCCAAGTGGGTGACCATCGTGCGGATCGTGATCCCCACCGCGATCTCGGGCCTGGTCTCAGGGGTGATCCTTGCGATCGCCCGGGTGATCGGCGAGACCGCGCCGCTGATGATCGCTGCCGGATTCACGGCCTCGCTGAACAACAACCTATTCGCCAACCCGATGATGACCCTGCCGGTGTTCGTCTACGACGCGTACGCGCACCCCGGCGTGGAGCCCGCACCCTACCTGGAACGGGCCTGGACGGGTGCCCTCACCCTGATCCTGATCGTGATGCTGCTCAACCTGATCGGCCGGCTGATCGCCCGCCGCTTCGCCCCGAAGACCGGACGCTGAGAGAGAACCTGAATGTCCAAGCGGATTGAAGTCACCGACCTGAACGTGTACTACGGCTCCTTCCGGGCCGTCGAGGACGTGACCATGACCATCGAACCGCGGACGGTGACCGCGTTCATCGGCCCGTCCGGCTGTGGCAAGTCGACCTTTCTGCGGACGCTGAACCGCATGCATGAGGTGATTCCGGGCGCTCGGGTCGAGGGCGAGGTGCTGCTCGATGGGGAGAACCTGTACGGCACCGGCGTCGACCCGGTGCGGGTGCGTCGGCAGGTGGGGATGGTGTTCCAGCGGCCCAACCCGTTCCCGACGATGTCGATCCGGGAGAACGTGCTGGCCGGGATCAGGCTGAACTTCGCCAAGATGCCGAAGGCCGCGCAGGACGAGCTGGTCGAACGCTCGCTGCGCAACGCCAACCTGTGGGAAGAGGTGAAGAACCGGCTCGACCTGCCCGGTTCGGGCCTGTCGGGCGGTCAGCAGCAGCGGCTCTGCATCGCCAGGGCGATCGCGATGGCACCCGAGGTGCTGCTGATGGATGAGCCCTGCTCAGCGCTCGACCCGATCTCCACGCTCGCGATCGAGGACCTGATCAGCGAACTCAAGGAGAAGTACACGATCGTGATCGTGACCCACAACATGCAGCAGGCCGCCCGGGTCTCGGACGTGACCGCTTTCTTCAACATCGCCGGCACCGGCTCCCCCGGCCGCCTGATCGAGTCCGGCCCTACCGACAAGATCTTCTCCGCTCCCGACATCGCCGCCACCGAGGACTACATCTCCGGCCGCTTCGGCTGAGCACCCCCGTCCACGACTCCAGGGTCAGCTCCCGTGGCTGGCTAGGCTTAGCGCGTGAGCAACGCTGGTTGGTATCCGGACCCGGGCGGCCAGCCCGGCATGTACCGCTATTGGACGGGCACCGAGTGGACGTCCGCCATCACGGCCAATCCGGCCGGCACCCAACCACCGTCCTATTCGTCGGGGCAGCCGGCTGGTGTCCCTGGCCAGGGACGCAAGCGCGGCGCGACCGGCTGGTGGCTGGGTGGCCTCGCTGCTCTGGCCGCTGTGGTGGTGGCGATCTGGTTCGTGGCGCAGTCGTTCGGCACCACCGGCGGGATCCTCGGCGGCGACGATCCGACCACTCCGGGCGGTGGCGCCACCCAGTTGATCTGCCCACCCGGCGACAACAGCACCGCGTCGGCTCCGCCTGCCGGTGAGCCGGGCTGGACCACCGGTGGACGGCTCTCTTTCCCAACGCTCGGCGACCCGTGGACAACCGGGCACGACTACGAGGTGCCCTACGGCTCGGTGGCCACCGTGCAGACGGTGCTCGACCAGGACAATTACGACGGTCGGGGCAACTCGTGGGTGGCCAGCGTGCTGGTCAGCGACCTCTACGTCGGCGACGGCTTCGCCAGCCCCAAGCAGGGCGCTGAGATCGTCCTGAAGTGCGTGCTGGGCAAGTACTACGCGGACACGATCGTCACCCAGAACCCGATCAGCAGCGCAAAGCATGACGTGGACGGCCACAGCGGGTGGCTGATCGAGACCGACCTCAGCTTCAGCATCTCCAACCTCAACGCGACCAGCGAACGCGTCCTGCTGTTGGTGGTGCAGACCGGCACCGAGGAGTACGGCCTGTTCTATGCGTCCGTCCCGAACACCCTCGACCACCTGATGCCGGACGCGCGTCAGGCGTTGGCCAACCTACGAGTGGAAGCCTGACCGCAAGCGTTCCCGGAGCCTGACGACGGGCGTGAGCCTAGAGATGGTTCTTGAGCCTGACGTAGGGGCGAGCTCAGCCGCAGGACACGATGCCGAGGCCCTGCTTCATTCGCAGCACCCGGGCAACAGATCGCGTGACCTGCTCGGCGAAGGCTTCATCCTTGCCGGCTTCGACCTTGACTGCGTCCACCATCGGGCCGACCAGCGCGGGCGAGGCGTTGATCACCACGTCCCCGCCGGCGGAGAGGAAGCGCAGCGCGCGCTGCCCTGCGGGGATCTTGGACACCGAGACTGCGGCGCCGAGGTCGTCACTGATCACCACGCCGTCGTAGTCCCAGTCCCGCAACAGGCCGATCACCTTCGGCGAGAACACGGCCTGGTTCTTGGCATCGATCTTGGAATAGCGAGCCGAGGAGATCATCACCGCGGCCACGCCGGTCTCGATGGCGGTTCGGAACGGGAGCAGCGAGGCGCTGTCGGCAGTGGTCACATCGTCCACCACACCGGACGCGTGATCAGTGTTGCCGACCACCTCGCCGAGTCCTGGAAAGTGCTTCACCGTGGTACCGACAGCAGCGGCGGAGTAGCCGTTGATCACCGCCCGCACTTTCTCCGCAACGAGTTCGGGGTCCGACCCGAAGCCCCGATTCAGCTTGCCGATCGGGGCGTTCGACTTCACCTTCTTGGCCGGTACTACGTCAGCCACCGGGGCGAGGTTCAGCTGGACGCCGGCCTCGATCAACTCGACGCCCCAGTTGCGGGCTCGCGCCTGGAGGCTGTCCAACGGCAACTCGGCCTGCTTGGTCGCTGAAGGAATCTTGCGGAACCCGGTGCCGGTGAGCCGCTGCACCACCCCGCCCTCTTGGTCTGCGGACAGCAGCATCCCCGCGTCCGGCACCAAAGCGGTGAGTTCCGCGGCCAGCGCAGCCGTGTCCGCGACGCCACCGGACTGGTTGCCGAGCAGTACCACCGAGCCCAGTTGATAGCTGGTGATCGCCTTCCGCTCGGCCGCGTCCAGCCCGTCGGTCACACCCACCATGATCAGCTGCCCGATCCGGGCGTCCAGCGACATCGCCTGCGCCTCAGCCAGACAGAGTTCCAGTTCCGGCTCGTCGGACGGGGTAGGCGGCTCGCTCTCCTCCGGCTGGACCGAAGCGGACGCCGTCGGCGCCGGAGTGGGCGTGGTCGGCACCGACGTTGGCGTGGTCGGCGACGGCGGCTCGGACGGCCTGTCCGGCGGCATCACCGAGCACCCCGCCAGCAGCGCGGACCCCGCCAGCGCCGCGAGTCCAGCGACCAAGCATCCGCGCCAGCCCGTCCGCCGCTTCACCCAACTTCCGTCCCTTTCGGGAGCGAAGTTTGAGTTGATGGCTGGGATTGGACGCATTACAGGTCCAGCGCCAGCACGGCGTTCTCGACGACCTCGGTCAGCGCCGGGTGGATCCAGTACTGGCCGCGGGCCATGGTGGCGGCGGCCAGGCCGGTGGCCATCGCCTGGATCAGCGGCTGGATCAGATTGGACGCGTCCGGGCCGATGATGTGGGCTCCCAGCAGCTGTCCCGTCCCGCGATCTGCGATCACCTTGGCGAAATGGTCGGTGTCCTCCATCGCCCAGCCGTAGGCGACCGAGCCGTAGTCGCGGACGCCGACCACGTAGTCGCGTCCCTGCTGGCGGCAGTCGTCCTCGGTGAGCCCGACGGTCGCGACCTGTGGCCCGCTGAACACCGCCATGGGGATGAACCTGTGGTCACTGCTGCACAGGTCGTCCGGATGCAGGAGATTGTGCTGCACGACCCGGGCCTCGTGATTGGCCACATGCTTCAGCTGCCATGGCGAACTGACGTCACCGAGCGCCCAGATCCCGGCGGCGGAGGTGCGCTGGTGCTCATCGACCACCACGTAGCCGTCGGCGCCGACCTCGACACCCGCCTTTTCGAGGTCGAGGGTGTCGGAATTCGGCACTCGCCCCGTAGCGAGCAGCAGTTGCTCGGCCTCGAAGAAGTACTCGATCCCGTCATCATCGGTGGTGCCCACGCCCACACCGAGCGGGGTCGTCTCGATAGAGGCCAGGTGCTGGCCAAGCCGAAGCACCACCCGACGGCTCAGCAGCTTCGTGAACCGCTTGGACACGTCGTGATCGAACGCGCGCAGCAGGTGGTCACCGCGGTACAGCATGGTCACCTGGGTGCCGAACGCCGCGAAGATGTGCGCGAACTCCGCTGCGACCAGCCCGCCGCCGACGATGATCAGCGATTTCGGCAGTCTCTCCAGTCGCATGATTGAGTCGGACGTATGCACGCGCTCGCCAAGTTCAGCTGCGTCGGCGCCGGGCACGTCCGGCAGCCGCGGACGGGAGCCGGCAGCAAGCACGATCTGGTCGGCGCTGATCAGCTCTTCGCCGACCTGCAGCACCTTCGCCGAGACGAAGCGAGCGTGCTCACGGAAGAGAGTGACGTTGGGGCTGTTGCGCCGGTACTCCTCGCCGCTGGTGGCGATCGGGTCGATCCGGCCGAAGATCCGGTCGCGGATCGCCGGCCAGTCAACACTCACCTGCCCCGTGTTCACCCCGAGGGTGGACGCGCGGCGCGCCGACTCGGCCAGGTCCGCGGGGTGGGCGAACATCTTGGTTGGGATGCAGCCGACGTTGAGGCAGGTGCCGCCGAACCACTTCTGGCCATCGATCAGCGCCACTCGCCAGTCGGCGAACTGCTTGGTGATGATCGTGTTGCCGGTGCCCGAACCGATCACGACAAGGTCGAAGTGGCGCATGCCCCGATTGTTCCATGTCGCCCGGTGAGGTTCGCCTCGACGCGTCTCGCAGCCCCTGGCGTCCCTCGCCCTCTCTAGTGACAAGGTGGACCGCTTCTCGCCGTCACCCCGCCAAACCGTCCACTCTGATCAGAGCACCAGCCACACCGCCCACACCACCGGCAAAGTGGACCGTTCCTCGCCGACACGGCCCCAAACCGTCCACCATGGCGGCGCGGTGACGCCTCCCGTCCGACGGAGACTGACCGTGCGGGGTAGAGCCGGCGGGTCAGATGCCGGCGTAGGAGTGCAGGCCGGAAGTCAGCAGGTTGATGCCGACGAAGTTGAACCAGAAGCTGAACAACCCGACCAATGCCACGATCGCTGCCCGGCGGCCCTTCCAGCCGACCGTGGCGCGGGCGTGCAGGTAACCGGCGTAAATGATCCAGGTAACCAGCGACCAGGTCTCCTTCGGATCCCAGCCCCAGAACCGTCCCCACGCGTACTGCGCCCAGATCGCGCCGGCCGCGATGGTGAACGTCCACAGCGGGAACGCGAACGCGTGGAAGCGGTAGCTGATCCGGTCGAGCGCATCAGCGGACGGGATCCGCGCCAGATACCCGCGGACGCTCCCCTTCGCCTCCGCGCGGGAGCGCCACAGGTAGATCAGCGCGGCGATCCCACCGATGTTGAAAGCGGCAGCCGCGGCCACCGCGGCGAAGATGTGAATCCGGAACCAGACTGAATGCAGGGCCGGCATCAACTCCGACACGTCGACGTAGAAGACCGTCACCGCCAGGCCCTGGCCGATCGCTAGCAGCAGGGTTGCCGGGAGGCCCAGCCAGCGGGTACCGCGCAGCGCCATCACCAGGTAGACGATCACCACCGCGGCGAGCGCGCTGGTGATGAACTCGTACATGTTGCCCCAGGGCGCGCGGTTGGCCGCGACCCCACGGAGCACCACACCCAAGATGTGCGTAGCCGCGGCCACGAACGTGATGCCCAGCGCCGCCCGTCCGAGCAATTCGATTCGCTGGCTGCGGGCCGGAGGTGCGTCCTCGACCAGGACGCCGGACGGCGTCACGACGCCGTCCGGTTCGGCGGCAGCACCCACCAGCACCGGCTCGGGCAGCTTCACGGCGCGAGCGGACGCCCACTCCGCAGCGTGCACGGTCATGGCCAGCAGGTAGAGCACGGCCGAAGTGACCATGGCCAGGCTGGAGTAGTACGCGATCACGGCTCCTCCTTGTCGGCTTCACTATCGCTCAACCCACAGGCAAGCGCCAACGCTCGTACCTCGGCGGCGAGACCCTCGCGTCCGTCCACCCGGTCGAGGCCGGCGACCGAGATGGTGAGTTGTCCGGTCGGCTCCGGCACTGCCCGGACGAACAAGCGGCGCGGCTTCACCGAGAGGGAGATCGACATGCCGAGCACGGCCAGCATCACCGAGCCGAGCGTCAGCCAACCGCCGGGTGTGTTCGAGATCTGCAGCTTGGTCCAGCGCTTCCAGCCGTCGAAGGAGATCGAGCCCCGACCGTCGGGCAACTCATAGCTGGTGCCCACGGCGAGGCCGGCGCGCACCGGGTCGCCGTTCGGCTTGGTGAGCTGGGTGAGCCCGGTCTTGTCGAGTGAGTAGACGTTCTCGGGCATCCCGGTCTCGGCCTTGGGCGGACCAGCCCAGGCGTTCACCAGTAGTTGCGGGTTGAGCACGTCCGGGAACACCGAGACCATGCCGTTGGCGCCGTCCTCACCCGCGGTGGGCAGGAACACCCCTTCGAACGCCAGCCTCTCCGGACGCGCGTCCGGGGCCTTGATCACACCGTCCGACCGGAAGTTGGCGTCCTGCGGCAGGAAGACCACCGGCCCGGAGAAGGCCACATCGCCATTGCCGTCGCGAACCGTCACCACCGGTGCGTAGCCATGCCCGAGCAGGTGGACGCTGTTCCCTCCGACCGTTACCGGAGCATTCACCTCAAGCACCTGCTGGCTGGGCGCTCCGCCAGCTCCGGTAACAGTCACCTCGGCCCGGAACAACCGCGCCGCCCCTTGCTGCACCGGACCGGTCTCGAACTCGGCTTCGAACGAATCCAGCCGGACGGTGAAGGGCGACAACTGCGCGGCCCGGAACCCGGCACCGCCACCGAACTCGTCGTACTGGGTCAGCGTGTTGGAGAACGCCTGGCCCTCGACGACGATCGCGGTGCCTTTGAAGCTGAACAGCGCACCCCAGGCCAGGCCGATCAGCGTGGTCACCAGGCAGATGTGGAAGACCAGGTTGCCGGCTTCGCGCAGGTAGCCCCGCTCGGCCGAGATGGCGGACGATTCCCGCCGCACCCGGTACTTGTGCGCGCGCAGGTGCGCCTCGGCCGCGGCCAGCACCTCGTCGCCGGATGCCACCACCAGACCGGTGGTGAACTCGGGCAGCCGGGAAAGCCGCCCGGGCGCCGGACTCGGCGGCTGCCGGAGCGCGCGGACGAAGGTCGCGGTGCGCGGCAGGATGCAGCCGATCAGCGAGATGAACAGCAGCAGGTAGATCGCGGCGAACCAAGGCGAACCGAACACGTCGTAGAACCCGAGCCGGTTGAGCCACTCCCCCACGCCCGGGTTGGCCCGCAGGTGGTCGGCCACCCCGACCGGATCGGTCGGGCGTTGGGGCAGGAAGGAGCCAGGAATCGCCGCGATGCCAAGGATCAGCAGCAGGATCAAGGCCGTGCGCATCGAGGTGAGCGTCGTCCAGGCGAACCGCAACCAGCTGAACACCGACTTCATCAGATGACCACCTGAAAACCGCTGACCCATTGCCGCATGACCGCCATCACCGCGTCCCACCAGCCGGTGACCAGCAGCAGACCGACCGCGATCATGGCCACCCCGCCCGCGATCTGGAGCCCACGATGATGCCGCTTGACCCAGTCCAGCGTCCGGGCCATCCGTGCGAACGCCAGCCCGGCCACCAGGAAGGGCAGGCCCAGCCCGAGCGCGTAGGCCAACGCGAGGACGCCGCCGCGCAGTGCGGTCGCCTCGTTCAGCGCGAGCGAGAGCACCACCGAAAGCGCCGGGCCGATGCACGGCGTCCAGCCCAGGCCGAAGACAATCCCCAGCAACGGGGACGCGGCCACGCCAAGGCGAGGCACCGCGTTCAGCCGCACCGTGTTCTGGCCGAAGGGCAGCCAGCCGGTGAAGATCAGCCCGAGCGCGATGCTGAGCAGGCCGACCGCGATCGTGATCGGACGCTGCCAGGCGATCAGCGCCGAGCCCAGGGTTCCCGCGAGCGCGCCGGTGGCCACGAAGACGAGCGCGAACCCGGAGATGAAGCCGACCGTGCCCAGCAACACCCGCCGCCTTGGACCGGTGCCTTCGGTGATCTCGACCGCGCCTAGCCCGGTCGCGTAGCTCAGGTAGCCGGGCAGCAGCGGCAGCACGCAGGGGGAGAAGAAGGAGACCAGCCCGGCGAGCACCGCCACCGGTAGCGCCAGCAGCATGGAGCCGCCGATCGCCTCCCGAGCCCAGGCGTCCAGATCGAGCGGCGTCATTTTCCGGCCGCCACATCTTCGACCAGGCCCACGAGGGTCGCCTGGGTGGTCTCGCCGATGATCCTGGCGGCGACCCGGCCGTCGGCGTCCACCACCAGGGTGCTGGGAATGGCGCTGGCCGGAAGCTGACCGGAGAACTTCAGCAGCAGGGCCCCGTCCGGGTCGAACAGGTTGGCGTACGGCACCTCGAAGGCACGGACGAAGGCCTTGGGCGCTGCCATGTCGATGTCACGGGTGTTCAGGCCGACGAAGATCGCCTGGCCGGCGAGCTGCTTGCTGGCCGCGGCCAGCGCCGGCGCTTCCGCGCGGCAGGGCGAGCACCAGGATCCCCAGACGTTGTAGACGATGACCTTCCCGGACACGTCCGCGCTTCGCCAGGTCGCTCCGTCCAGCGTGGTGCCCTCGATCGCAGGGGCTTCGGGACGATCGGCGATCGCCAGCACGGTGATGCTGCCGTCCCCGCCGACGAAACCGCCGGAGCTGGACGGCGCTGAACTGCAGCCTACGAACAGCGTGGCCGCCGCCATTGCGACCAGCAACCGGTAGGCGCGCATCAGGCGCCAGCCCTACCGTGTCCCCGGCAAATCCAACCGTCGTCCCGGCGTTGGCCCGGATCTCCGCACCGGTCCACTTCGATCAGGCTCCCGGACGGAACTTCTTGGCCTTGGGCGGCACCAGGTCGGCGCAGGGCTCGGCGTAATCGACCCGGACCAGGTGCCCGTCGTGGTAGGTGAAGGACGTGACGCTGGCCAGGCTGGTCTGGCGACGCCGCGGGTCGTGCACGAGCCGGCGGCCCTCGGCCCAGGAACGAGCCATCCAGATCGGCAGTTCGTGAGCCACCACGACCGCTTCACCGCCGACCGAGTTCGCTGCGGCGTCGGCAAGCGCTGCCTGCATCCGGGCGACGATCGAGACGTAGGCCTCGCCCCACGACGGACGCAGCGGATTGCGCATCGCCCACCAACTCGACGGCCGGAACAGGATCTCGTTGCGCTTGCCGAAGGACTTGCCTTCGAAGACGTTGGCGGCCTCGATCACCCGCTCGTCGAGATGCACCTCGAGTTCGGGGTGCTTCGCCGCGATCGGAGCCATGGTCTCCAGCGCACGCTGCAGCGGGGAGCTGACCAGGTGGACGAGGTTCGCGTCCGCGAAATACTCACCGAGGCGTTCGGCCATCCGCTGGCCGAGTTCGGAGAGCCCGAACCCCGGCTGGCGGCCGTAGAGCACCCCTTCGGGGTTCTCCACTTTGCCGTGTCGCACCAGGTGGACGACGCTGATCTCCATTGGACTCCTCGCTAGCTGTGGCCCCAAGGATACGCAGCCGGACTTCCACGTCGTGAGCCGAGCGCCGCGGCCAACGCGGCGGCGTCCACATGCCAAATGGCGTGGCGCGCCCCGTCCACGAAAGTGACCGGAACGTGGTCGCCGAACTCGGCGCGCAGTTCCAGGTCACTGTCGACGTCAACGGTCGTCCAGGTCGCATCGGCGGATGCGCAGACCGCGCGCACTATCGCGACCGCCTCGTCACAGAGGTGACAGCCGTCACGGACCAGAAGTACCACCCGGGCTTGATCCATCAGTCAGCCTGGGAAGCGATGGCGACTACTTGCCAGCGCGACGACGCTGGATGCGCGTCTTCTTCAGAAGCTTGCGGTGCTTCTTCTTCGCCATCCGCTTGCGGCGCTTCTTGATGACCGAACCCACTGGCAGACCTCTCGAATACCACCCCGGGAGGGGCGGCAAGTAACTGGCTCGGGCTGGGGATCAGCCCGAAAGGACATGGCCGGACATTCCAGCCAGACACAGGATCTTACTTGAACGCGAGCCGCTGGAGCGAATCAGCCGGCTCGGTAGAACGACCCACGCAGGTAGGCGTCGACCGCATGCTCGGGCACCCGGAAGTTGCGGCCGAAGCGGATCGCCTCCAGATCGCCGGAATGGATCAGGCGATACACCGACATCCGCGACACCCGCAGTGCTGCGGCGACCTCGGCCACCTTCAGAAACTTGACCGTTCCCAACGGCAAGACCGGGTCGTTCATCGGCGAACCTGTTTCACTCTGGGCCGTCCGGACGAGGGCCGCTCGACCCACCCTAGTGCTCGACCAGCGCCCGCGGGCCCGGATGACGAACTCTGTTGAGCTCGGTGGCAGTCAGCCCGCTGCCATAGCGTGGCGCCAGGCGAACGGCCCGAGCCTGCGGACGCGAATGCTGGCGACCTGCACCGCGAACTCCAGGGCCGCCAGTCGCGACCAGCCGGACGCGAGCCCGAACGCGTAGGCGCCGTGCAGCACATCGCCGGCGCTGAGGGTGTCAACCACCGATGCGGACGGCGGCTGGACCACGCCATGCTCGCCGTCCGACCACCAAACAAGCGCATCGGCACCATGACTCACCGCCAACAACCGCCGCCCTGCAGCCAGTTCAGCCGGAGTGAGACCCGCGGGGTGGACGTAGTCGGCGGAGCAGATCACGTCGGTGCTCAAGGTCAGCAACTGGTCGAAGACCGGCTTGTGGGAACCCGCATCCACGACTACCGGCAACCCGGACGCCGACGCCTCACGCGCGGCCGCGGCAGCCAATTCGGCGTGGTGCCCATCGATCAGGACAACATCAGCCGCGGTCAGGTCCGGCTTCGGCGGCGACGCCAGGTGTGGCCGGTGCCCGGAGCCACTGATCACCGCCCGCTCGCCGGTGGCCGCGTCCAGCAGCACACTGGAGGTCGCCACCTCGAACCCGTCCGGAGCGGCATCGATCACTTCCACCCCAGCGGACGCGAGGTCGGCGCGAATCGCGTCCGCGGCGGCGCCTCCGCCCAAGGCGGTCCACAGAACCGCCCGGCCGCCGAGCGCGGCGAAGGCGATCGCGGCGACCGTGGCCGGACCGCCGGCAGCCAGCCAGGTCTGCTTCGCGGTGGTCTTCTGGTTGGGTGCCGGCAGCACGTCCACCAGCTGGATCACGTCAAGCGTCGCCAGGCCGACGAACCAGCCGACCGGACCCGGCGCCGCCCCCTTGGCTTCGCTCAGGCCCGGCATGCGATTCCGCCGCGCTGCTGGTCGAGCACGCACAGCGGCACCCCGCCGGGCGTCTCCAGCATCGTCTGGGTCTCCCGCACCGAGCGAGTTATCGAGCCGGCAGCGGTCAGCCGAGCCACCTCAGCCGACCGGTCGTCGGTCACCTGGTGCAGGTGGCCCACCACTTCCCTCGCGATCTCGGCCGGCTGCAAGCGCAGGTCGAGCGCCAGCTCACCAGCCTTGCGGGTGATCGCTTCACCGGCATCGGGCGGCGTCCACTCGCCGGCAAGGATCGCTTGCCAGAACGCCGCCTCAGCACTGAAGCGCGCCCTGGGGACGTCCCAGCACACCTGCGCCAGCCGGCTCGTCTGCCCGGCAGGCCACACCGCGGCCGGCGGCACGGTGGCGGCCGGCTGGGTCACGAAGCAGAGCACGATTCCGCCCGGAGAACGCAAGACCACGTAGCTGTGGCGCGAGTCGTCAACCAACTCCGCCCCCAGATCCTCGGCCGCTTCCGCCGCAGCCCAGGGATCGACCACATGCAGGTCGAGATGCAGCCGCGTGACCCCGTCCCCGAGCCGCTGCACCCGTAGGTAGTCGTCGCCGGACGCGGGCAGCAGGGTCGCGAACTCGGAGTTCTCGCCGCGCGGCGCCGACGCGTCAAAGCCGGTGGCGTGCGTCCAGAATCGGACGCCCGCATCGTACTCAGCGGCCGGAAAGTCGAGGAACGCGGTCAACCAGAACGGTCGGGCGGCCCCCATGTCAGGACGAGGCCAGCTTCCGGCTGCGGTCGCGGGCCGCCTCCATGGCAGTCATGAACGCCGCCTTCACCCGGTGGTCCTCCAGCTCCCGCAACGCGGCCGCAGTGGTGCCACCCGGTGACGTGACCCGTTCCCGCAGCACGGTCGGGTGCACACCCGACTCCGAAAGCAGCTTGGCCGAGCCGTACATGGTCTGCACCACCAGGGTGGTGGCGATGTCCCGCGGCAGGCCCAGCATCACACCGGCGTCGATCATGGCCTCGACGACGAAGAACAGGTAGGCCGGGCCCGATCCGGAGATGGCCGTGACCGCGTCCTGGTACTTCTCCGGAACCGTGACCACCTTGCCGACCGCCGACAGCAGCCCGGTGACGTGTTCCAGGTGCTCGGCGGTCGCGGCGGAACCGGCCGAGATCGCGGCCATGCCCTCGTCCACCTGGGCGGGCGTGTTCGGCATGACCCGGACGACCGGCGTGCCTTCGGGCATGGCGGCTTCGATCCGCGAGGTCACCAGTCCGGCGCACAGCGAGACAACCAGCGTGCCGGGACGGATCGCGCCACCCACCTCGGGCAGCACCTCGCCGGCGTCCTGCGGCTTCACCACGACCACCACCGTGTCGGCCTCCGCAGACGCCTCGGCAGTGGAGCCGGTGCGGATCCCGTAGCCAGCTTCCATCTCGGCCAGCCGTGCGTTGTGGCGGTCCGCCGCCGTGATCTCGTCGGCGGCCCAGCCGGCCCGCAGCAGACCGGCGATCAGGGTCTCCCCCATCACGCCGGCGCCGATCACGGCAAGCTTGGTCATCGCTTCGCCACCAGCTCGGCGATCTGGACGGCGTTCAGCGCCGCACCCTTGCGGAGATTGTCGTTGCTGACGAAGAGCACCAGCCCGTGACCGTCCGCGACGGACTGGTCGGCGCGGATCCGTCCGACGTAGCTCGGATCGGTGCCGGCCGCCTCCCGGGGGTTGGGGATGTCGGTCAGCACCACCCCGGGCGCGGTCGCCAGCAGCCCGGTGGCCCGGGTGACACTGATCTCCTCTTCGAACTCGGCGTGGATGCTCAGCGAGTGCCCGGTGAACACCGGCACCCGGACGCAGGTGCCGGCAACCAGCAGGTCGGGGATGTGCAGGATCTTGCGCGACTCGTGCCGCAGCTTCTGCTCCTCATCGGTCTCGCCGCTGCCATCGTCTACGAGCGCACCGGCCAGCGCGACCACGTTGAACGCGATCGGCTTCAGGTAGGGCGCCGGGTCGCCGAACGGGACGGCACGGCCATCCAGCGCCAGCCGAGCCGGGTCGGCCGCGGCTGCGGTCTGGTCGGCCAGCGCCTGGACGCCCTTCACGCCCGAGCCGGAGACCGCCTGGTAGGTGGCCACGGTGAGCCGGCGCAGCCCGGCCGCGTCATGCAGCGGCTTGAGCACCGGCATCGCGGCCATGGTGGTGCAGTTGGGGTTGGCGATGATGCCCTTCGGCGGATCGATCGCGTCCTCCGGGTTCACTTCGGACACCACCAGCGGCACGTCCGGGTCCTTGCGCCAGGCGGACGAGTTGTCCACCACGATGGCGCCGGCGGCGGCCACCTTGGGCGCGAACTCGCGCGACATCGTCGCCCCGGCGGAGAAGAGGGCCAGATCGAGACCGGAGAAGTCCGCGGTCGCGGTGTCCTCCACCAGGATCTCGCGATCCCGCCACGACAGCGGCTTACCCGCCGACCGCGCCGAGGAGAAGAACCGCAGTTCGTCCACCGGGAAATCCCGCTCGGCAAGCAGCGTCCGCATTACCCCGCCGACCTGACCAGTTGCACCGAATACACCAACACGCATAGGGGCCAGCCTAATGCCAGCCACCCACAGCGGTCCGGGTGAGGCGTCCGCCGTGGACGCAGACCGCGCCGGAGGCGTGCGGCTCAGCGCATGATCTCGCGGTTGAACCCCAGGTAGCGGGTGCCCTTCATGGTGACCGTGCCCCGGTCGCCGACGACCAGCAATCCGTACTCGGACGCGGATACCTGCAACTCGAAGCGTTCGCCGCTGGGCTGTTGGAAGGTCACGAAGTGGGTCTGGCTCACCGACGACTCGCCGCCGCCGTGGGTCTCGACGCGCTTGTCCACGATCATCGCCACGGCGTTGACCTCGGGGGCAGCCTGATTGGCCGCGGCGGTACGTCCGGCTTTGACCAGACCAAAGATGATCGCCCCGATGACCACCACAAAGACGATGCCGATGAATACGGCCACGACCGCGAACATGATCCCGAAGCCAGTCATGCCAGCACCCTACCGACGAAATCCGGACGCCACGGACTGCTCACAGCCACGACACGTACGGCGCGATCAGCGAATAGCCCACGAAGGCGAAGAAATCGAGCAGGAAGTGCGCGACCACCAGCGGACCCACGCGTTTGAATCGCCAATAGGCCAGGCCGAAGACGATGCCCATCACGATGTTCCCGACAAAGCCGCCATAGCCCTGGTAAAGGTGGTAGCTGCCGCGCACCACGGCGCTGGAGAGCAGCACCACCCACGGTGCCCACTTCAACTGTGTGGCGCGGACGAACCAGAAACCGATCATCACCACCTCTTCGAGGATGGCGTTCATCGCTGCGAGCGCGATCAGCACCGGCACCGTCCACCAGTTCGCCGCGAGATTGGCCGGTGCCACGTTGGTGTTCAGCCCGAACGCACGCGCCACGAAGTACAGGGCCAGCCCGGGGATACCGATCACCGCGGCCAGTCCGAAGCCGCGGCTGAGGTCGAACCCGGGACGCCGCAGGTCGAAGCCGATCCGCGTCCGGTCGGCGCTCCGTTGCAGCAGGTAGAGCGCCAACAGTGCCGGGACCAGGGGAAATACCACTCCGGCCACTTGGTAGGAGAGGTCGAGCCATGGGCGGTCCGGCACGACCGAGGAGTTGATCGACGTGGTCTGCTGGTTCAGCGGAGTGCCCCGGGTGGCCTTTTCGAGGATCGAGAGGATCGAGTAGACCGCGGACTGGCCCAACGACACCCCCAGCACCAACAGCAGTTCGATGCCCGGAAGCGTCCGACCGTCCGCCGGGAGATCGCTGGTCAGCGGTTCGGGATTGAGTTCGGCGGCGGCCATCAACCCGCCCGTCCAGCACCGACGGCCAGGTGCTCGCGAGCGAACGTCAGGCTGTCGGCGATCAGTTTCACTCGATCGGCACGTTCCATCCCCCGAGTCTGCACCTCGAGTACGACATGGCCCCGGTAACCCTGGGCGGCCAGCGTGGCGAGCACCGTGGCCGCGTCCTGGTCGCCGGCGCCCGGGGCCAGGTGTTCGTCGGTCGCGCCGTAACTTCCGTCGGTGAGGTGCAGGTGTGCCAGTCGCTCACCCCAGTCGTGGACCAGCGCGCAGGACGACTGCCGCGCTGTCGCTGCGTGCGAGAGGTCGAGGGTGAGATGGTCGCAGTCAAGCAGGGACGCGTCCCAGCTGGGCGCGTAGGCGCGCACCTCGCCACCGCCTGGACCGCGCCACGGATACATGTTCTCCACGGCGAAGGTGAGCCCGGTCGTCGTCTCAAGCCGTCGGATGCCCTCGGTGAACCCGGACGCATAGCTGCGCTGCCAGCGGAACGGCGGATGCACGACCACCACGTCCGCACCGAGCTGATGGGCGGCCATCGCCGATCGCTCCAGCTTCTCCCACGGGTCGGGGCCCCAGACCCGCTGGGTGAGCAGCAGCGTTGGCGCGTGCACCGACACGACCGGAACTTCGTGGTATTCGGCCAGCCGTTGCACCGCGTCCACGTCTGCTGAAGTGGGGTCGGCGCCAACCATCAGTTCGATGCCGTCGAAGCCGAGTTGCCGGGCGAGCGCGAAGCCGGCTGCGGTGGATTCGGGATAGACCGAAGACGTGGACAGGGCCAGCTTGGGGGCTGACACGTTCACGGATGGCACGACGCAATCGTAGGCGCTGGGTCCGACACCTCTCCGAGTGCTGTGCAGCAAACTCCGGGCGAACTCCGCGAGCCGGCCAAACCTGCACAACGGTTTGGTTTCCGGCGGTGACGGACCGCCGGACCCGGCACGGTCACCCTCGATTCGCGTCAAAGGTGGCAGATCGCCACAATGGGTTCATGCATGTCGATCATCTGACCTTCGCGGTTGGGTCGGCGGGACTGAAGGGTGAGTCCAAGCGACTCGGCGCCCTGCTCGGCGAGCGGTTCCGGGACGGCGGATTCCACCCGCGATTCGGCACCCAGAACCACATTCTCCCGCTGGCCGATGACCGCTACCTCGAAGTCGTCGAGGTGCTGGAGCACCCGGCCGCGGAGAAGGCTCCGTTCGGGCAGGCGGTCCGTTCCCGCTCAGAGATGGGCGGCGGTTGGCTCGGTTGGGTAGTTTCGGTCGATGACCTTGCCCCCTTCGAGGATCGGCTGGATCGCCAGGCTGTGCACGGTTCCCGGCATTTCCCGGACGGGCGGCTGCTCGAGTGGGACCAGATCGGCGTCAAGGGCCTGATCGCCGACCCGCAACTGCCGTACTTCTTGAAGTGGGACTCCGACCCGTCGGTGCTGCCCAGCGCGCTGGCGGGCACGATCCGGCTGGAGAAGATCGAGATCGCGGGCGATCGCTCCCGGGTTGAGGACTGGCTCGGCATCCAGATCGGCGACGAGTTCGACGGCGTCCGGATCAAGTTCACCCGTCCCGCCGGCCA
>ERZ724513.205-NODE-205-length-26848-cov-6.059717_pt1 | contig 26848 bp, 30 predicted proteins | sample MGYA00376046_ERZ724513 | MGnify/ENA primary metagenome ERZ724513 (study PRJEB28724, sample SAMN07190883) | activated sludge metagenome | isolation source: activated sludge of sewage treatment plant in Hong Hong | place: Hong Kong | collected 2016-03-17 ...
AGCACCCACGCATATTGATCGGGAATCACCGGCAGGGTGAGCCCTGCCGTCCCGACGGCGGCGAGCGTGCTGTCCGCCACGGAGAGCAGCGAATCCCAGATCGCTAGCCCCCAATCGGTGAGGGAGAAGAAGAACTCCTGCAGCCAGCAATAGATGAGCGTCAGAATGGCGGTCATGTCGTCTGGCCTCCACCGACAAAAATGATGCGGTACGCGGCAATCGACGCCGTCGCAATGACCAGTGTTCGGAGCACGGTGAAGAACCAGGCCCATTGGTTGAAATCGACTTGCTGGCTCCCAAAGAAGGCGGAGGGCAAGGCAATTACCGGCAAGGTGGAAGGCCAGGTCAGGGATTTGAGCAGGTTCAGGGTGCCAAGCAGGCCACTCGTGCCCCAGCGGGTCTGATGTTCCTGGAGGACTGTTCCGAAGGTCCGGCTTTCATGAGATCCCACGGAACAAGAGGTGGTCGCCTGGGTTTCTTCTTGTTGCGTCGTCGAGCCGTCCGGATTCTGCGTCGTTGTCGTCGTCGTCGTGGTGGTCTGCTGTTGCGTATTCTGCTGTGGGGTGCTGGCCGGAGGCGGCACATTGTCTGCCACCACGATATCCCCGGCTGGTACGGGCTTCGGTTTTACCGTCGTCGGCATCTCGGTCGGACTGACCGGTTGTGAGGTCGTGTTGTCTGCCGGTTGCGTGGTACCGGTGGTGCCGACGGGGCTCGTATGTTGTTCGATGGCATCGGGTGAACTGGGTGATTGCGCCAGCAGATACTGCTGAATGTCCGATGCGCTGGGCGTGCCCGTGGCTTGTTGCGCAGGCGAAGGCGGACACCACCAGTTGGAAGGCCCGGCGGAGGTCATGCCCGGCGTCGGACTGCCCAAATAGCCAAACATGAGCCCACCGGGACAGACTGGTGCGGGAGCGGGACTTCCCGCGATGTTGTGATTCGGAATGGTGTAGGTCTGCCCATTGTACGAATAGGTCCAGTTGCCTGTCGGGGGAGACGCCGCCTGTTTGATGGCGGCCAGATCCGGCTGTGAATAGTACATCTGGGCGAGCACCAAGCCTGCACTGACTCCGAGGGCCGCCCAACCAATAGGGCCCGCCACCATGCGAACGGCCAACGAGGCAGCAGAAGGCGCCAGGGCTGCCGTGGCGACTTGAGAGGCCAAGGCAGAGCGTTGTGCGGCTAGATAGGCAATGCGTTCGGCCTGGGCGACGACCCGAGAATATTGCGTCGTTGTCTGGCCTAAGGATTCCACCGGCGTCAGGCAGATGGAGAACAAGAGTCCCCAGATGAACGTCAGATAACTGGTTAAAGACAGTAGTTTCACAATCGTCCGACTCCGAGGCCGGTGAGGAAGGCCAGTAACAGGACCGCCACGAGAATAATCGTCAGATCCACCGGCCTTCCTCCCTCTGCCGTTACTTCTGCACGTCCAATCCGGTGAGATCGAAGAACGTGCGTCCGGTCTGTTCGAACTTGCGCACTTCGATCGACACCTTGGCCTGTTTACCTTCCGCCTGCTTACAGACCTCAATGAGCGACATCTGATCCTCCGGTATCCCCAATCGCAGCACCCCCGGATCTTTGCCCTTCACATACAGATCCACCGACCGAAACACCTTGCCCTCCCGGCTCCTCCGCTCCACATACCCCTGCACCGCCCCCTCTGCTTTGACTTGCATCGTTCGACCCTCCTGATTGTGAAAAGACCCTCGGATCAGCTCTGCGCCTGACCCACACGCCCCGGCCCGCAAGCCGGACTTTCGGCAGCAACTGAAATTGGAAACGACAGGTTGTGCAGATCACAAACAACTTTCCCTTCCGAAACTCACCCCAGGCTCCGGCGGCCTTGCAATCCGGATCTGGACAGGCACGGATGTACACCACGTTATGTCCGAGGTTTGAGATGAAGCACATAGGGCGTCACCACCTTCTTGCGTTGCTTCAACAGGGCATAGTGCTTCTGGTTCCATCGTTTCGTGCCGGCATAAATCATCTCGGTCAAAAACTGATCACCGCGACAGGCCACAACCACGGCGAGCATGGGGCTGAGGACGTTGGCGAACCACGCGACGACATCATCCAGCCGTTGCTGAATGCGTTCGACCACGAGCCGGCAGCGCCTAAAGCCTTCGGTTAAGCCTTCCCACCAACCCAACAGAGGAGCCCGATATTTTTCATACGCTTCGGCTTCTCGTGTGGTCTCTCGGAAATCCACATAGGAGCGCAGTACCCCAACTAAGAAGGCCCGCCAATCTTCGGAATCGAGTGTGAGCAGCGCTTTGGCGCAGGCTTGCGCCCGGTCCTGTTTGAATTCCATTTCCCACCGGACGCCGTAAGTCTCCGCGTCTTCTCGTCCACGACTCTGGAGTTCCAACCGTTTGTCATAGACCCGCAGCATGCTTTGGCTTTCCCGACTGCCGAAATACAGGGTCTCTCCAGTCCGGATGCCTACGCGATGATTAGAGGCCTGGATCACCTTGAACTGCTTCGATCGACTCACCGCTTGTCCGGCCTCCACGGCTTGCCGCACGGTCTCGACTGCGACAGTCGCCTCCCGGTCGTCCATGGCGACATCGATCCGGGTCACATGGCCCTTCTGCGCAAAGATCCACGCAAGGACCGTCTTGAGCTTGGTCTCATCCCACTGGGAGACAATCCCAGCCGACAGATCCACATGCACTTCCTTCGGATTGCGAGGAGCACCCGTCCCCAGTTTGCCGACACCCGTCTTGCCCTGCGTCATGAGCTGAGCGACGGGGTAGCCCCGAAAGCCGCTCTCACTTTGAAACCAGTCGCCACCAATGAGCCTGATCACGTCTGCGACTTCAGCCTTCGGCAGGGTGAAGGCCAGCCAATCGATGGTTTGGGTGAATCCTCCGGAGACGGTCATTTCTTCCTCCTTGGCGTTTGTGCGATAGACGCCCCCGTCTTACCAAGTCGGGGGCTGGTCCGCTGCGCGCGCCGCCCGCTGGCGCCGTCGGTCGCGCTGCGCTGTCCCTCCTTCCTCATGGACACCACAAAGGTCTGACCACGCCCCTTGGCCTTCAGGGCCTCCTTCACGCGCTCCAGATCGAAACGTACAAATCGGCAGAATCGATCTACCGGAATCTCGCCTTTGCGGTAGGCCCGGCGGATCGACTTTGGACTGACTTTGAGGACGGCGGCCAACTCATCGACGGTTAACCATGTTTGTTCCATCACGTCTCCTTTACGTTTCGTCGCTCGATGTATGGTCAAACCATACGCATCGGCGTGCGGTGGTGAAAGAGGCCCGTTCGGGGACACTAGGGGACAACAGGGGACACTAAGGGACACTACGTCATCCCTCAGAAGTGTTCCTCAGAACACGAGGAGCACCGTGTGACAGCTATGCAAAACGGCTGTACGAAAAACGTGCGGCAAGTATGGAATGACCAAACAATGCGCTAGTAGCGGTGATTCAGATTTTTCTCTCGAAGTAACGATGGCCCGTGATAGGGCGAATGGAACCAGAGTGAGCCAAATGGTTGTGATGCCGCGATCGAAAATACGGCATAATATTGCAAAAAAATGCTCTAGGGCCGAAAAACTCCAGACAGGTCCAAACGGCTCTAATTCCCTGGGTAGTTGCCTAACGTCCCCAGTGATTACGCCAGTCTCGCCGCTTTGGGAGAGTTATGAGGGTTGCATCAATAACATTGTATGGCCGCAATCGGAACCTGTGCCACATTGCCCCCAAATAGACACAGTCGATCGATAATTTCGTCCCGCACTCTCTGAAAGACATCACGGCGTTGTTTGGGGTGGCAGCGGGGTCGTCGGAACTCCAGTGCCGCAGTTGATGAACCTCAGGCATAATTGGAAAAAGTTTCTCTCCCACGACCCTACAGTGATGTCATGATCGAACGGCTGACAAATAAATTCCTCTACATGCTTGAATCAAATGTGCGAAAGATCCCAGTTTCTTCATCACTTCCACAGTTACAGCGTTTGAATCCAGCGGGATGTGTGCCCGCGCTTGCTCACTGGAAGTAATCTTCCTCGATTGGCTGCAACAGTGCCTATGCCATTCGGCTTCTCGTCGAATTGTCTTTGCACAGAAACAGAATCCGACGCTTCATGTTCGCTTGTACGTGCTGCTGGCGTCGGCCCACCAATACCGCTTCTCTTGAAGTTATGAGATAGGTCTCTCACAACCATACGGTGCATGTCGAAAAAGGCAACCTTGCCTTTGCGAAGCAACATCTACGGCGTCCGCCCAATCGTAGCCGATTCTCGCCCAACGACAGCATCGCGCCGGGGCCTGTCTCCAAACGCAGATTTTGGCTTGGCCCATTACCGCGATGAGGCGTCGACAAAGTAAGGGGAATAACTCTTGCTGACGGCGGAATGCTTACTGATTCACGTCGGGTGAGAGGCAAGATTTGGGAACAGTCAGACCTGCATCTCCGCAGGGGGCTGCGAAGCACGAAGCAGGAGTTAGGCAGCGGACGCTTCTTCGGAGGGCGGGGCTTTGGCTGGGTCGTTTACTTTTTTCGAACCACGACGCGCCGAGAACTCCAATGATAATTCCTGCAATGCCCGTACAAGGGCAGAAAGCTGTGATCGTGTCAACGCATCCTCGGCCAGAAGTTTCGCATAGAGGCTTGAGAACTTGTCTGCGCCGAGCAGACAGGCGCTCTCCGCCAGAGCGCCCAGTGATTGATTTAATGCTCCGGAGATCGGCTCGTTAGATGTGGATTCCTCCAGAACTGCGTAGGGGATGGTTTCGTTTACCTGAATGGCAAACATGTCACTCAGCTCCTGATATTCCTCGTCACCTATTTGTAAGGTGTCGGACACATCAAACTTGCTACGCAACACCAGGGGTTGGACGCTCAGCACCTGTTCCACCCGTTCTAACAACTGTTCCTTCTTCACTGGCTTGACGAGGATGCTATTGCAATGCAGACCTCGCGCTATCTTGGCCGTAGGGATATCGCAATGAGCCGAGAGAATGATGGCCGGAATGTCCCTCAAGCCGGGAAGCATTTTCAACTGTTGAATCAGCTCGATACCGTTTATTTCCGGCATCAGATAATCCGTGATGACGAGATGGATGTTGCATAGCGTAGGGAGCAACTCCAGCGCCTCTTTACCGTTATTGACGACAACCGTTTGATAACCGGCTTTTTGGAGCAGCCCCTCGACCAATTTCGCGCATACAATATTGTCTTCCACGATCATAATGGTCACAGGAAACTCCACTCGAACGTTGATTGAAACGGACTAGGCACAAAAGTGCGACAGATCGTTATCGGATAAATATCGTGTAAAGTTGAGGGCCATTGAAGGCTGGGAACACTAGAGATCGCACCAACCAGCCATCCTCTATTCACTTGATATATAAGATATTTTTTCTCTAATCATGCCGTCTAACTTGGTCATCTACCTTGCAGCGGCTTCAATTCTCCGGCAGACTGCAATAAAATCCAGAGACGATTTTCAAGGGTATACGTGTGCGCAATGAATGAACCTTTAACAGAACAGGGTCCCAGTATTTCGATCAACGACGGATGAAGCGGAAAAGAAAATAATTCGGCTTCCATCTCGCTTCCACGCGGAGTCGGTGGCCGCTCTTCCAGTGCGCAAGTTCGCTGATCGTGGCGTCGAGATCGAGAAACAGCATGCCAATCGTCCCTCCAACTTCCATGTCAAGATTGGTGACAACCGCTTCGCTCACCCGCCCGTCCACCCTCACCATTCGGCACCTCTCAGAGCCGTGATTCGCCCGGTGTCATGCCGTGATCCTGAGTAACGGCGCGCCGTGGACGGCGCTCTGCGTCAATCGCCTTTCTCGATCCCGCGTTCCACTGGTCGCGGGGAATCCGCTGACGTCAACCGGACGTGGAGGTGGTCAGGATCATTCTTCGGGAGCATGTCTGCCACATAGACGCCCTGCAGACTCTTCAGGTTCGTGTCGTTGGTGGCCAGTGTGGAGATCTCTAAGAGGGCCTCGACGTGGAGTGGCCGCTTGCTCGCGATCATGTCCTGCCAGAAAGGCAACTCTCGTGCGGCCACCTCCAGCATGACTCGATGCCCGCCAGGGATCAATTGAACCCCACGGACCGTGGCGTCTCGCATCACGTCATTCACGATAATCATGGTTCGAGCGCTCCCATTGCCTCACCGGCGATCAATTGAGGACCGTAGAACCCACGACGGCCCTGTCATCGAGGGGTTATTGGTCGGCGAAAACGATACGCTTTTTGTCTCACGGCTGCAACTGTGTCACCCGTGATCGTTACCTGCTCGACGCGTGGAACCATGCTTCCGCACTGGGTTTTCGTCCTGACGGTAGCCCTGACGAATGTCCACAATTGATTGACCATTTCGTTCGGTCACAATATGACGGGTACAGGTATCCAGTAGAAGGACGCATGGGATCACGAATCACAGGCACGGAGAGGGTGTTTCGGCTGGGACCGCAACCAACACTGACCTTGCGCGAGCGGCTCATCCTGGACGGGCTATGGTCCGGGAAGAGCACGAATCAAATCGCGGAACAGCTCGGCCTGTCCCTGAATTCTATCAAAGCGGTGCGTCACCGCCTATTGAGGAAGTATCAGGCGTCCAATGCGGCGCAGCTCGTACGAGCCGCCCTCGCGCATGGCGATCTCACTGTGGTCTAGCTGCCCCTCCTCCACACGTTATCGCCCCTCTCCACGTAATTATATTTGTGGGCAATATCCATTCTCAGAGTCCTATTCGACCAGACATCGAATTTCTGCGAGTCACTTTAGCGTCGCTGGAAATCCGTAGTTTGTTCCAACTCCTCCGTGTCGCTCTCACGCGACGTGCTCAACGCGTACCCTGTCATCGGAAAACCACAAGCATCGCAAGTCACGGTTGGTGCACCACTGGGAATCAACATGACCTGACGGCACAGATGGCAAGCTCGAATTTTCATACGCCTCCTTTTGAGTCAGTGTGTCCGTTGTGTGTCCGCAAGCACCCTGGTCCCAAGTTTCTCAATGGCGGTAACTGCTAACCTCGCCACGTTGCGGGCAAACTTGACAAACTCCCTGTACCGTTTTATTAACATCGCACCCTGCTCTAGCCTAACGAGCACTACCTATTCGAGGTCATGATTCGTTATTTTGCATAAGGATACATCATCCTCGTTCGTCACTTCGTTGGTTTGTCAACAGCCTGCTAGTATTGAGTGAGTATGCTTCCGATGGGAGTCTTACTCGCTGAAACGTGTGTTCTGGCTGTGCTGAGCTTTCGTCGGCACATCGTGGTCCTGGTGCCGACGAACCTGCTCCGCCGCATCGTGTTGTCCGGCCAATGTCAGTGCACCGATGAGATTCTTGGTGAGGCGTGGATGATCCTGCGCATACGGGTCACCCAAGCGAAAACTGGCAATCGCGTCATCATAGCGCCTCAATGCAACGTAGGTTTGCCCAAGGTTGTTGGCCAGGGCAGGATGCTCCGGCTTGATGGAGTAGGCGGTTTGAAATGCGGCAAGAGCATCGGGATACCGTTCCTGAACATAGGCAACAATGCCCAGCCACGCATAGGCGCGCCAATCTTGCGGATTCAGAGTTAGGGCTCGGCGAAACGCCTTCTGGGCATCTTCCAACCGGCCAAGACTCGCCAACGCTCGCCCCTCCCCGTCGAACGCCGCAGCAGAAATCGGGGTTTGATCGGCCATGGCCCTGAATTCCAGAAGGGCGTCCTCGGCCAATCCCCTTTCAAGAAACAGGATGCCGCGTTTCTCTCGAACCCGTGCGCGCCCCGGGTCCAGTCGCAACGCTTTCTCGTACTGCGCCATCGCAACGGTCAAATTCCTCCCGGCCACGGATCGATCTGCAAGATGCTCATACTCATCGGCCGTCAGAAGCGGGGGTACCGGCGAGAACCCGTTCTCCGACTTCGGCGACTCAGCCCCTACGCCGATCCGTCCGGCGGTGGCGTCATGATGACTCCGCGGAGGAGGCGCTTGCCCCGCGCACCCGCACACCACACCTGTCAGAGCTATGGCAAGATACCATGCAGGATGACGACGACTATTCATCACAACCGTTATCGGCGGCCGGCGCATAGACTTAACCCGGACTATTCATGAATGCCGTCGCGAGGCGTTCGAGACCGAAGTCCGCCGGGGCTCTTCGCAAGTAAGGCCGATGCAGGCGTACTTGCAGTCCGTCGAGGAGGCCGAACGAGAACAGCCCCGCCGGGCGAGAGGATCGGACGACGGAACAGGTATTTATGAATAGTCCGGGTCAAGGCGGTATGACATCGAAGAATTCGGAGGGACGGTTTGGGCCGTATCAGGGAGCGACCGCATCGCTGAGAAGACGAAGGCCTCGAATCACTGCCGGCCCTAGGAGGATGACGAAGAGCCCCGGAAAAATGAAAAAAATGAGCGGAAAGAGCAGTTTTACCGGCAATTGGGACGCGATCTCTGTGGCTCGCAGGTCCTGTCGGGTCCGTAACCCATCCGCATGAATCCGCAAAGCCTGGCCGATGCTGGTGCCGAATCGTTCCGTCTGAATGACGACCGCCATGAAACCATGGACCTCTTCCACTTGCATGCGTTGCGCGGCGCGACGAAACGCGTCTTGCCTCGATCGCCCGCTGCGCAGCTCTACGCATAGTGTTTCCAGCTCTTGACTCAATTCCCGATGCATTCTCGCCATCTCATGAGCCACCCGATTGAGGGCCACATCAAGACCAAGTCCGGCTTCGACACATATCACGAGTAGATCGAGGGCAGCAGGAAATCCCTCTACGATTTGTGTTTGCCGAGATGCAATGCGGCATCGAAGCCACACATCCGGTGCATACCATCCTGCTAAGCAACCGGCAACAGCCATGATTAGATTGCTCCACCACGGATGAGCCGTCAGCAACTGCAGCAGGAAAAATAAGACGAGCGGACACCCCGTCGCACCTAGCACTTTCGTGCCATAGAACAGTAGCGGCGCATTCCGGCTCCGCAAGCCGGCCGTGAGGAAGCGCACATGTGTCGACTCACCTTCAGTGCCAGTCGGCGCCGCTCGTCGCCCCCAGGTTATCAGTAGCCGAATACCCAGCTGTCTCCATCGGTCGATGCCAGCCGCGGAGCCCTTTCCGGTGGTCCCCACGATTCGTCGCCGCCAACGACTGGTCCGCAACTTCTCCGCGGCTAATAGCGTTCCCCCGCCTACTATGAGAAGACTCGCGAACAACACACCGCCGGCCAGCGCCCACCACGGATCCATCGGAATACTCCTTAAATGCGAACGGTCACCATGCGTTTGGTGATCGCAGCCCCGCAGATCATCAGCATCCCTGCCACGGTGACCATCGTTTGTCCGAGCGGGTCCTGAAACAAAATCGTAATGTATTCTGTATTGATCATGTAGAGGATACCGGCGAGAGCGAGCGGCAAGGCGAAGAGCACCATCGCTGAGAGCCGCCCCTCTGCGGACACCGCCCGCACCCTGGAGGCCAACTCGAAACGCTTTCGCGCCATCTGAGTGATCGACGTGATGACTTCCGCCAAATTGCCGCCCGATTCGCGTTGAATCATTACGGAGGTCACAAAAAATCTGAGGGCTGCTGAATCGAATCGATCTGTCAAATGGCTCAGTGCATCGCCCAGCGGGACTCCGAATGTCGCCTCTTCCACAACCCGTCCGAACTCGGGACCCACCGGTGCGGGGAATTCATCCGACACCATTTTCATTCCGGCCAGAAGGGAATGGCCGGCCCGCAACGACCGTCCCATCATATCCAGCGCCTCGGGTAGCTGGCGTTGAAAGTCGCGCAGCCTTCGAGTGGCGCGCGTGGCCAGAACACCGCGAACGCTACCCCACAGAAGAGCCACGACGATACCTCCGCTCACCGGATCAAGCCCACCCACCGCCATCAGCAGAAGGATGAAGCTGGTCGGCCCGATTGCGCTGAGCAGAAGCCAATCCAGAGACAGGGATATCCCAGCCTGCTGACGCCACCGCTCCCACCGATCGATCCCCGGCCACCAAGACAGAGTTCTGTCGATCCATGGGATGGTACTAAAGCGGCGCATCCGCGTGATATTGGGCGCACCTCCCATGCCATACTCTGTTCGCGGGAAGTCTCGCTGCGTAGACAACGCGGGGTCCGTTCCGGAGGGCAGCCACAAATACAACCCTGCGCCTGCGACAAGGCCGAACGACAGGGCGAGACCAACGATCAGCGTTGCAATAGTCATCGGAGGTCCTCTCAAACCTCCCGAATACGATTCGGATCGAACAGGTCCGGCGACACCGCAATGCCGAGAGCGTCCAATCGCGTCATGAAGTGCGGACGTACGCCGGCGGCGAGAAACCGTCCCCGTACGCGCCTGGATTCGTCCAGCCCTGTCTGCTCGAAGCGAAAGATCTCCTGCAGCACAATGACGTCCTGTTCCATACCCACGACCTCCTGCACACTCAGAAGCTTTCGAGTTCCGTCCGAGAGCCGACTCAAGTGCACAATGACGTCCAGGGCAGAGGCGACGTAGTGCCGCAGCATGTGAACTGGCAAATTGAGGCCGGCCATCGCCACCATGGTTTCGATGCGCGTGACGGCGTCTCTGGCGCTATTGGCGTGAATCGTGGCCAGCGATCCGTCATGACCGGTATTCATGGCTTGCAGCATATCCAAGGCTTCCGGCCCGCGGACTTCTCCTAGGACAATACGGTCGGGCCGCATCCGCAAGCTGTTACGGACGAGATCCCGCTGCGAGATTTCCCCCTTTCCTTCCACATTGGACGGTCTGGTTTCCAAGCGCACCACGTGATCCTGACGCAGCTGTAGTTCGGCGGCGTCTTCGATCGTGATGATCCGCTCCTCCGCCGGAATAAATCCTGACAGAAGATTCAGCATCGTGGTTTTCCCGCAACCGGTGCCGCCGGCAATGAGAATATTCAACCGTCCGCAGACCATTGCCTTGAGCATTTCGCCGATCTCTGGGGTCAACGCTCCTCCTGTCACCAAATGCTCCAGTTGCAACCGTTCTCGACAGAACTTCCTGATGGATACAATCGGACCATCGAGCGCAAGCGGAGGAATAATGGCATTTACACGAGACCCGTCCTCCAATCTGGCATCCACCATCGGCGAGGATTCATCGATACGTCGCCCGACGCGGGCGACGATTTTATCGATGACGTCCCGGAGATGGCGATTGTCTCGAAAGCGGTTAGGGCTCAGCGACAGCTTTCCGGCGCGCTCCACGTAGATGCGCGTCGCGGTGTTCACGAGAATGTCGCTCACCTCTTCGTCCTGCAGCAACGGCTCCAGAGGGCCCAGGCCGAGAATTTCGTTCATCACGTCGTTGATCACCTCTTCCCGGTCGGTGTCACTGAAGGCGGCGCCGTCTTCTTCCAAGATCTGCATGACCAGCATAGCCAGTTGCGCTCGAAGCATGATGGGGTCGAGGAGACTCATCGCCGAAAAATCCAAGCGTGCCAACAGTCGTTCTTGGATGCGGTGTTTGAGCGCATTCCGACCCGTGAATGCCGAATCCGGCATACTATCCGTCAACTCCATCTGATCCTCCGTCTTTGTTCACAATGATATTCCGGAGTTGCGTCATACGCCGACTATGCCGCATCGCTCCACAACCGCTGAATCCATCGCGCCCGCCAAGATGGAGGCTGAGACGCGGGTGCCTGCTTGGTATCCATCACGAGGGCCGCCAATCGTTCATACGCCCGGATAACAGCCCCTCCGCTCGTTCCGGCACACAGCACGCGCCCGGTCTCGAGAGCCTCGCGCGCGTCCTCTGGGACATCCGGAATAGACAAGGCGAGCGGCTGCCCGAGCAGAACCTCCGCTTCAGCCTGCAGACCCTGATCTTCGCGCCGAGACCGATTCAGGACGAGAATCACGCGCTCACGACCGTACCCGAGCGTATTCAGCGCCTCCATCATGCGTACGGCGCGTCGCATCGTCGGCACCTCAAGCGTCATCACGAGCAGAATAGTCGTAGCGGAGGTCAACGCCATGTTCACGGCCGAATTGAGGACTGTGCCGCAGTCAACCACCACCATCGGAAAGAGCGACTGCGCGAGCTTGCACAGACGCCCGATCTTGTCGGGAGGCACGGAAGCGTCTCGTAATCCGTCGTAATCAGAAGCCAGGAGATGAAGCCCCGTCTTGTGCTTGACCAGCACACTCATCAACAGTGTCGGATCCAGCGCGAGGGGATCGCGCATCAATTCTCGCCAAGAGTGTTCCGGCTCAAGCTCGAGGAGAAGGTGCAAGTCTCCCTCGTACAGATTGAAATCGAGCAGGGCTGCTTCTCGATTCAGACTGCGGCGTTGTGCGCACAACGCCAGGTTCGCGGAGACGGTACTGACCCCGACACCGCTGTGCGCGCCCAACACGCAGACCATCGACCGACCGGATCCAGATGACTCCGTAGCCGGACGTATGGGGTTCGAATTACCGGTCATAGATACCTGCCTCCGTGAGTCGATCGTGTCGCGTGTCGAGATTCACACATGACTGATCATGCCTTCAGAACCATCACGACACCAAGCCGGGAAAACTCCCCTTAGTTCCATAATCGGGACCGCCGCCCCGCCCGATGGCCACACTCCCACTCCGCAGCACGCCTTCGAGGACCGGCCCGTTCGGTGTGGAGACCAGCGTGATGACGGCGGTCGAAAATCCGGCGATACGAAGTGAGCCTGACGGGGCCTGACAGGCGCGGCGTTCGTAGATCGGGACAACCGTCACCCACTGTCCAGTCGCTGGATTTTTTTTGGCATCGTATAAAGCTTTGATCTGCGGAAAAATTGTGGCAAGGTTGCCGCGGACGAACTGGAATTGCGATCGATTGGCCGTAGCAGCCGGGCTGCTCAGGCTCCCTGCCGTCAATCCGGACAACACCGTCTGAAGACCCGCAACGGTGGACGGCCCTTGAGTAAACGTGGTCCATCCGGTACAGGGGCCCGAGCTGCCGGTTTGATAGAACACTACCCGTTTGCCGTCGATCGGGCCTTGCGCGACGAATCCTGACGCGATTCCGACAGGAGCCGGCAACCCGCCGGGAGGAACCTCTCCGAGCGGCGTGAGGGCAGCGGTGGCTGTCGCGGCAATGTCTAGCCGGCGAATGCCCAGGAGACCGGCCAGGAACGTCGATGTCTGGCCGGAAGCGCGGACTAACAAGGCATCCGCGCCGATATTGGTGGCAGCGAGGCGTTGCGACGCCGGATTCCAAGCCCCGATCCGCAGCTCCGCAAGCGTCAGCGTCGCCAGGTTGATCCGGTTCTGGTCCGCCACCTGAGCCGCCGCCCTCAACACGCGCGTTCGGTCTACGGCTGAGAGCATCTGCGTCGCGATCGTATTCGGCGTGCGTTCGTAGACGCCGCCCAGCTGGCGTGCGCCGGCCAATGCCGCGGCATCCGCGACCGTCTGGGCATGATGCCGTGACAAGAGCGCCGCACCGATATCCACGACGACTGCTCCCACCAGGAGCAACGCAGTCATGGCCACGGCGACCACTACGGCCACCGCCCCTCGATCGGTATGGCGCAACGATCGGGGCAATGCTTTTGTCACAGGCGATCTACTCATGTCGCATCACCGTGCGCGAGCGAAGCGTCACAGTTCCTCTGAGTGCCGGGATTACATTCGCCATCACATAAAACTGATAGGGTGCCGACACCGTCACGATCAGATCGGTCCCGCTAGGGCCACCCGCGCCAGCGACGGCAATCATGGGCGTCACGCCGGTCGCTCCTGCCTGGGTAAACACCCTGCGTGCCAGCGCTTGAATGTCGGCAGCGGTCGGCCTCGGTACGGACTGCCGAATGCCGAGACGCGCCCCCTCTCGACTGGCCGTGGCCAGCACCTGTTGCCGGGATAACGCAATGCCGAACTCGATGATCCCGAACAGCACCATGATCAAGAGGGGAAGCAAGAGGGCAAACTCAACGGCAGCGGCGCCTCGCTGGTTCGTACGGCCTGGCATTGGAGGCCATCGGCTAACGAACCGGCAGTTGGCGCGATGCGTAGCGCTCGGCAAAGAGCGGCGTAGTGTCACCCTTGCATCCTCACGCGCATTCCTGACGACGTCTCCGGTACACTCCAGGCAATGGCGGTCGTTTTCGACATGTCCGAGCTCGGGGGGCTTACGCATCAGGCGGTCCGTTTACGGATGTACGTTGTCCGCCGACGGAGGCATTGCGGCGCCGATCGCTTCTTTCATCCCCGGAGGCGGCTGCGGTGGAGCAACCATTCCACCGTCTTGTGAACGATCGAACGTTCTGCGATAGCCACGCATGACCATCTGCGCCGCGCGCCCATCCATGCCTGCAAGGTCACTCCGTCGGCTGTCCGACGTTCCGATCTGCGCTGCCTTCAGAGCCGCCAGCGATTTGCCGAATTTCTCTTGCATCGGCGGTGGACTTGCGCAACCGGCCAACAACAGGGCCGTCAAGGCCACGGCCGCCGAAATCGCTTCGTGTCTCATCGTCATCGCTCCTTCCTGCGGCATTATCCTTGTCACCGGCGCCCCTGATCGACCGATGCTCAGGGAATCATGAGGCCGGTAGCCTCGCGAGATTTTTCTTCACGACCGGCCGGCACCTCCACGCCACGCATGTCCGATGCGCTACCTTGTCGACTCGGCAAGCGACCTTTTAGGTAAAAATCGACGTCGTCCGGGTCCAGATACCCATCGGTGGGCAGCGTGATCTGCGCATCCGTCATCGACCTGACAAAATGCGGCGTGACGATGATGACCAGTTCCGTTTCATTCTTCTGATATTGCGCGCTGCGGAACAACGCGCCGAGGATGGGAATATCGCCGAGGACCGGATACTTCGAGACCGTTTCCCGAACACTCTCCCTGAGCAGACCCGCAATGGCGAAACTCTGGCCGTCCTCCAATTCAACCATGGTGGAGGCGCGCCGCGTCGTAATCGCAGGCACGACAAAGCCTTGTATCGAGAGCCCGTTCGCGAAATCCAACTCCGAGACTTCCGGTGTCACGGTGACGGCGATCTGGCGCGCGCTCAACACCACCGGGCGGAAATTGAGCTGGATGCCGAATTTCTGGAACTGAATGGTGGTCACGCCGAAGGCTTGCGGGACGGGAATCGGAAATTCTCCACCGGCGAGGAACTGCGCATCCTGTCCGCTTAAGGCGATCAACGTCGGTTCCGCCAGTACCTTCACCAGATTGTCTTCCTTCAAAGCATCGATGAAACCGGTCCAATTGGCCGACCCGCTCTGAAAGCGAAACAAGGCGTTCACGGCTTGCCCCAGCCCGAATCCGAAGGGCGGCACAGCACCGAGCGGCGAAAGGACGGATGAGGCGTCGCCGGAAGGAAGAGGGGACGCCAATCTCTTGAGGACCGATGCGCCGAATTGACTGCCGGATCCGTTCACATAGGAGAGATTGACTCCGATCCTCCGCAACATCGTCCGGTCCATTTCCGCAACACGGACCTCCAGCATGACTTGATGGCTTCCACCGACCTGCAGGAGATTCAGCACCTTGCCCGGCGCATAGGTTTCGGTCACGGCGAGGACTTGTGTCAGAGCTGCCGAACTGGTCATGGTACCGCTCAAGGCGATATGCTCTTGCGTCGTCACGACTCGAAGGGCCTTCTCGTCAGGAAAGAGGGCGTGGAGATGTTCCTGGAGGCGCGAGACATCCGGAGACACCACCACGTCATAGGCGGCAAAGACTTCGCCGGTGGTGTTCCATAACGTGAGGTTCGTCACCCCGGCGGTTTTTCCCATCAAGTACACCTGACGAGGGCTCAGCACGAGCGCATCGGCCACCCGTGGATCGGCCACGGATACTCGGGCAAGCGATGCCGACGTTTCGATGAGCATCGATTTTCCGATCGTGACGGACACCCGTTCGACAGGTCGTGTTTCCCACTCAGCAGCCGAGCAAGGTTGCGCCGAGATTACAGCGAAGGCGCCCCAGAGGATCAGTTTCCACCAGCTCACCTGTTGATTCCGCACGCCACCCATTGTCTCTGTCACATACCTTTCTCTGCCTATCAAGCAGCTAAAACTTTACTTCCGTCCGTGAAACGCCCCGGATTACTTCCACCGACACGGTCGGCGGATGCATCGCTGTTTCGGCGATGAAACCGTCCTGAACCGGTGTCGCGGCCACAATGTTGCCTTCCCGGTCGCCGGTTGACGTGCGCGCGGGAGTCCGGGTTTCATCCGGCCTGTTGGGGCCGGTGCTGTCGGGGGGCGCGAGCGCGCCTCCCGCTTCCGCGCCAGTCGTCACCGCTGCCTGACTATGCACATAGGGCTGAAGCCGAGGCAGTGTACCCACAGTTGTCGACGCGTCTGCCGTCGGCTTGGCACTCGATGCGTGAGCCTGCTCCCTCGCGCTCGTGCGGATCATTCCATCGGAGGGCCGGTCACGAACGATTCTTCGTTGTCGCGACACAGTCTCAGATGTCCTCTGTGGGTCTGACCTCTGGTCCCCGAAGAGCGATGACACGGTCGCACCCGGTGTCAAGACGGTCGCCGCGCTGCGCGGGTTTCTGAGCGCCAGATGCACTTTTCCTTCCATTGATGCGAGTGACAGCCGCTCCGCCTCGTGGGGAGCCACCTCCAGGGTGACGACGGTCGGCGGGGTGCGCGAGGCCTTCCGGCCTGAGAGAAGCGACTCCTCCTCTTTGCCGGTCGACGCATCCAGTCCGGTCGACAGCACCATAATGTCGGCTAACACCAACTTCGTGGTCGGTTCACCGCCGTTGAGCACTCGAGACATGGTGGTTAGAACGTCCACGCGGTCGCCAGGTTTCAAAATCCCTCCGACTCCCGTGACATCATCCACTTTGATGGCCATGGCACGCTTCTCGGGATGGGTGACGGCCGCGATGCCGCCGGTCGTGACGTCGGTAGGCGCGAGTTTCGAGACAAGAATAGGTTCCTGCGAGGTAAGCGGCGTCAACAGCACGCGACCGATCAGTTCATCGCTCGACGGGAAGGTCCCATCAGGGACGCTCTCGGAGGGAAAAGACACCACACGGACGGCATCACTGGACAGCACGGTTCCCCAGGGAAGCGCGTGGGCAGCCACGGCGACGGACGTCATTCGATTGTTCGCGCTGAGCTCGGTTCGCGTCTCATCCAGTAGTTGCTGGACATAGCCATATGCGAGTAGGCTGCTCACCGCTCCGATCGTTCCCCCCAGCCCGATCACAAGGAGTGCCCGTTGCCGAGATGTCAGCGCCATATATATGCTCCTCGCGATACAACGTCACCACCGGTCTAATAACGGGGCACGCGGTCTCCCTGGTATGCCGCTGAGATGTTCATTCTGCTTCCGCCGTGGGGGTGACAGGGTGCCACCGTCTCCCGGCTATTCATGCGATCCGTCAAGAGATCAACGACAGATCTCCTCGCCACCACAGTGTCAGTGCCGTCCCGAGCGCGATCACGATACCGTACCGGAGCAACGGTTCTGGAGCGGTCGACGTTGCAGAGGGCGCCGGACAACCGGTGAGCGCGATCGTCAGACACCCTGCATAGACGGACCGCAGCATCGTCCGCCATCCCCGGTGCCGGCAACTGACGCCCAGTGCATAGAGCCCGCCGAACAGGGCGATGGCCACGGCGGCCTGCATCACGCCGAACGGTCCTAAGCAGCTTCCGACCGCGCCAAGAAGTTTCACGTCTCCGGCCCCCATTCCTCCGCACGCATAGAACCCGATCAGCAGAGCGATGCCGACACAGTACCCGGCCAGACTACCGACCAGGCCACTCAGGCCATCGTGTGCGGTCTGTAAGGTGATGCCACCGCTCACACCTGCCATCGTGAGCCAATTCGGAATCAGGCCCCTGGCCGCGTCGCTGACCGCCCCGAGGATCACCACGACCAGAACGAATAGCATCATGTCCATCGTCACCTCGAAGGGAGATCCGACAAAGCCATGGGTTCAGCGAATCAGGCCGGCCAATCGCGTGAACATGTTCCTGATATTGCCGCCGAGCGTAAACGCTGCCGTGGCGATGACCACAGCGATCGCAGATGCGATCAATGCGTACTCAATGGCCGCCGCACCGTCTTCCTCGTGGAAAAATCGTCGCATGGCATTCAGCATGACACTCTCTCCTTATTAGAAAGAACCAGATTTCGTAGGCAGGTCACCGGCGCCTACCCCTTCCGACTAATGTATCGGAGGAATACTCGTTAGACTTAAGGCACGCCGCACTGTTTTCGATAGTCGTCAGTCCCAGCTATAGATTGCCTCCACACAATTGCCGTCGCCATGGAAGGTCACTTTCTGACACAGCGCGCGGACGAGCGCGAGCCCGCGACCAAACATCGAATCATTGATGGACAACGGTGCGGCATAGTGGATAGCATCGAATCCCGCCCCGCTGTCTTCGACACGCACGATCAATTGAGCACCGCTCGCAGATGGAGCATGCGTCAAAGAGATCTGCACATAGCCGTCTTGCAATACGGCCAGGCGTCGGTCGCGCTCCTGGTAATAGGCGTCGAATCCATCGGGCGACGTTTTCAGATTCGATTGTATTCCCAGTACGCCATGGTCGATTGCATTTGAGATGAGTTCCGTCAGCACGGTGAAGAAGCGCTCCCGGTGTCGAGCATGGCCGGGTAGCAGGCTCACCAGTTGCATCAAGTCCGGTAGCGGATCCTCCGTCCGCATCGCGTCAGGCCCCAATCGGACCTCGATGTGCCAAGGAAGCGCCCTCGAAGGTTTTGTCGAAGGCGCCTGAATTTGTACTGCGGCGTTCTCGGTAACCCTATCGCAGGGCACATCGACTACCGTGATATCGTCTTCTTGAACATTCCCGCCGCCGAAGGCAACGAGTGCGGCTACGAGCTCCTTGAACGCGCGACCCGTCGCCTGCCCCTGCTTCACACAGTCATGCACACGAGCTTCGCCGAATAGCTCACCCGATGGACTCCGTGCTTCAATCACACCATCCGTATACAGCATGATGCGGTCGCCGGCCTGAATGTCATGCTGCTCCAAATCTGAGTTAAACTCTCTGTCGTGCTGCACACCCAAGGGCGGGTGCTGCGAGGCCCATTGCATCCGTACCCCCACGTTCGGATTGACCATCAGGATTGGAGGAAGCCCCCCGTTCCACACCGATATCCGGCAACGAACCGGATTAATTTCGATTGCGCTGGCTGCACAAAAGAGCCCGACCGGCAATGTGCGGTTCAATTTACGGTTAATTTCGCGAAGAATATCCTGTAGCGCGTGTCCCCGTTCAGTCATTCGATAAAATACGTCAGCTAAGGGCAATGCACCGATCGCGGATGAGAGGCCATGCCCCGTGAAATCGCCTAGAAATACATGTAAGAGGCCAGTCGGGGTCGTGCCGGCTAATACGAGATCGCCGCCAAGGACGGCTGCGGGCGCCACATGGTAGTTGATACCCATTCGCTCCATGCAGGGAGTCGCCAGAATTTTTGTGCGAATCTCATTGGCTACATCGATTTCATGAAGCGAGCGGTCACGATACTCTTCAAGTTCCTGCTTCTGTGCCGTGACTCGGGCGTGGAGTTCCTGGACGCGGCCCCAAGCCGAAAGCTTGGCCCGTAGGATCGTCCGGCTATACGGTTTCGTGAGTATGTCGTCCCCTCCGGCAGCAAGGCATTCGGCAAGCCCCCTCTCATCGGTCATGGCCGTCAAAAAAATGACCGGCACGAAACGGCTGTGGGATTGCTGCTTGATCAGTGACGTGGCCTCTTTGCCGTCCATTTCCGGCATCATGAGGTCCATCAGAATTAAATCGGGCTGTTCCTTTTCAAACTGGTTGACAGCCTGTTTTCCATCCGCGACCAAGACCACACTATGACCGTCCTTACAAAGCTGCATCTGCAAGATCTGCCGGTTCACATCGGTGTCGTCAGCCACCAGGATTTTCATAGGATGGTCACCAACGATTGAAAATTCGCGATAGAGAGAATGCTTTTAATTTGCGGCGAACACTTCAAGAGATGGACACGGGCCTTTCCGCCACCGGCAAACTCACGTAATTTCAACAGCATGCCCAGTCCTGTGCTGTCGATATATTCCGTTTGTCCAAAGTCAACCACGTAATGGCTCGACGGGAGAGGCCGCGTCGTATAGGCTTCCTGGAAAGTACGATGCATCCTCGCGTCGAAGCGTCCAGCCGGTATAATCGTCAGTGTCGCTCCATCGTCGGATTCCTCAATTTTGAACATGGCTCCCCCGTTCTTTATCAAAGGTCGCCTCCGGTATCGGCAATGGCTTCCGAAATCTAAAGAAGAACGTGCGGACGAGTTTAATTTCTTGTAGTTTGAGAGAGCGAGCAACGCGGAGTGAAGCATCGGGGCTAAGGTTTTGGTTCCTGCAGACCGAAAGAAGAACCGGCGACACATACAACGGTGAGAGACCATTCCTTATGGCGATGATCGTTTCAATCGGCTCAGGCAAGGGCGGTGTAAGAAAACCGCGCCGCCAATCTGTCCATGTTATTGGCTCAGCAAGGCAAGCGGGTGGTTTGGGCGGATCTGGACGTGGGTGGAGCGGATGCCCATATTCTGTTCGGCATGCTCAACCCTCCCCGCACCTTGACGGATTTTGTTGAACGACGGGTTGAACGTCTGGATGCTGTCCTTCAGCAGGTCTCGGCACACCCTTTTCTCCAGTTGATCCCCGGCACAGGCGATACGCTGGCCACGCGGATCCCACAAAAACGAGGGCATAAAAAAACCTTCGTTCCCGCAGGGGAACAAGAGGTCACATGCCAATAAGGCAGGAGAGCTCCTCCGTTACCACGCGGAGAATTGCAGACAAAATGTACGCACGCAACGCCTCGCTGCTGAATCAGATAGCAGACCAAATGGAAACCATGACTGGAGGTTCTGGCGTCGTTGCTCGTTTTGAAATTCCACAACCCACCATTCACACTGGAAATACGGTGCACAACATCAGAGTAGATAACAGCGTCATCGGAGCCATTAACACGGGGCAGATTAAAAGCCTGAATGTGGCGCTCGACAACGTTCAAAATGCTGGTTCACCTGAACTCGCCAACACTCTTCACGTACTCAGTGAAGCTGTACTCGCATCGTCAGACCTGTCACCGGAAAAGTAGAAAGCAGCCATCGAGCACTTGTCTCACCTTGCAAATCAGGCTGCTCTGCCAAGGAAAAAGCGCCAGGCCGCAATCGGCGTGACGATCCTTGAAGGTTTTGAGCGGATCATCAGCGCATCTTCTGGCTCGCTGGCAATCTGGGACACAGCCAAGTCACTCCTTCAAGCCCTCTTCTGATCCTTCACAATCCATAGCCTACTTATGTGGCTAAATTGTGGCAGGACTACCTTGCCAGATCGAGTCAGATCGGTTCCTCTCCTGCCTCTGCCTCTACTGTAAGTGATTGAGAACGGTACGATGAGATAAGGTGTCAACTTACCAGTCTCGGGTGCTGTAGGGGTTTCAAATCTCACCCCCTTTGCCTGTCCCACCGAAGACTTGAGCCTGCTACCGTTTTGCTACCATAGCACCCTGCTCTAGCCTAACGAGCACTACCTATTCGAGGTCATGATTCGTTATTTTGCATAAGGATACATCATCCTCGTTCGTCACTTCGTTGGTTTGTAAACCGCCGGTTGGGGGTTCGATTCCTCTCGCCAGCTCCAACAAATACCTAGAACTATCAGAGGGTTGAAGGGAGGGAATCAAAGTAGGAGCCAGTTACTACAGTCCTGCTACCATATTTGCTGCATAGGCGATCCATCTCCTGCCAATGGCAACTATTTTTCTGGTCGTCCGACCACCAGTTGAATACATCTAACCCACGCTGACATGCCACGTAGAAAGAGATTCTTCTGTCTGAAAGCTGAGTCAATGCTGTGGGGTAGCATTGCTCCTACAAAGGCTTTCAGGTGAAGGCTTCGACTGGCAGCGTCGAACGGTGTTTGTCCCGCTTACTGATAAAGATCCAACCTGGCAAGAATTCCCTGAACCCCGTAAATTCTGCAGTTTTTAGCCCTCAGGCATTCCTGTCGCCAAGGGTCCGCAGCGTCCCCACTATAGTGTTACCAATTCTGAGGACTAGGCGTACGCTGGTTCTTAGATTACAGTCGCATTGAAAGCGACAGTATAGGTCCCGAGGCATACGAGGAGGAGGCACCATGCAGAATCGATACAGTCAGCGAGTGCCTATGGACTGTTCGGTCATGTTTGCCGGAGATAATTGTGTGGGGGAAGGCCGCATTTTAGATATTTCTCTTCCAGGCTGTCTCCTTGAAAGTCCGAAACAAATGACTGCGGGAGAGTACTTGCAACTAAGATTGTTCCTGCCTGATCACCAAGCTCCGCTGCATGTACCGCTGGCTGCAGTCAGATGGGTAGAAGGTTCTAAGCTTGGCATCGAATTTATTCGAACATCTGAAGATGAACAGCGCCGTCTTGAGCAATTCGTCCGGAGGATTCCTGCTGCTGCCCATCCATCAATCTGCAGGGAAGGAATCGTCCTACTCGGGGCAACAGAGCAGTGAGTGCGGCTCGAACGAGTGCATGACCTGATCTTGATAGGAGCTCTTCATGTCAAAGCATTTTAGGTTGCGCACCTACCAGAGGATCACACAGTGCAATGTTGGCTACTACTTATCAGACGATTTTCTCGGGAAGGGGATAATCAGGGATATTTCGAGTGGCGGATGGCGGCTGCAAGGCGATCATCAAGTCACCATAGGTATGAAACTTACCTTACGAATGGATTTACCTGAGCACAATTCGCCGTTAGAAATAGAAGAGGCGTCAGTTCAGTGGGTGAGCGGGAAAGATTTCGGGATTCAGATTAGAAAGATCCGTCACGCAACGGCAAGACGATTAGAACGCTTAATAGGAAGTCACCTCTGCACGCTGCCCCCACTTGAACGCTAAACGTCTTTGAGTTCCTCAGCAGCGTCCTCAATTTCAGCGAGATCCAGGTCATGGCGCTCCTTCAACATTGAAGGATGCAGCCCATACTTCTTTAACATCTTATAAAAGTCAGCACGATATCGGCCGGCAAACTGGGCCGCTCGCGAGATATTTCCGCCCGTCATCTGTAACACATTGCGCAAATACGAACGTTCAAATTCTTCCTTTGCTTCGGTCAGCGGCTTCAACCCAATATCGGTCGACGCACCAGCCGAGGGAAGTAGTTCCGGCAATACCATGTCCTGCCGTGACATGACCACGGCTTTTTCCACGGCATTTTCAAGCTCCCTGACGTTCCCAGGCCATGGATATCCAATGAGCCGATGCATGGCCGCTGGTGTAAATCCACGAACATCCTTGTTAGAACGCCTCGCACTCTGCTTCAAAAAATGTTGGGCCAAGAGAGGAATGTCGTCCCTTCGTTCCCGCAAGGCAGGAATATTCAGTGGAACAACGGAAATTCGGTAATATAAGTCGTGTCGGAACGTCCCCTGCTTCACACATTCCGCCAAATCCTTGTTCGTAGCCGTAATGATGCGCACATCCACTTTTGTCGTGTAATCCGCACCGACCTCACGCACTTCCCGCTCCTGCACAGCACGCAACAGTTTCACCTGCATGGGCAGAGACATTTCCGCAATTTCGTCGAGGAAAAGCGTCCCTCCATTTGCGCTTTGAAAAAGACCACGCTTCGCCGCCATGGCATTCGTAAACGCTCCACGGATATGCCCGAACAGTTCGCTTTCAAAAAGATGTTCGCTGATCGCGGCGCAGTTCAATGCGACAAACGGGCCTTTGGCTCGACGGCTATTCGCATGAAGGACTCTCGCCAGGACTTCTTTCCCTGTCCCAGTTTCGCCGGTCAACAGAATGGTTGCATCTGAATCGGCGATTTGGGCGACCTGTTGAAACAATCGCTGCATGGCGGGACTTCTTGCGATGACATTTTCAAGGCCATAAAGCTCCTTGACCAATGACTTCAGCCGCTGGATCTCTCGCGTCATCCGCAACTGAATCAGGGCTTTATCGATCGTTGCTTTCAATTCCTTGTCATCAAAAGGCTTGGTCAGATACCCAAAGGCCCCCCGCTGCATTGCTTCTACGGCGTTGGGGATACTCCCGTGCGCGGTCAGAATGATGACGGGAAGTCCGGGCTGAACCTGGAGAAGTTCTTCCGTGAGGACCAACCCATCCTCTGCGCGCAAACGCAGATCAGTGATCGCGATATCGAACGTTTCCTGTCGCGCAGCAACGAGCGCATCGCGGCCTGTCGTGCAGGGGGTCACCGAAAATCCAAGCGCAGATAATCGCATCCGCAACAAATGCAACAGACCTTCATCATCATCCACAACGAGAATTCGTTCTTGTTCCATGACGGTCCTTACGGTTTGGACGGCTCCGATTGTTGCGATGGGAGGACACTCGAGGGAGGCTTGATCGGACGGGTTTTGCCTCTCATTTCCTGATCGATGCGCTTGAGTGCTTCGAGCTGGCTCGTGAGTTCTTCGATTTTCTTGTCGCGGTCGCTGACTTGCCGTTGCAAGCTCTGAAGCGTCGCGGGTTCAACCGACATGCGATGGGACTCGCGCCTGGAATTGAACAGCTCCGCTTTGCGCTCCTGATCTTGAAGCTCGCGCTGCATGGCCTCAAGTGATTGAGCTTCGCTGTCCTGTAAGGCACGTAATTGTTGGATGGTAAGTTCGCGGTCGAGAAGATCCCGAACCGTGCGTTCAATTGTTTGAGAGAGGACCCCCTGCGTCTGAGCAATCGCAGGGCCATTCCAGACGGAACGCAGCCAAGACTGATCGGAAGGCACTTCGCCGGCCTGTAGCAATTGTAACCAGAGTCGGCTGGACACAGCCAACTGGCTCTTGGGGGCGACGGCAATGACTTTCTCGAAGTTATGGATGGCCGACTCTCGACTTTCGTACAGAGACGTCAATGCGCGGGTGAAGAATACATGATCACAGGTATTTTTACTAGCGCATTTCGTGACTAACGAGGAATCTTTACGTAAAATGGCTTGCAACATTTTGCCATCTCCCCCATCGTTTGAGAAGTATGGAGTCTGAGCTGGGGGCGAAGGGAGGGTGCCACAGGCGGACACAAGTCCTACCCACAGAACCATCCCTATGGGGCGACACCATTGCACTAGGCCAACATTCCCGGTTTCGTTAACGATAAAATGAATCGCACGGTCGTCCCTTTTCCCACTTCACTTTCAACCCAAATCCTTCCGCCGTGAGCCTCTACGACTTTTTTCGCCAGGGCTAACCCGAGGCCGCTCCCAACCGAAACCTGCCGACTCTTCGTGCGTCCCTGATAAAACCGCTCGAAAATATGTGGCAATTCCTCCGCCGGTATACCGGGTCCCGCGTCTGCCACATCGACGAAGAGCAGGCCTTCATCGCGCCGGGGAGTCATCTGCAACCTGACAACCGCACCCTCGGGGCTGTACTTCAACGCATTCGAGAGCAGATTGTCCAGTACTTGTTCGATCCGCGTACTGTCTGCCCTGACCCAGTGCCGTTCCACCGGAGCCTCAATTACCAGCTGTACATGTTTTGCATCTGCCAACAATCGGATTTTATTGATTGAAATATCTGCGACCCGCCGGAGATCCGTCGGCACAAACCGATACTCCATCATGCCGGATTCCATTTTGGATAGATCCAGGATGGTCGAGATGAGATACATCAGCCGCCGGCTACTGTCGGACATGATGCGCAGCGTTGTTCGCTGATCCTGGGTCAATGGACCGGGAATTTCGTCCAAGAGGAGATGGGTGCCCTCCTGAATCGAAGCCATTGGGGTACGCAATTCATGCGAGACATGAGCGAGAAATTCGCTTTTGATATCATCCAGTTGTTGCAACTTGGTGCCCATCCACTTGACCGTTTCACCCAATTCCCGCAATTCGCGAGGGGCCTGCCCATCCCATGAGGCCTTGAAATTCCCCTGCCCCATCTCCTGAATGGTCGCCTGCAGTCGACGCAACGGACGAAGAATGTTGTAACTGGCCACTGCGGCCATGCCGAGACCGAAGAGCAGGGCCACCAGCACTAAATTGCGCGTGACGGCTTCGGCATGCACCGAGCTGGCGTGCGATTCGTTGACGCCCACGGCAAGGCGCCGCTCGTGAAGGCCGATGTATTGCTGAAGCGCTGCGGCCATTTTCCCAACCACCGCTTCGCGCCGCGCGTCGTAACCGGCACTCGCCTCCGGATGGCCGCTCGACTCAGCCAATTGCGATTGAAATAGTGACAAATGCGCTTGCTGAAGCCCCTCGATCTCCTTCAGCAGCCTCGTCTCGGGCTCTGAGACATCGTGAGCGAGCAACCCTTGTAAGACTTGTTGAAACTCTTTGCTCTCACTATCGAAATGCTCAAGAAATGTGGCGGCAGGCACAGCCACATATTTCTTCTCGCCCTGAACCTGTTCATAGATCGACGTCAGCAAGCGCTTCGCCGAATCAATCTCCGGATGGTGGTGGGACCCGACTTCCGTATTGAGGCCAGCCAGTGTCCGAATCTGCAACAACGCATAGACATTGACGCCGGTCATCACCGCGATAATGACCAGATACGTCAGAACTAACCGCCAGAAAATCGAGAGGCGCACGACCAGGTCCGCTCCCTGGTGATGGATGCGAGGCCCTGCAGAAGCAGCAGTGCAGGTTAAGCCATACACCACTTCACTCATCCCCTCAACAAGTTATCCATATTATGCAGAAACAGGACGCCGTCCTGGTCTGGCTGGAAAGACCTCCTAGCGAGCTGAGTCGTGAAACTGCGATTGATACGCGCGTTGTCGACGAGACGTGGAAGAGAGCGCCGAGAAAAGATGGCCACGAAACAGGAGCATGCCCACCATGAGCGGTGGAGTCAGCAGCAGCGCCATCATTCCGGTGAGGTTGGCGGAAATCCCGAGGTCGGTA
>ERZ724513.207-NODE-207-length-26821-cov-7.742957_pt1 | contig 26821 bp, 24 predicted proteins | sample MGYA00376046_ERZ724513 | MGnify/ENA primary metagenome ERZ724513 (study PRJEB28724, sample SAMN07190883) | activated sludge metagenome | isolation source: activated sludge of sewage treatment plant in Hong Hong | place: Hong Kong | collected 2016-03-17 ...
AGCAAGGACCGGTTGGCGCGCTATTCGTTCACGTTTTTACACAGTCTGGGCCGCAACCAGAGGGCTGCACGGTGGCCTGTCGATCGTGATGACGCTGCCCGACAAGCTGCCGACCAGCTACGCCGAGCGCAAGGAGTTGTCCAAGCTTGTGGCCAGAACGATCTTGTCCGGTCAGAGCCAAGTGTATCCACAGGCGGCCGTTTCCATCCATGATTTTGATGCCGAACTCCTTCATGGAATCGACTGGAACAATGCTGGCCGGAGTGCGCGAGAATTGATCGAGTCGATCACTGGCACTTGCAATCGTCAGGCTATGATTACAGGGCTGAAGGGCGGCGGCTCCGTCATTTGCGTCATTCAGTGCAGCCAGGACGACTCCCTGTTCGACGCCATTCAGAAAACAGTCAAGAGGGCCGCTACGAAGCAAATGACAGGCACCCGCCCGGGGATGATTCTCTTGGAGTTCGGCGGCATGTCGCCAGAGGGCATGGTGAACCTCGCGGAACATGACAACACCCCTGGTAATACCCCGACATCACTCCGCCGGTGGGTCAGCGAGTTCCTTTCGAATACCGCTGATCGGGACCATATCGTGGGAATAGGATTCCTCAGCAGAGGGGCGATGACCAAGCCGAGCGCAAATGTTGTCACCAGCACTGGCTCAGCCTACGTGTTTCCAAGGCGGGAGAGCAGCTACTGGGACGCCGCGTTCAGCGGCCTATTCGACCCACAGAACATGCCCGTTTAGGTGCAGGTTCGTCGGTAGAGGGGTATCAATGACGGTGCGTCTTACCCGCTGGCAGATTCGGTCAGTGGCGACATGGCGACACCACTGGTATGTCGTCGCTGTCGCTGTCGCTGTCTTGCCAGCATATTGTCATTGCCGTTAAAGGGGCAGTATACTGAACGCGGTAAAGACTTGGCAGTAGTGCTGTCTACCGTTGCCTCAATTCAAGACCTTGTATGCGGCCTGGCGTTTTCTCTCCAGTTGTTCGTTGAATTTTCAATCAATTTCGACATGGAGGTATTTATGGAAACTAACCTGTTCACCGTCTTCAATGCTGTGAAGTCCGAGTGCGCGTCACTATGGGGGATTAAGCGCCGGGCCGAAAGAGCAAGGGATATCTGAGAGCGGCAGGCAGTAGTCAAGAGCTGACGCGCCCCCACCAATTCCAGCCCGTTGAGTGAATTCTCAACGGGCTTTTTCGATGATCGTCTTTCCAGGACTCCCTTCGGATTGCCGTCCGAAGGGAGTCCTGGACCTCGAACTGCAATCTACGTCGTTGGAAACATTTGCCAACGCTCCCGTGAATGGCTAGTGTAGGTTGCATACCAAATAATCGAGCAAAGGAAGCTTTCTGACAGCTTCGGCCAACCTACGGACCTTGGCCTGTGCCATGTGCGACCGCTCCGCTCTGATAGCAGCCGCTCAATCATGAAAACAGCGAAGGTCGACATTGGGTCGGTTGCCGCCGACTAGTTGAATGCGATTCGATAGTCGGTGGACGCGATTCTTCGGTATGACAATAGATATTCTGGAGTTGTCGTGGCCTTCGCCTTTCCTCCGTGCTGACCCAGTGTTTCCCGTCCTCTTGTCCCGATGAGCGAGCACTCGCCAACCTACCAACCCCCGCCAGACAACGGCCTCGACATCCGCTACATCGACGACGATCTGCTCGTCGTCGACAAGCCGGCCGGGCTGCTGTCGGTGCCGGGGCGGGGGCCGGGCAAGCAGGATTGCCTGAGCGCCCGCGTTCAGGCGCGCTACCCGGAGGCGCTGCCGGTGCACCGGCTGGACCTCGGCACCTCCGGTCTGCTGGTGCTGGCGCGCAGTCCGGCCATGCACCGGGCGCTCAACCGACTGTTCGAGACGCGCCGGGTGGAGAAGCGCTACATGGCGCTGGTGGCCGGGCGCATGGCGGCGGGCGAGCGCGTGATCGACCTGCCGCTGATCGCCGATTGGCCCAACCGCCCGCGCCAGATGGTTGACCACGCGATCGGCAAGCCGTCGCGCACGCGACTGCGCGTGGCGGGCTACGAAGCGGGGCTGGATGCGACGCGGGTCGATCTTTTCCCGGAGACCGGCCGCTCGCACCAGTTGCGCGTACACCTGCAGGCGATCGGCCACCCCATCCTCGGCGACGAACTCTATGCGCCGCCCGAGGTTTTCGCCCGCGCCCCGCGCCTGTTACTGCACGCGGCGTTTTTAGGCTTTTTCCACCCGTCGACCGCAACCGGGCTGCGGGTGGAGAGCGGGGCGCCGTTCTGATCTCGGTGGTGCGCGGGCAGGGGTAAAGCCGGGTTGCCGATAAGTGTTGATTTTGCGTGGGGTGCGATGGATTTGCGGTGTTTTTCGGGGTCGACCGCAGCGGCAACCTCTCTTGGCGGCGTGGCCTCCCGATTCCGACCGGAGCGATTTCCCGTCACGCCTTTTCCCAGGGCGGCACGGGGTTGAAGGTCTCTTCCAGTTCGGCCAGGAAGACCCGCACCTTCGGCACGCGGACGCGGTTGGGCGTATAGCAGGCGTAGAGATGGCGGCCGATGCTGCTGACCGGCTCCAGATCGTCGAAGACGGGTTTCAGGGCACCGCGCGCCAGTGCCGGGCCGCACAGGTAGGTCGGCAATATGGCGAGACCGTGCCCGGCGAGCACGGCATCGAGAATGCAGTCGACGTTGTTGAAGTTGAACTTGCTGCTGACCGGGATGCTGAATTCCTCGCCTGCGTTGTCGATCAGCCGCCAGACCCGGCTGTCGTCGGGCAACATGAGGCTGAAGCAGGTGTGGTGGGCCAGGTCGTGCGGCGTTCGCGGTTCGCCGTGGGCGGCAAAGTAGGCCGGCGTTCCGCAGATTACCCGTTTCATATGGACCAGCTTCCTGGCGACGGCATCCTCGGGCGGCGCCTTGGTCAGGCGCAGCGCGAGATCGATGTTGTCCTCGACGAGATCGACGAGGTCGTCGGTCAGCACCAGTTCGCAGCTCAGCTCGGGATGCTTCGCGACAACCTGCGGCAGCAGCGGGGCGATGTACATGCGCCCGAAGGTGATCGAGGCGCTGATCCGCAGCACGCCGCGCGGCGCGTCGCCGAGGTTCCTGACGGCGACCTCGGTGCTGTGGATCGCTTCCAGCGCCCGCAGCGCGTGTTGATGGAAGACCTCGCCGGAGGGAGTCAGGTTGAGCTTGCGCGTCGAACGCTCGAAAAGGCGCACCCCGAACGCCCGCTCGAGTTCGGCGATCTGCTTGCTGACCTGCGCCCGCGTACAATCCAGCCGGCGTGCGGCGGCGGCCATGCTGCCGCTTTCGACGACCTTGACGAAGCTATCCCAACTGCCGAGCCATGCCATGTTGTCAATTATCCGTTGACGTTATGGCGCCAATTATGGGCTGTTTGCCAACGATATTGACAACTATAGTTGGCTGACACTGTCAATAACGGTATATCGACCGGGAAAACCCAACATGTTGCGATCTTTAAGCCGGCCCGACATTCTGGTCACGACCCTCGCCGCTGCCGGCATCCTGATGGTGACCATGGGGGCGCGCCAGTCGCTGGGGCTGTTCGTCGGTCCGCTCGATGCGACGACCGGTCTTGGCATCACCACCATCAGCCTGGCGCTGGCGATCGGACAATTTACTTGGGGGGCAATCCAGCCGGTGGCCGGGGCCGTCGCCGACCGTTTCGGTCCGCGCGCCGTGCTGATCGGCGGCCTGCTGGTGATGGCGCTGGGCAGCGCCATCACACCGTACATGGGGTCAGGATTCGGCCTGATCGTCTCGCTCGGCCTGCTTTCGGCGATCGGGTCGGGCGCCGGCAGCTTTTCCGTGCTGATCGGCGCCGCGGCCCAGCGGCTGCCCCTGGAGGCGCGTGGCGCCGCTTCAGGGGTGATCAACGCCGGCGGCTCGTTCGGCCAGTTCGCATTCGCGCCGATCCTGCAAAAGCTGATCCAGTCGGTTGGCTGGATGGGGGCGATGTGGGCGATGGCGGTGATGACGCTGGCTGCGCTGCCGCTGGTCGGCAGGCTGACCAGGCCGGTGGCAGGGCCGGTCAGGCATGCCGAACACGACGCCGGCGTGCTGAAGACCGTCGGTGGCGCGATGAAGGATCGCAGCTACCTGCTGTTGCATGCGGGGTTCTTCACCTGCGGCTTCCATATCGCCTTCCTGGTGACGCACCTGCCGGGCGAAGTCAATCTGTGCGGCCTGCCGCCGTCGGTGGCCAGCTGGTCGCTGGCGATCATCGGCCTGGCCAACATCTTCGGCAGCCTCTACGCCGGCTCGTGCATCTCGCGCTACCGCAGCAAGTACGTGCTGGCCGCCATGTACGGCTCGCGCGCCGTGCTGATTGGACTTTACTTGCTGCTGCCGCGCACCGAGCTGAATTTCTACCTGTTCGCCGCCGGTCTCGGCTTCACCTGGCTGGCGACGGTGCCGCCGACCGCCGCCATCGTCGGCAAGCTGTTCGGCATCCGTTACCTCGCCACCCTGTTCGGTCTCACCCTGCTGAGCCACCAGATCGGCGGCTTCCTCGGCGCCTACGTGGGCGGCCTGGTGATTACCCGCTTCGGCGACTTCGGCTGGATGTGGTACGCCGACATGACGCTCGCCGCCGCTGCCGCCATCCTCAACCTGCCGATTCGCGAAGCGCCGGTGTCCCGAGCGCTGGCCTCGGCCTGATACAAGGAGAATGAAAGATGAGCATTTTGCGCCCCGACGTTTCGATCGAGGTTCTCAAAGAGCGCGGCAGCGAATACCTGCCGGGCTATCTGGGCATCGAGATCATCGAACTCGCCCCGAATACGCTGACCAGCCGGATGCCGGTCAAAAAGCTGCATGTCGCGCCCAACGACTTCCTCCATGCGGCGAGCATCGTCGCCCTGGCCGACACGGCCTGCGGCTATGCAACGTTGGCTCATTTGCCCGAGGGCGCCCAGTCGTTCACCACCATCGAACTCAAGAGCAATCATCTGGGCACGGTCAGGGACGGCAGCATCGCCTGCGTGGCGATGGCGCAGCATCTGGGGCGGACCACGCAGGTCTGGGATGCCGTGGTCACCGACGAGGCCAGCGGCCGCAAGCTGGCGCTGTTTCGCTGTACGCAGATGATCCTGTGGCCGAAGCAGTGAATTCCGTGCGCGAGTTCGCGGTTGGGTGATTTGTTGTCAGTCTCGGGCCGGTTGCGGTCCGTTCCCTTGCGCCACGTTGTGGCATGTCGCCCGTAGCCCCGACCAAGCTTGATTGAAGGCGGTCTGACGTTCGGCTGCTGCCGCCGATTTTGGCCATTATTGTCGGTCGACCGCGGCAGCTACGTCTTGCGGCCTCGTGGCCGTCTGATTTCGACGGGAGCGATGTCCGCGTCTCCGGCAGGGTAAAGGTTCGGGAGCAGCGCCATCGGTCCTCTATGCGCAGCGCTCGAATTGCCGCAGAATAGCCCCGGTCGGGATCATGATGCGCCCGCGTTTCGCGATAACCACAATGAGGAGGCAATTCCCATGTCCGTTCCGCCAGATCAAACCAAGGATGTCTTTCAGCAGATGATGCAGGCCGGCCAGTCGATGACCAAGGCCTATATGGATTTTCTGACCAAGCAGCAGTCGGGGTCGCCCGCAGCGGGCAGCCCGCCGGCGATGCCGATGCCCGATCTCGAGCCGTTCGCCAGGATGCAGCAGGAACTTGCCGCGCAGCACGCCCAGTTGTGGCAGTCGATGCTGCAGCGCAAGCCGGGCGAGGCGGCCGAGCCACTGGTCAAGCCGGAACCGGGTGATCGTCGCTTCAGCGCCCCGGAGTGGGCCGAAAACCCGTTCTTCGACTATCTGCGCCAGGCCTACCTGCTCAATTCAGCCTTCCTGACGAAGGTCGCCGAGACGGCGCCGATGGAGGAAGGGCCGAACAAGACGCGGATGCAGTTCGTGACCCGGTTGCTGGTGGAGGCCATGGCGCCGTCCAACTTTGCCGCGACCAACCCGGAATTCATCAAGACTGCGGTCGAGACCAAGGGCGAGAGCATCACCAACGGCCTCAAGAACATGCTGGAGGATCTGCAGAAGGGCCGCATCTCGATGACTGACGAGGCGGCTTTCGAGATCGGCACGAACATCGCGACGACGCCCGGCTCGGTCATTTATGAAAACGAACTGATCCAGATAATCCAGTACACCCCGACCACCGACAAGGTGGCGGAACGGCCGCTGCTGATCTTCCCGCCGTTCATCAACAAGTTTTACCTGATGGACCTGCAACCGGAGAATTCGTTTGTCGCCTATGCCGTCGAACAGGGCTTCACGGTATTTCTTGTGTCGTGGCGCAGCGCCACCGAGGAGCAGGCCAGGATCACCTGGGAGGATTACCTCGAGATGGGTCCGCTGACGGCACTGCGCGTCGTGCGGGAGATCACCGGCGTGGCCAAGCCCAACGTGCTCGGTTTCTGCATCGGCGGTCCGATGATCTGCTCGGCGCTGGCGCTGCTCAGGGCGCGTGGTGAAGATCCGGTGGAAAGCCTGACGCTGATGACGTCCCTGCTCGACTATTCCGAGCCCGGTGAAATCGGCACCCTGGTCACCGAGGAAGGAGTCCACGCCTACGAGACCAAGATCGGCAAGGGCGGCGTCATGCACGGACGCGACTTGGCGGCGGTGTTCTCGGCGCTGCGTTCGAACGACCTGATCTGGCAGTACGTCGTCGGTAACTATCTGAAGGGCGACAAGCCGAAGCCGTTCGACCTGCTCTACTGGAATTCCGACAGCACGAACCTGCCGGGGCCGTGCTTCACCTGGTACCTGCGCAACATGTATCTGTCCAACAACCTGCGCGTTCCGGGCAAACTGGTGATGCTGGGCGAGAAGATCGATCTGGGCAAGATCAATGTTCCATCGTACATCATGGCGGCGCGCGAGGATCATCTGGTGCTGTGGAATGCCGCGTACCTGTCGCGCAAGATACTGGGTGGCCCCAGCACCTTCGCCCTGGCGGCCAGCGGCCACATCGCCGGCTCGATCAATCCGGCGTCGAAGAACCGTCGCAACTACTGGGTGAACGACGGCGCCGACGAAGCGCTGACCGCCGACGAGTGGCTGGCCGGGGCGGTCGATCAGAAGGGTAGCTGGTGGCCGCACTGGGCCGAGTGGCTGGGCCAGCGCAGCGGCCGGAAGATCGCCGCGCCGAAGAAGCCGGGCAACGCGACCTACAAGGAGATCGAACCGGCGCCGGGCGCCTACGTCAAGGCGAAGGCCACCTGAACGGCGGCGACCGCTGACGCGGTGCAAGGGCGATCCGCGGGCGGATCGCCCTTTTTGCGTGGACGCTTGCCCGGCGCGGGTGAGGGAGGTGACCGCGACTTCCGCCTCAGCCGGGGCTTGCAGCCGCTGCCAGCGCCATCCACGCCAGCCCCAGCCATTCGTGCAGCGCGTAGTACGATGTCTGCATCGCCCGCGCTTGCGGCAGGAAGTCGGAGACTGCCAGTGGCCCGTCGCCCGGGCCCTTGAAGTCGGTGGGGGCCGGGATGACTTCGAGGCCGGCGGCTTCGAAAAGCCGCCGGGCGCGGGGCATGTGGAAAGCCTGGGTGACCAGCACGACGCGCCGGATGCCGGCCGCCTTGAGAATCCGCGCGGACATCGTGGCGTTATCCGCCGTGTCGCTGGATTCAGTCTCTTTCCAGCGGACCGCGACCGCGAATTCCTTTTCCGCGATCGCCGCCATCACGTCCGCTTCCGAGCGGCTGGCCTGCGGCGGAACGCCGCCGGCGATGAGGACGGGAAGCTGCAGCCGGCGCGCCAGGGTGGCGCCGTAGCGCAGGCGGACGAGGCTGCGTTCACTGACGGTATCGCTGCCGTATTCGGGCGCGTCGCGCCGGAGGCCGCTGCCGAGCACGACGATCGCCCCGGCGCCCTGGGCGGTGACGAACACGCCGCCGGCCCGCGCTTCCAGCGTGGCGACGAGATGGTTGGCGACGATCGGCAGGCTTTGCAGAAACAGCAGGGCGCCGCCGCTCAGCGCCAGGCCGAATGCCCAGCGCCGCCTGCGGAAAAGCGCCGCGACCAGGAGCAGCAGCAGGCCATTGGCCGGCGGCAGCAGGAGCGTGCCGAGAAGGTTCTTGAAGAGGAAGACGCTGGACATGGTTGGCCGGGTTCTTGTTCCGCCATCCGGCGGGCATGGCCGGTGCTGCGGACGGACAGAGTGTGCCGCCGGCGGCGACCCCGGTCAATCATGGCCGGCCGCTCAGTCGCCGCGCTGCTTCAGTTCCACCAGCGGAATCACGTCCGGCATGTGGATGCGCGGGCGCTCGGGTTCGACCGCGGCGAGCGGGTCGCACTCGACCATGGTCGCCAGGCAGCGGCGGGTGAGGTCCTGATAGGTGTGGGTGCCGTCGACCTTCCAGGCGATTTCGCCGTCCGACAGGGGGCGGATGACCCTGGCCGGCATCCCGGCGGCGAGGCTGCGCGGGGGAATCTCGACACCGGCCTTGACGAAGGCGCAGGCGGCGACGACGGCCGATTCGCCGATCACGGCGTTGTCCATGATCACCGCATTCATGCCGACCAGCGCGTTCCTGCGGATCTGGCAGCCGTGCAGCACGGCGCCGTGGCCGATGTGCCCGTCTTCGCCGACGATGGTATCGGTGCCGGGAAAGCCGTGCATGACGCAAGTGTCCTGCAGGTTGGCGCCGCGCTCGAGGATCAGGCGGCCGAAGTCGCCGCGCAGGCTGGCGCACGGGCCGACATAGCAGCCGGGGCCGACGATGACGTCGCCGATCAGCACGGCGGTCGGGTGAACGAAGGCCGTCGGGTCGACCACGGGGACGATGCCGTCAATCGCGTAAACGCGCAGGGTTTTCATTCGCAACTCCTGACAGGTGATGAGCGGATTCTATAGAATGGCAGCCGGCTTCGCTTCGGAATGGCAGGGCAGCGACCGGGAAACGGGCCGAACGAGCAGTCGGTGACAAGGCGCTCGCCGGCCCGCCTGCATTACCCTGGCATCCACAGGAGATTCACCCATGAGCAAGCAATTCGCTTCCGTCGCCGACCTCGAGGTCAAGAAGACGACCTTCGAACAACTTTCGGCCCACTGCTGGGCGTACACCGCGGAAGGCGATCCCAACACCGGCGTCATCGTCGGCGACGACGCCGTGCTGATCTGCGACGCGCTGGCGACCCCGGTGATGGCGCTGAACCTGATCGCCGAGATCCGCAAGGTCACCGACAAGCCGATCAAGTACGTCGTGCTGTCGCACTACCACGCGGTGCGCGTGCTCGGCGCTTCCGGCTACAAGGCCGAGGGCATGCAGGAGATCATCGCCAGCCAGGGCACCTGGGAGATGATCGCCGAGCGCGGCCAGCAGGACATGATGTCCGAGTACGAGCGCTTCCCGCGCCTGTTCCAGAACTTCGAGTCGATCCCCGGCCTGACCTGGCCGACCCTGGTCTTCAGGGACGAGATGAGCCTGTGGATGGGCAAGGACCTGGAAGTGAAGATCATGCATGTCGGCCCGGGCCACACCAAGGGCGATACGATCGTCTGGATTCCCTCCGAGAAGGTGCTGTTTTCCGGCGACCTGGTCGAGGCCGATGCCGCTTGCTACACCGGCGACGCCCAGCTCGAGGAATGGCCGGCGACGCTCGACGCGCTGGCAGCCCTCGGCCCCGAGAAGGTCGTCCCCGGCCGTGGCCCGGCGCTGGTCGGCGCGGCGCGCGTGGCCGAGGGCTTGGCCTATACCCGCGATTTCGTCACTACGCTGCTGAAGTCGGCGAAGGAAGCCGTGGCGCAGGGCATGAACCTCAAGCAGGCGATGGCGCATGCGCGCCAGGCGATGGATCCGAAGTTCGGCCAGGTCTTCATCTACGAGCACTGCCTGCCGTTCGACATCACCCGCGCGGTCGACGAGGCGAGCGGCATCAAGCATCCGCGCATCTGGACGGCCGAGCGCGACCGGGAAATGTGGCACGGGCTGCAGGAGGGCTGACACCCCGAGAGGCCAGCCGGCAGTTGCCGGAACAGCGAGAGGAGAGCAGGGATGTTGAGCACCTACCAATACCCGAAGTACGAGTACGTCGCGCCGCCCGAAATCCGCAGCGGCGAACCGGGGCGTTATCCGGTAGTGGTGGTCGGCGCCGGGCCGGTCGGGCTGGCGGCGGCGATCGACCTGGCGCAGTCGGGCGTGCCGGTCGTCGTCGTCGACGATGACGATACCGTTTCGGTCGGCTCGCGCGGCGTCTGCTATGCCAAGCGCACGCTCGAGATACTCGACCGCATCGGCGTCGGCGACGCCTGCATGGCCAGGGGCGTGAGCTGGAACGTCGGCCGCACCTTCTTCCGCGAGGAGGAGGTCTACAACTTCAACCTGCTGCCGCAGCCCGACCACAAGCGTCCGGGCATGATCAACCTGCAGCAGTACTACCTCGAGCAATACCTGGTCGAGCGCGCGCGCCAGTTGCCCACCCTCGACCTCCGCTTCCGCAACAAGGTGGTTTCGCTTGCGCCCGCGGGCAGCGGGGTGACGCTCCAGGTCGAAACGCCCGACGGCGCCTACGCGCTCACGGCCGACTGGCTGATCGCCGCCGACGGCGCGCGCAGCGCAATCCGCCGCGCGATGAACCTGGACAGCGAAGGCAGGGTCTTTCTCGACCGCTTCCTGATCGCCGACGTGGTGATGAAGGCCGAGTTCCCCGCCGAGCGCTGGTTCTGGTTCGATCCGCCCTTCCATCCGGGCCAGTCGGTACTGCTGCACCGCCAGGCCGACAACGTCTATCGCATCGACTTCCAGCTCGGCTGGCAGGCCGACCCGGAGGAAGAGAAGAGGCCGGAAAAGGTCATTCCGCGGATCAAGGCCATGCTTGGCGCCGACCGCGAATTCGAGCTCGAATGGGTCAGCGTCTACACCTTCCAGTGCCGCCGCATGCAGCAGTTCCGCCACGGCCGCGTCCTCTTCGTCGGCGATGCCGCGCATCAGGTCTCGCCGTTCGGCGCGCGCGGCGCCAATTCGGGAATCCAGGACAGCGACAACCTGTGCTGGAAGCTCAGGCTGGTGCTGGACGGCAAGGCGCCCGACAGCCTGCTCGACAGTTATTCCGAGGAGCGCGTATTCGCCGCCGACGAAAACATCATGAACTCGACGCGGTCGACCGACTTCATCACGCCGAAATCCCGGACCTCGCTGAATTTCCGCAACGCGGTGCTGACGCTGGCTGGAGACCATCCGTTCGCCCGCGCGCTGGTCAATTCGGGCCGCCTTTCGGTGCCGTCCTTCCTGACCGGGTCGCGCCTCAATACGCCGGACGATGCCGCCTTCGCCGGCGACATGATGCCGGGCGCGCCGATGGACGATGCGCCGATGCAGGAAGACGGCACGGATTTCTGGCTGCTCGACCGCGTCGGCGACCGCTTCATGGCGCTGGTCCATGTCGAAGACCCTGCCGCGGTCGACGCCGGTCTGGCCCGCGAATTCAGGGCGCTGGCCGACGCACCGATCCCGATCGAGGCCGTCCTCGTCGCGGCGAAGCCGGGGCGCGCGCCGGAGGGGTTGCGCGTCTTCCTGGATTACCGGGAGAGCTTTGCCGAACGCTACGACAGCAAACCCGGCACCGTCTACCTGATCCGTCCCGACCAGCATGTCGCTGCCCGCTGGCGCGCCTTCGACGCCAGCCGCGTCGAGGCGGCGCTGGCCCGCGCCACCTGCAACAACCATTGAGGAGCCGGCCATGTCCCTGATCCTGATCCCCAATTTCAACGAGCCCGGCAAACGCTACTTCCGCGCCTTTTCGCCCGGCGACGACTTCTACGAAGCGCTGATCGAAACCCATCGCGATCTCAGCGACGTGCAGAGCGCGCTGCTCAACGCCAGGCTGGTGCTCCTGCTGGCGAACCACATCGGCGACATCGGCGTGCTGCGCGAGGCGATGCAGATTGCCCGCGAAGGCGTCTAAGGACAAGGAGAAGACCCCGATGAAGATCCAGAGAATTCACCACGTCGCCTACCGCTGCAAGGACGCCAGGGAAACCGTCGAGTGGTACGGGAAGTACCTGAACATGGGCTTCGTGCTGGCGATTGCCGAGAACGAGGTGCCGTCGACGAAGGAACCCGACCCCTACATGCACATCTTCCTCGATGCCGGCAACGGCAACATCCTCGCCTTCTTCGAGCTGCCGACCAAGCCGCCGATGGGTCGTGATCCCAACACGCCGGCGTGGACCCAGCACATCGCCTTCGAGGTCGAATCGCTCGACACCCTGCTGGAAACCAAGGCGAGGCTCGAAGCCGGCGGCATCGAGGTGGTCGGGCCGACCGACCACACCATCTTCAAGTCGATCTACTTCTTCGACCCGAGCGGTCACCGCCTCGAACTGGCGGCCAACACCGGCACGCCGAAGATGGCGAAGATGCTCGACGAGGTGAAGTGGGAAATGCTCAACGAGTGGGCGCTGACGAAGAAGGCGCCGCAGCATGCGCGCTGGATGCACGACGGCAGCTACGCAGGAGAATAAGCCCCGATGAAGCTCGCCACCCTCAAGCGCGGCGGCCGCGACGGCACACTGGTCGTCGTCAACCGCGCCCTCACGCATTGCCGCGCCGTCCCGCACATCGCCCGCACGCTGCAGGCCGCGCTCGACGACTGGGAAGCCGTCGTGTCGCCGCTGCGCCACGTCTATGCGGCGCTCAACAGCGGCGCCTTCAGGGATTCCGAGGCCTTCGACCCGGCCGACTGCCATTCGCCGCTGCCGCGCGCCTACCAGTGGGCCGACGGCTCGGCCTACGTCAATCATGTCGAGCTGGTGCGCCGCGCCCGTGGCGCCGAACTGCCGCCGGAATTCTGGAGCGATCCGCTGATGTACCAGGGCGGGTCCGACTCCTTCGTCGGCCCGCGCGACCCGGTGTGGGCGCTCGACGAGGCCTGGGGCATCGACCTCGAGGCCGAGGTCGCCGTCATCACCGGCGACGTGTCCATGGGCGCGACGCCGGCCGCGGCGGCGCAGGCCATCCGCCTGCTGCTGCTGGTCAATGACGTGTCGCTGCGCAACCTGATTCCCGGCGAACTGGCGAAAGGGTTCGGCTTCCTCCAGTCCAAGCCGGCCACAGCGTTCAGCCCGGTGGCGGTGACGCCGGACGAACTCGGCGACGACTGGCGCGACGGCCGTGTCCACCGGCCGCTGACCGTGCATCTGAACGGTGCGTTGTTCGGCAACCCGGATGCCGGTACCGACATGGTCTTCAACTTCCCGCAACTCGTCGCCCATCTGGCGAAAACCCGGGAGGTGGAAGCCGGCTCGATCGTCGGTTCGGGCACCGTCTCGAACAAGCAGGGCGGCCTGCACGGTTCGTCGATCGCCAACGGCGGCGTCGGCTACTGCTGTCTGGCCGAAGTGCGCATGTACGAGGCCATCGAGACCGGCAAGCCGCAGACCGCCTTCCTGAAGTTCGGCGACACGGTGAGGATCGAGATGTTCGACCGCAACGGCACCAGCATTTTCGGCGCCATCGACCAGCGCGTCGAAAGCTACCCGGACTGAGAATACGGAGTCGCCATGCTCAGGCTCTACACCTATTTCCGCAGTTCCGCCGCCTACCGGGTGCGCATCGCGCTCAACCTGAAGGGCCTCGCGCATGAAGCCGTGCCGATCCATCTGCTGCGCGACGGCGGGCAACAGAACCAGCCCGCCTACCGCGCCCTGAGCCCGCTCGGCACCGTACCGGCGCTGCAGACTGGGGGCGCGACATTGACCCAGTCGCTGGCGATCATCGAATACCTCGACGAGACCCATCCGCTGCCGCCGCTGCTGCCGCCGTCGGCCGAGGACCGGGCGCGGGTCCGGGCGCTGGGGCAGACCATCGCCTGCGACATCCATCCGGTCAACAACCTGCGCGTCCTGCAGTATCTCGGCGAGCATTTCGCCGCCAGCCAGCAGCAGAAGGACGCGTGGTATCGCCACTGGGTCAACACGGGTCTGCTGGCCGTCGAGCGCTTGCTCGCCACTCACCCGGCCACCGGCGTCTTCTGTCATGGCGACACGCCGACGCTGGCTGATTGCTGCCTGGCGCCGCAGGTCTTCAATGCCCGCCGCTTCGACTGTCCGCTCGACGCAATGCCGACCATCCGGCGCATCGTCGCCGCCTGCGAGGCGCTGCCCGCCTTTCGCAACGCCGCGCCGGACATGCAGCCGGACGCCGAATGAGAACAAGGGAGACAACATGACATACGCGATCGACGACCGGCCCTTGTGGCAGCCCGCTCCGGCCACCGTACGCGATACCCGCATGGCGCAGCTCCTGCAGGCGACCGGCCACGGCAGCTACGCCGAGCTCTGGCAATGGTCGGTCGACCAGCCCGAGGCGTTCTGGTCGCTGCTGTGGGATTTCTGTGGCGCGGTCGGTGAAAAAGGCACGCAAATCCTCGTCGACCGCGACAGAATGCCCGGCGCCCGCTGGTTTCCCGAAGCCCGCCTGAACTACGCCGAAAACCTGCTGCAACGGCGCGACGACGGCGCGGCGCTGGTTTTCTGGGGCGAGGACAAGGTCAAACGGCGGATGTCGCGCGGCGAACTCTACAACGAGGTCGCCCGCTTCCAGCAGTTCCTGATCGCTGCCGGGGTCGGCGCGGGCGACCGCGTCGCCGGCTACCTGCCCAACCTGCCGGAAACCCTGGTCGCCATGCTGGCGACGACGGCGCTCGGCGCCATCTGGTCGTCGGCCTCGCCGGATTTCGGCGTGCAGGGCGTGCTCGACCGCTTCGGCCAGATCGAGCCGAAGGTGCTGGTCTGCGTGGACGGCTACTGGTACAACGGCAAGCCGGTCGATTGCCTGGAGAAGAACGCCGCGGTCGTCGCGCAGATGCCGTCGCTGCTGAAGACGGTGGTCGTGCCCTACCTCGATGCCGCGCCGGAGATCGGCAAAATCGCCAATGCCGTCGGCTGGAACGAAGCTGTTGCGGTCGACGGCCAAAAAGAGGTCGTTTTCAAACGCGTCGCCTTCGATCATCCGCTGTTCATCATGTTTTCCAGCGGCACGACCGGCGTGCCCAAGTGCATCGTCCATTGCCACGGCGGCGTGCTGTTGCAGCATCTGAAGGAGCACCAGCTGCACAGCGACGTGCGTCCCGGCGACCGCCTGTTCTATTTCACGACCTGCGGCTGGATGATGTGGAACTGGCTGGTCTCCGGCCTCGCCTGCGGCGCCACGCTACTGCTCTACGACGGCTCGCCGTTCGCCGGCGGCGGCACGGTGCTGTTCGACTACGCGGCGGCCGAGCAGATGACGCACTTCGGCACCTCGGCCAAGTTCATCGACGCCGCTGCCAAGTTGGGCCTGACGCCGGGCAAGACGCACGACCTTGCCGCCCTGCGCGCCATGTTCTCGACCGGCAGCCCGCTATCGCCCGAAGGTTTCGACTGGGTCTATCGCGAGATCAAGCAGGACATCCTGCTCGCGTCGATTTCCGGCGGCACCGACATCGTTTCCTGCTTCGTCCTCGGCAACCCCGTGTTGCCCGTCTATCGCGGTGAGATCCAGTGCCGCGGCCTGGGTATGGCGGTCGACGTGGTCGATGACGAGGGCCGGCCGGTGCGCGGGCAGAAGGGCGAACTGGTGTGTACCCGGCCGTTCCCGGTGATGCCGGTCGGTTTCTGGAACGATCCCGACGGGGTCAAGTACCACGCCGCCTATTTCGAGCGCTTCGAGAATATCTGGTGCCACGGCGACTTCTCGGAGCTGACCGCCCACGACGGCATGATCATCTACGGCCGCTCGGACGCCACGCTGAACCCCGGCGGCGTGCGCATCGGCACCGCGGAAATCTACCGCCAGGTCGAGCAGCTGCCGGAAATCCTCGAAGCGCTGGTCATCGGCCAGGACTGGCCACCCGGCCGCAACGACGACGTCCGCGTCGTCCTCTTCGTCAAGCTGCAGGAAGGCCATACACTCGACGCCGCGCTGATCGAGAAGGTGAAGAAGCAGATCCGCGACAACACCACGCCGCGCCACGTCCCGGCGCGGGTCGTGCAGGTGCCGGACATCCCGCGCACCAAGTCGGGCAAGATCGTCGAACTGGCGGTGCGCAACGTCGTGCACGGCCAGCCGGTGAAGAACGTCGAGGCGCTGGCCAACCCCGAGGCGCTCGAGTTCTTCCGGGCCAGGCCCGAACTGGCCGATTAGGGAAGCGCTGACTTATTGCCGATTGGTCATTCCGGCGTCCCTGTGGGACGCCGGTGTGACGAATAAATCAGTGTTTCCTTATCCCAGATCGACGGGAATGAAGATCCTGGCATTGCCGCGGTCGACCAGAACAGCGACGCGTTTCCCGGCTTTGCTGATCAGGCTGCGCAATTGCTCCGTGCTGGAGATCGCCTCGCCGTTGACCGCGATGACGATGTCGCCCGGCTGAATCCCGGCCTTGGCGGCGGCGCCGGCGACGTTCTGGACGACGACGCCGTTGCTGACATCGGAACGCCGCTGCTCTTCCGGGGTGAGCGGACGAACCACGACGCCCAGGCGACCCTTGCCGGCGTCGGGGGTATCACTGCTGGCGACCTGCTCGTCGCCGAACTTGCCGACCGCGACATCGACCGCGCGGGTTTCGCCCTTGCGCCACACCTGAAGCTTCGCCTGCTCGCCGGGCTTCATCGACGAGACGATCGCCGGCAATTCGTTGGAGGTGGCAATCTCCCTCCCGTTGATCGAGAGAATGACGTCGCCCGGCTCGAGGCCGGCCTTTGCTGCGGGACTGCCCTTTTCCACCGACCCGACCAGTGCCCCCGCCGGTTTCTTGAGACCGAAGGAGTCGGCGAGCGACTGATTGACCTCCTGGATTCCGACGCCGAGCCGGCCGCGCTGCACCTTGCCATGGGTGACGATCTGCTTTTCGACATTCATCGCCACCTCGATCGGAATCGCGAACGAAAGCCCCTGGTAGCCGCCACTGCGCGAGTAGATCTGCGAGTTGATGCCGATCACCTCGCCTGCCATGTTGAACAGCGGCCCGCCCGAGTTGCCGGGATTCACCGCGACATCGGTCTGGATGAAGGGAACGTAGCTGCCGTCGGGCAGGGATCGCGAGAAGGCCGAGACGATGCCGGCGCTGGCGCTGCTCTCGAAGCCGAAGGGCGAGCCGATGGCGAGGACCCACTCACCGACGCGGGTGTTGGCGGCCGAGCCGATGCGGACCGCCGGCAGATCCTTGGCGTCGATCTTGAGGACGGCGACGTCGCTGGCGGTATCGAGGCCGAGCACCTTGGCCTTGAATTCGCGCTTGTCGGTCAGCTTGACGATGACTTCCTCGGCGCCGTCGACGACGTGGGCATTGGTGAGAATCGTGCCGTCGGGACTGACGATGAAGCCCGATCCCAGACCGCGCGCGGGCGCATCGCGGTGCGGTACGCCGAAGCGGCGGAGGAAGTCCGGGATGGAATCGTCGTCGTCGAATTGCGGCGATTTGGGTCCGCGCGAGCCTGCCTTGCGCGTGCCGGATACGCTGATATTGACCACGGACGGACTGTTGCGCGCAACGATGCCGCTCATGTCCGGCAATGCGGCTGTTGCCGCGGCGACCGGCTGGGCCATCGTGATCGGAGCAGCAACTTGCGTTGCGGGTGCCTGCGACGCGGGGGAGTTGGCGTGGCCGAGCGTGTAGGCGCCGGTCAGCGCCGCCACAACGGCGGCTGCGCCCGCGGTCAGTTTGAGCTTGTTCGAGTTCATGGCGTTCTCCTGGGTGAATTCGGGGCAGGCAAGATGCCCGCCGACAGGAGAAGCATGCCTCGGCAAGACTTAAGACTGACTTAAGGAATACGGCCGCCGGCACGACCGGATACGCGCACAAGTCCGGCGCGGTCAGGTCGGCCGGGCGCAGCCGGGAAACACGATCCTTACGGTGAGTCCGCCTCCCGGCGTGTCGTCGAGGCGGATTTCAGCCTTGTGCCGTTGCGCGATGCTGTGAACGATCGCCAGCCCGAGGCCGCTGCCGCTGGGGCTCTGGCCGCTGCGGCGATAGAAGCGGTCGAATACGCGCTCGCGTTCCTCCGCCGGAATCCCCGGGCCGTTGTCGGCGACCTCCAGCCAGACCCTGCCGGCGTCAACGCCGCAGCTTACGTCGACCTTTCCGCCAGCCGGGGTGTAGCACAAGGCATTGGCAACCAGGTTAGCGAGCAGGGTGCGCATGGCATCGCCATCGCCCAGGATGGTCGCTGCCGGGTCGAGGGCGCTGACGCCAAGGTCGATCTCCTTGGCATCGGCGAGCGCCGCGTGGTCGGCGACGACCTGGCGCAACACCTCGGCGAGAGAAATCCCGGCAAATGCGCCCAGCCTGGCGCCGGCTTCGTTGCGCGCCAGCGCCAGCAGTTGCTGCACGGTGTGGATCGCCCGCTCGAGCCCTGACTTGAGGTCACCCAGCGCCCCGGAGCGCTCGGCCGCGCTCGTCGCCCGTTCCAGCAGTCCCGCCTGGAGTTGCAGGGCGGTCAATGGCGTGCGCAGCTCATGCGCCGCATCGGCGATGAAATCGCGCTGTAGCTGAAGCGTCGCACGCAGGCGTCCGAGCAGTTCATTGAGCGAAGCGACCAGCGGGCGCGCTTCGTCGGGAACGCCGATTTCGGTGAACGGATCGAGCGCCTCCGGCGTCCGTGTTCTCACCGAGGTGGCAAGGTCGGTCAGCGGTCGGAGTTCCCGGCTGACGATCAGCCAGATCAGCAGTGCGATGAGGGGCAAGAGGACCATGAACGGCGTCAGCGTGCGCAACGCCGCTGTCGCCGCCAGCCTTGCGCGCACGCTGGTCGGCTGGGCGACGGCTATGGTCTCGCCGCGGTATTGCAGGGCATAGACGCGCCAGGTTTCCTCACTGGTTCGTTCAGTGGCGAAGCCGAGGCGGGCGATCTCGGGCAGGGGGCGGTACGGGCGCGAGGAGTAGGTGGTGAGTCCGTTGCGATCCCAGACGCGGATGACGAAATCGAAACTCGTCTCGCCGGCCAGCGCCTCGGTCGAGCCCTGGAAGGTCTGGTTGCGCAGCGCCAGGGCAATCTGTTCGAGGTGATAATCGAAAATGGTGTTGGCCTCTTCCTTTGCCGCGCTGAAGGTCGCCCAGGCGCCGAGGAGCATGACGATGGTCATTGCCGCGGTGAGCGCCAGCACCAGTTTGCCGCGGATCGAGTTCATGCTTGTCGCGGCACCATGTAGCCGACGCCGCGGACGTTGCGGATCATTTCGCCGCCGATCTTGCGGCGCAGGGCGTGGATGTGCACCTCGACCGCGTTGCTGCCGATCTCCTCTTCCCATCCGTACAGCCGGTCTTCAAGCTGGCTGCGGGACAGCGGAACGCCGGGTGCCTGCAGCAGGGCATGCAGCAGCGCGAACTCGCGGCCCGAGAGCTTGATTTCGCTGCCGTTCAGCCGCACTTCGCGGGTCGCCGGATCGAGATGCAGCGGCCCGTGCTCGATCACCGGCGTCGCCCTACCGGAACGCCGACGCAGCAGCGCCCGCAAGCGCGCGGCGAGTTCGTTCAGGTCGAAAGGCTTGACCAGATAGTCGTCGGCGCCGGTATCGAGACCGGCAACCCGGTCTTCGACCGAGTCCCGCGCGGTGATGATCAGGATCGGCACCGCGTTCCGCTTCCGCCGCCACTGCGCGAGCAGTTCCAGCCCGCTCCTGCCGGGGAGCCCGAGGTCGAGCAGGATCGCATCGTATTCGTTGGTCGCCACGGCGACTTCGGCGGAATTGCCGTCCCGTGCCCAGTCCGCCGTGTAGCCGTCCTGGCGCAGGCCGGTGCGGATGCTGGCGCCAATCATGGGGTCGTCTTCGACGATCAGGATGCGCATCGCGAATTTCGCCGGACCGGCACGGTGTCGGCGTGCCGATGAAGACCCCTTGACATCGCGGCTTCCGGAAAATGCATGGAGGGCATTGTAGCGACATCGCCCCAATCGAGCGACCGGCGGGACGAAAGCATGGTTCACCGTATCCCGGATTTTTGCTAACCGCTGCCCCGGCGGATGGCAACGATCAATTTGGTTGGGGACTGAACTCATTGGCGAGGTTGTTTGTCGAATTCCAGTTAGAGCGTTTCGCGCAACAGCATCTCCCGTTTCCATTCGCTGAAACAGAAAGGAGAGTGTGCATGGGCTCCCTGGGTATTCAAGGACTCAAGGTCGTGGCGCTGGCGGTTGAGGATTTGGAGCGTGCAAGACGCTTCTACGGCGAGACACTGGGCTTGCCTCCCGCATTCGAGGGCGCGCGTCAGGTCGGCTTCAGTCTGGGCAATGTCATCGTGATGCTGAAGTCCACGGATGACGGCTGGTATGCGGGTCCCACGGACCAACTCAACCCACGCATGACCCTTGCAACCGAACATGCGCCGGATACGGAGCGCGCGCTCAGGGCGCGCGGCGTGGCCATTGCCAATCCCGTCCAGCCTTACCCCGCGGAAGGCTTCCACGTAGGGAGCTTCCTCGACAGCGAGGGCAACAGGATCTGGTTCTGCTCACCGATCGAAGAAGCGGAAACGAATCGAACGTGACGGTTTGGCCGGCGTTTTCGGGACCGTCGCCGGCTTGATGTCCGAGGTCCCGTTCGTCATGAGGAGATCGATCATGGGTACGTACATCGCGCTGATGAACTTTACCGACCAGGGGATCCGCAGCGTCAAGGAAACCACGAAACGCGCCGAAGCCGTCATGGAGGCGGCCAAGATGTTCGGCGCCAGAATGCCGCAGATCTACTGGACACTTGGGCAATATGATCTGGTTGCCGTCATCGAGGCGCAGGATGAAGAGTCGGCAACCGCGTTCGCGCTGGCGATCGGCTCCGCGGGCAATGTTCGCGGGCAGACCCTGCGAGCCTTCTCCAAGGACGAAATGAACGGAATTCTCGGCAAGATGGGATAGATGCCATTCCGGCCCAACCATCCCGTGGGCGTGCAGCCAAAGGACGGGGAAGCCGGAGCCTTTCATTCACGTCGAGCCGGCGGCTCCGCCGGAAAACCGGCTCCCCGACTGTCTTGGCGCAGCGTTGTCCGGATATCGGTTTGCAAACCAGGCATGCCGGCCCGGATTGGAACGTCGGATCGCTATTGTTTGGACAAGCGTCCCTTGCCAAGTCAGCGAATCCGCGCCGTGTTTGCTCTTGCTGGCTGAAGTTCGCAGGTCGAATACTCCGGCGATTGATCGTAGAACAAACGGGAGGAGCCATGAAAGCAGTGGCGGCGATGAAGTTGGCGATGTTCGCGGCCGGCGCGTGCGGGCTAGTGTTCTCGGGCGCGCAGGCGGAAGGGCAAACGAAGTCCGGCATCGACATCAGGCGTTACCCCGCGAACACCCCGCGCACGGAAAAGGACGAGGCGCTCAAGCTCAAGGGGAACTGGCGCACCGGCCAGAAATACTACGCGGCCTACTGCGAACCCTGTCACTTGCCGAGCGGCGCCGGCAATCGTGACGGCAGCATCGCGCAACTGGCTGGCCAGCACCAGACCGTGCTGGTCAAGCAACTCGCCGACATTCGCTCCGGGGTGCGTTACAACCCGACGATGTATCCGTTCGCCAGAAAGCTTCGCGATGCCCAGGCCGTGGCCGACGTCGCGGCCTATGTCGGGACCCTGTGCTTCCCGCTGGACTCGGGCAAGTATCAAGGCGCCGATGCGGCCAGGCAGGTGGCTGAGGGCAAGCAACTCTACGACAACAAGTGCGCCAAGTGCCACCAGGCGAATGGCGAGGGAAACAAGGATGCGCTCTACCCCGTCCTGGCAGGGCAGCATTACAAGTATCTGCTGCGGCAGATGAGCGAGGTGCGCGATGGAAAACGCGTCGATGTTCCCGCCGAGATGTTCGAAGCGATCAAGAGCTACGACGATGCCCAGTTGGTTGCCGTCGCCGCCTATCAGGCAAGCCTCAAGACTCCGGGGTTGCTGATGTGCAGAACCCCGACGGACAAAGCCAGGATGTAGGCTGGTCGCCTGCCGCTCAGGCCTTGCCTGCGGCCAGGCCGAGCGCAGCGGCGATCCGCCCGCTGGCCGCCGGCTTCTCGACCCAGCGGTAGAACAGCGTGGCGATGGCGATGCTTGCGGCCCAGGCCATTGCCATGAAGGCCAGGGCGGCGGCCGGTGCGTGCAGGCCGAGGCGGACGAAGAGCGCGTTGGCCAGCAGGCAGACCGGGAAGTGGGCGAGGAACAGCGCATAGGAAATGCGTCCGAGGAAGGCCAGGATCGGCCAGTCGGGCCAGCGTTCGAGAAGGCCGCTGCGCCGGCTGAGACCGAGCGTCAGCGCGACCGCCAGCGCGACGGCGATGCGCAGGCGGAAGTCGATGAACAGGGCGGCGAGGGCGACGCCGGCAATCACCCCCAGCCAGGCCGCTGGTCGCCCGCGGTCGCCGGTCCACCAGGCGGCGGCGCCCAGCCCGTACGAGCCGAAAAAGTAGATTGCCCAGATGTCCAGTTTCTCGTTGCGGTTCAACCAGAACAGCGAACCGGCCGCCACGGTGAGAATGAGCCACTCCGCCCTGCCGCCCCGGCGTCCGGCCCACAACAGCAAGGTCATCAGCGCGAATAGCTGGAAGTCGATGGCAACGTACCAGAGCCCGGCCGACAGCGAGTCGAAGCCGAGCACGCTCTGCAGCAGCAGGGCGTGGGCGGCCAGTTGCGCCAGCGTGGGCCGGGCCGGAATGGATTCGTCGTCCATCCAGACGTTGGCCAGCGCAGCGCCGGCGATGGCCAGCACGATGGCGGCGAAATAGGGAATGGCCAGCCGCAGGTAGCGCTTGCCGATCAGCGGCCACGGCGAACCGGTCAGCGCGCCGCCCTGCGGCGACATGCCGCGCGCCGCAAGAAATCCGGCGACGACGAGAAAGATCTGGACGGCGATGCGCGCGTAATCGTAGAACCAGCCGATGGTGCCCGGCGCGAGTTGCTGTGCGGCGCGGGCCAGCGGCCCGTAGGCGGCGAGATGGTGGAGGACGATCAGTTGCGAGCCGATCGCCTTGAAGGCGTCGATCAGCGGCATGCGGTTGGCGTTCATGGCCCCGATTCTACTGGAGCCGCTTCAGACGAAGCGGGCGATGAAGGCACCCGCCTTCTCCGGCGGCAGGTCCAGCCAGACCCGGTGACCGTTGCCGGGGGCGACAGCGACGGTCTCTCCGGCGGCATCTACCATGCGAGCGAGCGCCCACTCATGGTTGCCGGATGGATGCACGCATTCGAGGCGGTCGCCGACGGCAAAGCGGTTCTTGACCTCGATCTCCATCAGGCCGCGCGCAGCGTCGAAGCGCACGGCGTCGCCGGCGTAGAGGCTGCGGTCGGATTCGGAGTGGCCCTTCAGGTAATTCTGGTAGTCGGCATCGTGGTGACGCTGGTAGAAGCCGTCGGTGTAGCCGCGATTGGCGAGACCTTCGAGTTCACGCAGCAGTTCGGGGGCCAGAGGCCTGCCGGCCAGCGCGTCGTCGATCGCCCGACGGTAGGCCTGGCAGGTGCGGGCGACGTAGTAGGGGCTCTTGGTGCGGCCTTCGATCTTCAGCGAATCGACGCCGATGTCCATCAGGCGGTGCACGTGCTCGATGGCGCGCAAATCCTTCGAGTTGAGGATGTAGGTGCCGTGCTCGTCTTCCTCGATCGGCATCAACTCGCCGGGACGTTCCTTTTCCTCGAGCAGGATTTCCCGATCGCCGGGCGCGTGCGCCTTGTACTCCCAGCGGCACGAGTTGGTGCAACTCCCCTGGTTCGGGTCGCGATGGTTGAAATAGCCGGAGAGCAGGCAGCGGCCGGAGTAGGCGATGCACAGCGCGCCGTGCACGAAGACTTCGATCTCGATGTCCGGGCAGCGCTGGCGGATTTCGGCGACTTCGTCGAGCGACAGTTCGCGCGACAGGATGACGCGGTCGACCCCGATTTTTTGCCAAAAACGCACGGCGGCCCAGTTGACGGTATTCGCCTGCACCGAGAGATGGACGGCCTGTTCCGGCCACGTCTCGCGCACCAGGTCGATCAGGCCGGGGTCGGACATGATCAGCGCGTCGGGCCTCAGCGCGACGACCGGCGCCATGTCGCCGAGGTAAGTGCCCACTTTCGCGTTGTGCGGGTAGATGTTGCTGACCACAAAGAACTGCTTGCCCTGCACATGGGCCTCGGCGATGCCCGTGCCGAGCTTGTCGAGGTCGCCGAACTCGTTGTTGCGCACGCGCAGGCTGTAGCGCGGCTGTCCGGCGTAGATCACGTCGGCGCCGAAGGCGAAGGCGGTGCGCATCATCGCCAGCGAGCCGGCGGGAGCGAGGAGTTCTGGGGCTTGGGCCATAGTAGAATGGGGAAAGCCGAGAATTCTATCTCCCATGAGCGAAGAAATACTGATCAATTACACCCCGCAGGAAACGCGCGTCGCCGTCACGCAGCAGGGTGTCGTTCAGGAACTGCACATCGAGCGCACCGCCAGCCGGGGACTGGTCGGCAATGTCTATCTCGGGCGCGTCTGCCGCATTCTGCCCGGCATGCAGTCGGCGTTCATCGATGTCGGGCTGGAACGCACCGCTTTCCTGCATGTCGCCGACATCTGGCAGGCGCGCGAAGCGGCGACCGAGCGGCCGATCGAACGGGTCCTGGCCGAAGGGCAGAGCATCGTCGTGCAGGTGGTCAAGGATCCGATCGGCAGCAAGGGCGCGCGGCTGTCGACGCAGATTTCGATCGCCGGCCGCATGCTGGTGCATCTGCCGCAGGAAAGGCATATCGGGGTTTCCCAGCGCATCGAGGCCGAAGCGGAGCGCGAGGCGCTGCGTGAGCGCATCACCCGCCTCGTTCCCGCCGACGAACCCGGCGGCTTCATCGTCCGCACGATGGCCGAGAATGCCAGCGACGCCGAATTCGCCACCGACATCGCCTATCTGCGCAAGACCTGGGCCGACATCCGCGACAAGGCCCGCGTCTGCGCGCCGCCGTCCGCGCTCTACCAGGATCTTTCGCTCGGCCAGCGCGTACTGCGCGACTTCGTCAATCCCGATACCAGTCGCATCCTGATCGACTCCCGCGAAACCTTTCAGCGCCTGACCGGCTTTGCCGAGGAATACACGCCGGCGGTCAAGCCGCTGCTCGAACACTACACCGGCGACCGTCCGCTGTTCGACCTGCACGGGGTCGAGGAGGAGATCCAGAAGGCGCTGGCCCGCCGCGTCGATCTGAAATCAGGCGGCTACCTGATCCTCGACCAGACCGAGGCGATGACGACCATCGACGTCAACACCGGCGGTTTCGTCGGCGTGCGCAATTTCGACGACACCATCTTCAAGACCAACCTCGAAGCGGCGGTGACCATCGCCCGCCAACTCCGCCTGCGCAACCTCGGCGGCATCATCATCGTTGATTTCATCGACATGGAGAACGAGGAACACCGGAAGGCGGTGCTCGATGAGTTCACCAAGGCGCTGGCCCGCGACCATACGCGGCTGACGGTCAACGGCTTCACCGCGCTCGGTCTGGTCGAGATGACGCGGAAGCGCACCCGGGAATCGCTGGCGCACATCCTGTGCCACCCGTGTCCGACGTGCGGGGGGCGCGGCGAAGTGAAGACCGCGCGCACCGTCGCCTACGAGATTCTCCGCGAACTGCTGCGCGAGGCGCGCCAGTTCAACGCCCGCGAATACCGCGTCCTCGCCGGGCCGGCCGTGGTCGACCTCTTTCTCGACGAGGAATCGCAGTCGCTGGCCATGTTGTCGGATTTCATCGAAAAGCCCGTTTCGTTGCAGTCGGAGCCGAGCTATTCGCCAGAGCAATACGACATCGTTTTGATGTAGATGAAAATAATTAACTAAAACAATAAGTTAGCGTTTGTTGTTTTGCTATTTTCATGCGTAGCTACACGTCTGGCCACTCATTTGATTGGCGATGTTAATAGACTTTGTTGTACTCAAGAGTTTCTGGCTATTAAGCCGGCGGAGAGGATTGAGTGAATCTCGGGGACATTGAAAGCGTTAGAGGTGGATTGACTCTCCCCTTATTGGCTGGAGACGAGCCGTTCGGGCTTTCTGAAACTGAATACTTCACTCCTGACGATTGGGCTTGGCTGTTCCTGAGCATGAATCGCGACTACGCCAAGGCGTTCGAGGTGCAAGCCGCATTAGGTCATCCCTTTGGCGGTGGAGCCACGCCCAACTGCATCATCAGTCCAAGTGTGTCCATGATGATGCGCGTGTCCCTGATTTTTCCGCCATCCAGGCGGTCGATGACCATGCCCCAAACGGTCACAGTCCGATCCGTGGCTGGCACGCCCAGAAATGTCCCACGATGCGTGCCTGTCCACTCGAAGCGTGACACCACCTTGTCGCCCTCGGCGATCTGTTCCTGGACCGTCCAATGCATGTCGGGAAACGCCTCCCTCAAGCCGCGCAATGCGTCCTTCAAACCTTCAACACCCGGCCCCTGGCCAGGAAGTGGAACTTGCTCGACCATGTCTTCCCAGAAGAACTCCCCGGCAGCATCGACTTCTCCCCGGTTCAGAACCTTCTCAATGAATTGCCGGACAACGCTGCTGTTGGTTTGCATGATCCCATCCCTCCGGTTGAATTGTTGAATAACGTGCTTGGACGCCGAAACGAATACCGTTTGACCCCGATCACAAGCGCAGCTTGCGTAAACTGTGGTCTATCCCCGGTTACCTGCCCAATTCTTGGCCAGTTTTTCCGGTCAACCGCAACAACTCGGAATCTTCTCCAGCCAAAAAAACGAACGCAGGAAATGTCTCTGACCCCTTTGGGCTGATGTGGCCGACCCCTTTGGGCTGATGTGGCCGAGCATGCGTGCCAGGCGCAGGCCGCGCACCGGGCGCGTGCCGTACTCGTAGTAATTGCCGCCGTGGAAATCGGGGTCGGTCAGGATGGCCTGGCGGGCAACGTCGTTGA
>ERZ724513.208-NODE-208-length-26820-cov-20.696693_pt1 | contig 26820 bp, 21 predicted proteins | sample MGYA00376046_ERZ724513 | MGnify/ENA primary metagenome ERZ724513 (study PRJEB28724, sample SAMN07190883) | activated sludge metagenome | isolation source: activated sludge of sewage treatment plant in Hong Hong | place: Hong Kong | collected 2016-03-17 ...
CAGCCTGAGCAGCAGTGGGGACAGACCCCGGCGCAGCCTGAGCAGCAGTGGGGACAGACCCCGGCGCAGCCTGGTGCCGAGGGTGGCTGGCAGCAGCAACAGCCAGGTGCCTGGGGCAGCGCGGTCCCGCCGGCGCCGGTCCCAGGAGGTCTGGCTCCCGGATCGCCGATGGGTCAGACCAATGTCTTCCCGACCTCCGAGACCGTGGACCCGATCACCGGAATGCCCGTGGCACCCCCGGAGACGGGGTCGAAGACATCCGGCAAACGCCTGGCGGCGCTGGTCGGTGGCACCTTGTTGGTGGGTCTGCTGATCCTCGGTCTGCTCTGGTTCTTCCTCTTCCGCGGGTCAGGCTCCGAGGAGGGCACTACCGGTTCGGTGGACGTGACCGCCACCTTCAGCGGGACGGTGGACCCGGCGTGTGCGGATCTGGGAGCCGCCCTCACGGCCGACGACCTCGCGAACACCGTGGCGACCCGACTGAACGATGTCGCGGTGGCCAAGGACCTCGAGGAGAACCAGGCCTACTTCGAGCAACTCGGCAAGGACATCCAGCCGATCATGGACCAGTACCAGAGTGCGTGCATCGCCGCGGTGTCGGCAGGCAATGCACCGGAGTTCTACCGCACCTTCGTGGAGACCTTCCAGGCCTCGGTGACCGATGGTGAGGCGGTCTCCACCAGTGCGCTGCAGAACGGTGGTCAGGTCACCCCGGAGGAGGCGGAGCGCCTTCGCGCGGAGGCGAGCAAGCTCCAGGCCAGCTCGGAGGCCGTCGTTGCAGTGTCCGGGGGGCCCTCGGCCAGCGCCACGCCGGAAGCGTCGCCCACACCCGTCCCGTCAGAGTCGCTGCCCGCGTCGCCGGCGCCTGAGACGGTGGTTCCCAGCGCGATCGGTTAGCGGCACATGAGCGGGCCTTTGTGGCAGCCGGATCCGGCTGCCGTGCGCAGAACCGCCCTCGACCGTGTGATGCGGGAGGTCGAGAAGATCACCGATCTGCCGATGACCACCACGGCTGATTTCCACGACTTCTCGATCTCGTCTCCCGGGGACTTCTGGGATCTGGTGTGGGGGGAGTGCGAGGTGATCGGGGACCGGGGCGATGGTTCGGCAGTGGTGCCGCCGCCTCCCGGACATGACCTGCGTGCGACCCGCTTCTTCCCGGCAGCCCGGCTGAACTACGCGCAGAACCTCTTGGCCGGTGGCAACCTTCCTGGAGCGCAGGACACCGCCTTGGTCTTCCGGCGCGAGGACGGGGTACGCCGGGTGTGGTCCTGGGCCGAACTCCGCAACGCCACCGCGGCGGCCCGTCGGGGGCTGGTCGAGGCTGGGGTCGGCGCCGGAGACGTCGTGGCGGCGTGGATGCCGAACACCCCTGAGACGGTCATCGTCATGCTCGCGGCGCAGAGTCTCGGAGCGGTCTTCACGTCGACGAGCCCGGACTTCGGCCCGTCGGGAGTGCTCGACCGGTTCGGCCAAGTGGCGCCCAAGGTGCTCGTCGCGGCCGACGGCTACGTCTACGGCGGGAAGAACCACGACCGCACCGAGGCGTTGGCCCAGATCGTCAGAGGGTTGCCGACGGTGCAACAGGTCTGGCTGGTCCACGAGCTCGACCACGACGCAGAGCCCGAGGTGCACATCCGCACGCGGTACCTGCGCGACATCCTGGCGGCCGGCGTCGATGCCCTGGAGTTCGTGGAGATGCCCTTCGACGCCCCCGGGTTCATCCTGTACTCGTCGGGGACCACTGGGGCGCCGAAGTGTCTCGTCCATCGATCCGCGGGCCTGCTTCTCAAGCACGCCAGTGAGCACAGGTGGCACTTGGACGTGCGGCCGGGCGATCGCGTGTTCTGGTTCACGACCTGTGGCTGGATGATGTGGAACTGGTTGGTGTCGGCGCTGGCAGCCGGGGCCACGGTCGTCCTGTACGACGGTTCGCCGTTCCACCCGGAACCCGACCATCTCTGGCGCATCGCCGAGGAGGAGCAGGTCAGCCTCTTCGGCGTCAGCGCGAAGTACCTCGACGCATGTGCCAAACAGGGTCTTCGTCCGGTGGTCGACCGGGATCTCAGTTCGCTGCGGACCATCGGTTCGACCGGATCCCCACTGTCCCCGGAGGCCTTCCGGTACGTGTACGCCGATGTGGCACCCGAGGTTCACCTGGCGTCGATCTCCGGTGGAACCGACATCTGCGGGTGCTTCGTGATCGGCGACCCGACACTGCCGGTCTGGCCCGGTGAACTGCAGGGTCCCGCACTCGGTGCCGATGTCGACGTGTTCGACGACGACGGTCGCAGCCTGCGCGGCGAGGCCGGTGTCACCGGCGAACTCGTATGCCGCAACGCCCTGCCCAGCATGCCCATCTCCTTCCTCGGTGATCCCAGCGGGGATCGCTACAACGCTGCGTACTTCGAGCGCTTCCCCGGGGTCTGGTCACATGGTGATTTCGCGTTGTGGACCGACCACGACGGGATGATGATCCTCGGGCGCTCGGATGCCACCCTCAACGCGGGAGGGGTCCGGATCGGCACAGCGGAGATCTACCGACAAGTGGAGGCCTTCGACGAGGTGCTTGAGGCGCTGGCCATCGGCCAGGCCTTCGACGACGACACCCGGGTGGTCCTGTTCGTGCGACTCGCGCCGGGCCACCACCTCGACGATCTTCTGCGCGCCCGTATCGTGAAACGGTTGCGTGAGCAATGCTCGCCGCGCCACGTCCCGGCGAAGATCGTGGAGGTCGCCGACCTTCCGCGGACCCGGTCGGGCAAGTTGGCCGAACTCGCGGTGGCCGATGTCGTCCACGGTCGCCCCGTTCGCAACACCGAGGCCTTGGCCAACCCTGAGAGTCTCGGGCTCTTCACCGACCTGGAGGAGTTGAGGACATGACCGTTGTCGCCGAGGAGACCCCGGCGCATCACCTGAACCGCAGAGTGGAGCGCGACATCCCGCGTCGGCGGTTCGTGCCGGGCAGCGGATGGACCAGCCACGTCCCCAACATCCTGCGGACGCTGATGCTGATCTACGCGGCGTTCAGCGCGATCACAGCGATCTTCCCCGCCCTCGCACGTTCGCTCAGCGGGGTGCGCGCTGTCATGGAAGTGGTGTTCGTACCGGCACCGCCGAACATCGCCTGGGCGGCGCTTCTGGTCATCTTCGGATCGGCGCTCGGCAAGCGTAAGCGGTCCGCCTGGTGGTTCCTGGTCATCATCCTCGTGCTCGGGATGGTGGAATCGGTCGGACTGCTGGCCACCGAGTCCGACCTGCGGGTCATAGAGTCGGCCACTCTCGTCACGACGGCGATCCTTGTGGTGGTCCTGCTCATCTCGCGCCGGGAGTTCTACGCCATCGTCCCGCGGAAGAACGTGATCATCGCGTTGGTGACGCTGGTCGTCGGATTCGCGATCGCGATCCCGCTGGGGTGGGCCCTCGTGGAGGCGTTGCCCGGCAGTCTGGCGCGCTCGGACGGTCTGCTGTACGCCGCGGACCAGGTCATCGGTGGCCTGGGTTCACGGGACACCCTCGGCATCGACGGCCGGCCATTACGACCCGTCCCGTTCCTGCTGGGAACGCTGGGAACGCTCGTCTACGTGGCTTTCGGGCTCGCGCTGTTCCGCACGCGTGGCAACGAGCGGCTGATCAACGGACAGGACGAGGTGGACCTGCGGGTGCTGCTGCACGAGCAGGGTGACCGTGACTCCCTGGGCTACTTCGCCACCCGTCGCGACAAGTCCGTGATGTGGTCGCCGTCCCACAAGGCAGCCGTGACCTACCGCGTGGTGAACGGCGTGAGCCTGGCGTCCGCCGATCCCATCGGGGATCCGGAGTCGTGGCCCCCTGCGATCGAGGCCTGGCTGGAGGAGGCGCGCCATTACGGCTGGGCTCCCGCGGTCATGGGTGCCTCCGAGGTCGGCGCGGAGGCCTACGTGCGGGCGGGCCTCGAAGCGCTCTCACTGGGCGATGAGGCGATCATCGAGTTCTCCCAGTACACCCTTGACGGCCGTCACATGCGTGCGGTCCGGCAGGCGGTGCACAGGCTCGAGCGTGACGGCTACACCACCCGGGTCCGTCGCCACCGGGACATCCCCGCAGACCAGATGGCAGAGGTCATCGCGGACGCCGACCGCTGGCGCGACACCGACAACGAGCGCGGCTTCTCCATGGCGCTCGGCCGCCTCGGTGACCCTCTGGACGGGGACTGCGTCCTGACCGAGATCTTCGACGCCGAGGGTGTGCGGCGGGGACTGTTGTCGTTCTCGCCCTGGGGCCAACGCGGGATCTCGTTGGATCTCATGCGACGTGACCCGCAGGCGGAGAACGGCGTCATGGAGATGATGGTCACCGCCACGGTGAATGCCGGGCCGGTGATCGGCGTCGATCGGCTGTCCCTGAACTTCGCTGTCATGCGCGCGATCTTCGAGGAGGGCGCGAAGATCGGCGCCGGACCCGTGATGCGGGCCTCCCGGGCGTTCTTGATGTTCGCGAGCCGCTGGTGGCAACTGGAGTCGCTGTACAAGTCCAACGAGAAGTACGAGCCGGACTGGGTGCCGCGATTCCTGCTCTTCGAGCGCTCAGGCGATCTGCCGCGAGTGGGGATCGCGGCAGGGCTGGCTGAGGGGTTCGTCGAGAAGCCCCGCAGTCCGTTCGCCGGTCGCACACGCGAGTCGCTGGCCGACGGCGTCGATGTTTCGCCGGTCGCGCTGTGGGGGCCGGTCGCCGAGCAGTTGGCCGAGCAGGACGCTGAAGAGGTCGCGATCGCGGCCCGCCGGCTGCCCGAGCAGGAGTTGGTCCGCAGGCAGAAACTCGACGAGATGCGTGAACGCGGCTTCGATCCGTACGCGGTGGACTTCCAGCGCGACGACATGATCGGGCCGATCCGGGAGCGATTCGCCGATCTCGAACCCGACGCCCGCACCGGCGAGACGGTCCGGATCGCCGGGCGCGTGATGCTCAACCGGATCACCGGCAAACTGGTGTTCGCCCAGGTCAAGGACTGGACCGGTCAGATCCAGGTGATGCTGTCCCTGGCGGAGGTCGGCCAGGAGGTCCTCGACCGGTGGAAGCACGAGGTCGATCTCGGGGATCACGTCGGCGTGGTGGGTCAGGTGATCACCAGCAAGCGTGGCGAACTGTCCGTGTTGGCCACCGAGTTCACCATCACGTCCAAGTGCCTCGTGCCCCTGCCGGACAAGCACGCCGGACTCACCGACCCGGAGGCGAGGACGAGGCAGCGGTACGTGGATCTGATCGTCAACGACTCCTCGCGGGAGATGGTCCAGGTCCGTTCGACGGCGATCCGCGCCCTGCGGGAGAGCCTGTGGAGCCGCGGGTTCCTCGAGGTCGACACGCCGATGCTCCAGACGGTGCACGGAGGCGCGAACGCGCGGCCGTTCATCACCCACATCAACGCCTACGACATGCGCATGTACTTGCGCATCGCCCCGGAGTTGTTCCTCAAGCGGCTGCTCGTCGGAGGTGTGGAGAAGATCTTCGAGGTCAACCGCAACTTCCGCAACGAGGGCGCGGACTCCACGCACAACCCGGAGTTCAGCAGCCTAGAGGTGTACGACGCCTACGGCTCCTACGAGACGATGCGGGTCCTGACCCGCGACATCATCCTCGAGATCGCCACGGCGGTGTACGGCCGTCCGATCGCCCATCGGCCCCTGCCCGACGGTGGGTACGAAGAGGTCGACCTGTCTCCGGAGTGGCCGAGCATGACCGTCCACGAGGCGGTCAGTCACAAGGTCGGCGAGGAGATCACGGTCGACACCCCCGAGGAGCGGTTGCGTGCCATCGCGGCGAAGCGTGAGATTCCGATGGACCCCGCATGGGATGCCCCCGCCTGTGTCCTGGAGCTCTACGAGACGCTGTGTGAGAGCACCACGACCTTCCCGACGTTCTACCTCGACTTCCCGACCGAGGTGTCCCCGCTGACCAGGAAGATGCCGTCCGAACCACGGCTGGCGCAGAAGTGGGACCTCGTCGGGTGGGGAGCGGAACTGGGCACCGCCTACACCGAACTCATCGACCCGCTCGACCAGCGTGATCGGCTGGTGGCGCAGAGCCTGTTGGCCGCAGCCGGCGATCTCGAGGCCATGGAGGTCGATGAGGACTTCCTGCGGGCGCTCGAGTACGGCATGCCTCCGGCCGGTGGTCAGGGTATGGGGGTCGAGCGGGTGATCATGATGCTCACGGGTCAGAACATCCGCGACACCATGCTCTTCCCGTTGGTCAAGCCGGAGTAACCCCCACCACCGTTGATCAAGTGTGGAACCGGGCTTCCGTTATGGAACGTTCACGTATGGACGCTGCCGTGCGGGTACATGTCACGTGACCTGAACCGCCCGTTCATCACACCGCAACAGGAGTCCCCGACGCTGGTCGTGGGCGAAAGGTGACACACCCATGCAGAACCGATTGGCAGCCTTCGCGAGTCTGGCCGGCGAACTCGGCCAGTTGACCATGTCGATGGGCGGGATCATCGTCCGCACGCGGCGACAACGGACCACCTACTACGAGGATCATTTCTGAGTCGTAGCGTGGAACCACGATCCAGTCCCCTGAGGCGGGAGCGTGGGAGGTGCTGATGAAGCGCGCAGCAGTGTTGATCGCGGCCGCCGCGGTCTTGGTGGGGTGTTCGCAGGACAACGCGAGCCCGCAACCGCAGGACAGCCAGACGATCGCTGTGTCACCGGAGCCGACCGAGCCGTCGGTGATCACGTCACCCACAGCGGTCCCGACGACCACTGCCGCTCCGAGTCCGACGGCCACCAAGACCAAGAAGTCGCAGCCCGGCGCGGATGCCTTCTGCACGTATCTGGAGCAGACGCAGGGCGCCCAGCAGCAGATCGAGGATCCGGCCCAGTTCGTCGAACTCGTCGAGGGGGCGGCTGCGGTGGCCCCGGGCGCCATCGCGGAGGACGCCGCCCTGTACGTCGAATCCGTGCGCGCGTTGGCCACGACTGTGACCGGCTCGCCGAAGAAGGCCGCGCAGGCCGACGCATGGCTGTCGGAGAACGAGGACGCCATCGCCGCGGCCGAGGCGAACCTCGACTCCTACAGTCAGTCGACCTGTGGGCTGCCCTTCATCACCGGCGAAGGGTGACACGCAGTACCTGATTTGCAAAGCATGAACTGAAATGCGTTAGTATGTCGTCATGCTCAAACTTGTCGCGACCGGCACCTTCCTGGGCCTGATCGCCTTCCTCGCACTGTGCGTCGCCTTCGCGGGCGATGCCCTTGGTCCCCTGCTTCTGACTCCCGCCTCCATGCTGCTCGGCGGGTTCGTGCTGCTGATGGGCTGGCTCGTGGCGGCCTACTCCGCACGGAACCTGCGCGGCCAGCGACGACAGGGGCGGTATGCGGTGCTGCTCGCCACCGCCATCAGCGCCCTGTGGCTCATGGTCGTCGCCGAGCCCCTCGTGCTCATGGCGCTCGGCTGGACGGTCAGCGGCCTGGCCATCGCAGGTCTTGTGGCCCACAGCAACACCGCGGCAGCGCGCAGTGCGTCCCGTAGGGTCGCCGGGCGACTGCTCGTCGGTGATGTGGCGCTGTGGACGGCGGTCGCGTTACTGCTGAGCGCCGGGGTCAGCGGCCGCGCGGGTCTGGAAGGAGTGGGCTGGGTCGTTCCGGCCTTGCTCGCGGTGGCCGGTGTGGTCCGTTCGGCACTGCTGCCCGCCTGGCGCTGGCTGCCCCTGACGGCCGAAGCCCCCTCCCCGGTCTCTGCCCTCCTCCACGCCGGCGTCGTCAATGGCATGGGCCTGCTCGCGATCCTGCTGTGGCCGGTGTTCGCCGCAGCCCCGGGGGTGCTGCTGGTGCTCGTCGCCGTCGGTGGTGTCACGGCAGTGGCCGGCACCGCGGCCATGCGGGTGCGCCCCGACGTCAAGGGGAAGCTGGCCAGCTCGACCTCGGCGCAGATGGGTTACATGACCCTGCAGGTGGGGCTGGGACTGCCCGCATTCGCGATGCTGCACCTGGTCGGCCACGGTTTCTACAAGGCCTGGCTGTTCCTGCGCGCGGGCGGTGCGTCACGACGCCCGGCGGTGCCCGCTTTGGCCGGGATCCCGGCCTGGGCGTTGCTGGCGCTGCCCGCTGCCACAGCGCTGGTGGTCGCTCTGGGCGCTGTCACGTGGCCCGGATGGCCGGTGGTGGACCTGGTGCCACTGGTGGTGGCAGCCGCTGCGGCGACCTTCGCCCTGGCAGCCCTGCTGTGGCCTGACCGCCGCACCGCCGCACATTCGACCGCGAGGGGCCGCGCGTGGGCGTCGATCGTGGTGCTCGCCGGGCTGTTCGGGTACGTGCTCCTGCTGGGCGTCTGGACCCGGATCTTCCCCGAGGAGGGAGTGTGGTCCGCAACGGCGGCAATCGCCCTGACGCTCACGGTCCTGCTGTCCGGTGCTGCCGGGATGTACGCGGTCGCCCGAGGTTGGCTGCGCCCGCTCGTACGTCCGGTGGTGATCGACAGTGCCCATCGCGTCCGGGGGCGGGTCCAGCCGGTCGTGGCGCAGCCCTCACCGGACACCGAGGTCGCCGTCGAGGTGGCGGCCCGGACGGTCGGTGCCATGTGGCCGGTGCACTCGGCTGTGGCAGTGAACCCGCTGTCCGGATTGCAGGACATGGCCTTCGAGGATGCAGCGGAGGTGGCCGCCCGGGTCTGGGGGGCGCGGTCCCATCTGACCGAGCAGCAGTACGCGGAGGCCCTTCGCGCCGGCCGGTTCACCAAGGCCGACCTGCTGGCCGCGGCCGAGGACTTCTCCCTTCCGGCCGACCAGATCGTCGACTACCTGCTGCACAGGGCGGACTGGGAACCGACGGGCTCGAGCATCTTCGTGGCCGAGCAGTTGCTGGCAGGTACCTCTGATGCTGACATCGCGGCGTACTTGCCGCGCCCGCGGCCGGCTCCGCGCACGCTGGGCGAGCAGTGCGGTGCGCACAACCATGTCTCCGGGTTGGCCAACGCGTGGACCTCCCTGGCGAACCAAGGACTCCCGCCGGCAGGAGGTCTGTGGCGGGCGTTCAGGGAGTCGGTCCAGGACAACGGTCTCCGTGGGTTGCGCGATGCCGCTGCGCAGTTGCCAGCCGACCCCGTGCCCGCTGTGAGCGTGCTCATGGCGGGGGTCGTCCCGCCCGGGGAGCAGGTGGGGTACCTGTCGCGGCTGCTGGGACGGGACCCTGGATGGGCGGCACACCTGACCCAGCGCGACCCACGACTGGTAGGCGACCTGCTCGCCATCCGCGTGACGTTCGATGTGTTCGTCGCCGCCGCCCGCGGTCACCGGGACTGGGTGGCTCCGGCCTTGGCGGACGATCGGAGCTGGGCGGTCCTGCAGGTTGCGCCCGTCGCGGAGTTGCTCCCCGTCGCCACGGCCGCCGATGCGCTGAGGCTGGCTGCGGAACTGTCCGAGCCGGCGAGGGTCGGACTGTGGCAGCGCGCGTGGGAGCAGAGGTACCGCAACCGACTGGTGGACCGGGTGTCCGCGCGTGCGGCAGAGCCCGTCTCCGACCCGTTGCCCGAGGTACAGGCCATCTTCTGCATCGATGTGCGCTCCGAGCGTTTCCGCCGGCACCTGGAGGCGGCCGGAGATGTCGAGACGTTCGGGTTCGCGGGGTTCTTCGGGCTGCCCGTGCGGCACGAGACGGCAGCCGGGGAGATCTCGGATCAGTGCCCGGTCCTGCTGCACCCGTCGTACCTCATCACTGAGACCGATGGCCCCGCGCTGAACAGGATGGGGCTGGCAGCCGCGATGCGCGGTGGGGTGGTCACCTCGACGGGCCAGCCTGCCAGCGCCTTCGCCGTGGCCGAGGGGTTCGGTGTGCTGGCCGGACTGGACGCCCTGGCCCAGACTGCCGCCCCGGGTCTGTGGGGCAGACTGCGTGACCGCAGCATGGGTCGCCCCCGCGGGGACCTCCAGATCGGCCAACTGGCTGTGGCCGGGGTCGCCGACGACGACCTGCAGTGGGGCATGAACGTGGAGCAGCGCACCACCGCGGCGGCGAGCATGCTGCGTGCCTTGGGGATGGTCGAGCGGATCGCGCCCGTGATCCTCGTCGCGGGACACGCCGCCACGGTCGAGAACAACGCCTTCGCCGCCGCGTACGACTGCGGTGCCTGCGGTGGGAGCAGCGGTCATGTCAACGCCCGCCTCATGGCCGCGATCCTCAATGATCCGCGGGTGCGTCGCCGGCTGTCCGCCGAGCACGGCATCACGGTTCCGGCGGACACCGTCGCCCTGCCGGCATGGCACAACACCACCACCGACGAGGTCACCATCGATCCCCAGGATGTGCCGCTGGCCCACACAGTCCGCGCGGCGGCGCTGCGAGAGATGTTGGCGGCGGCGCAACGTGGATGCTTGAAGGAACGGATGCCGGAGTTGCCGGGGGTGGCCGGTACGGACCCGTCGGATGCCTTCCGTCGCGCCAGTGACTGGGCCGAGCCACAGCCGGAGTGGGGCCTGGCCGGCAACGCCGCCTTCGTCATCGGTCCCCGGTCGATGACCAAGGGCTTGAACCTGCGCGGCCGAGTGTTCCTGCACTCCTACGAGCCAGGACTCGATGTGGACGGGACGACGTTGGAGTTGCTGCTGACCGCGCCGATGGTGGTCACACAGTGGATCAACAACCAGTACTACTTCTCCACCGTGGACCCCCAGCACTTCGGCGCCGGGGACAAGACGACCCACAACGTGGTCGGCGACTATGCGGTGTTCTCCGGGGCCGGCGGTGACCTGCGTGTGGGGCTTCCCTGGCAGGGGGTCTTCCGGGAGCAACCGGGACCCGGAGCGCGCTGGATGCACGAGCCTCTGCGCCTGCAGGTCGTGGTGTACGCGGAACCCGAGGACATCGTGCGGGTGCTGGACGCACATCCGCACGTGGCGGCCCTTGTCGCCAACGCGTGGATCGCTCTGGCCGCGATCGATCCTCGGACAGGCGAGGCCTACGCGCTGGAACGAGATCTTCAGTGGCGGGGCTGGCTCGACCAGCCGATGACTGCGAATGCGCGGGAGGACGAGCATGCTGACCGGTAAGAGGATCCTGGTCACCGGAGTGGTGACGACCGATTCGATCGCGTGGGCTGTTGCCGAACGGGCCCAGTTGTACAACGCCGAAGTCATCCTGACGACCTTCGACCGCGTGCGGGACCTCACCGTGGCGGCGGCCTGCGCGCTGCCCCGCCGGCCGGAGATCCTCACGCTCGACGCCACCCGGCGGGAGGACTACGACCGCTTGCGCGCGGATCTCGGCGACCGGCGACTGGACGGCGCGTTGCACGCCATCGCCTTCGCGCCACGCGAGGCCCTTGCCGGAGACTTCCTGGCGGCAGGAGACGAGGCCATCGAATTGGCGTTCCGGACCTCGACCACGTCCTACGCCCGTCTGGCAGGGTTGCTCGCCAGCCAGTGCGGCGACACGGGGGCATCCCTGGTGGGACTGGACTTCGACGCCGATGGCAGGGCATGGCCGGTCTACAACTGGATGGGGGTGTGCAAGGTCGCCCTGCAGTCGACGATGCGGTACGTCGCCAGGGACGTTGGTGCCGGGGGAGTGAGGGCGAACCTGGTGTCGGCGGGGCCGCTGCAGACGAGGGCCGCCGGTGGCATCCCGGACTTTCAGACCTTGCTCGACGCCTACGAGGCCGCGCCGCTCGGCTGGGATCCCACCGACGCGGGACCGGTCGCCGACACCGTGTGCTTCCTGCTGTCGGACATGGGCCGTGCCATCACCGGCGAGGTCATCCATGTGGATGGCGGGTACCACGCGCTGGCGGCACCGGGTGTGCAGATCCCCGACGGTCTCGAGGTGCGCTGAGCGCGGTGTGTGCCAGCATTGCCGGGTGGCTCCCGAAACCGTGTGGCGACCCCGGCGCATCGACATCCCGAGCGTGCCGAACATGCGTGACCTCGCGGGGGCTCCCGCGACCGATGGCCGTCGTGTGAAACCGGGCGTGCTGTACCGGTCGACGCAGTTGGCGAATCTCGCCGACGACGACCGGGACGCCATCGATGCGTTGGGTCTGACCACGATCGTCGACCTTCGGACTGCGGTCGAGGTCGAGCGTGCCCCGGATGTCGACGTGGATGCCCAGTATGTGTGGCTGGACGTGCTGCGGGACTACGCGATGGCCTCGGCAGTCGGGGTGGAGGACGTGTTCGCCGATCCCGCACAGTTCGAGGCAGTGCTTCGGGACGGGACGGCTGCGGCCATGATGCGGGATGCGTATCTGGCGATGGTGGATCTGGACAGTGCCCGCGAGTCCTACGGCCGATGGCTACAGGACCTCGCCCGCTCGGAGGGCCCGGTCCTGGTGCACTGCACCAACGGCAAGGACCGTACCGGGTGGGCGGTCGCGGTGGCTCTGCTCGCGGTGGGTGTGGACGAACGGGCGGTCCTGGTCGATTACCTGACGACCAATGACCAGTTGTTACCGGTCCTGGAAGGGCTCATGGCGGGGGTGGCGAGCAGGGGGATCGACCCCGACCTGCTGCTGCCGGTCGTCGGGGTCCGGGAGGAATACCTGGAGACGGCCCTGGCCCGGGTGGCGCAGATGGGTGGCATGAACGCCTACCTCGAGCACCTTGGGGTCTCCGAGGAGACCCGAGTGCAGTTGCGCGACCGCTTGATCGAGTGAGCGTCAGGCGGAGCGGCGCGACTGCTCCTGCGCTGCCCACTGGTCGAGCAGCTGGTCGGCCACCCAATCGTGGCCTGCGGCCTCGGCGTCGGCGAGCAGGAGGGCCGACTCCACACGGGCGCGTTCGACATCGCCGGTGCGCAGGAGTCGGCTGATGTCCCACAGCCGGCCGTCGAACTCCGCGCCCTGATCGTTCTGCGTCTGTTCGTCCATGCCACGAGGGTGACAGGGGGGTGCGACAAATCGCGTGCGCCACGCCGTGGGCGGGGATTGTCCGGCGACCGGGATCCGGTGTCGCACTCCGCGCCGGATGGGGGCGGGCGGCGCGCCCTTCCCGGTGAGTCTCACGCTCATCGGTTAGATGTTGAGCACTCCGGTTAGTGTCTGGCGGCCGTCAAGGTCTAACGGGAGTGCTCAAGGTCTAACGGGAGTGCAGGGCGCCAGTCACCAACCGGCGCGCGGCTCGATCACCGCGGCGCCACTGTCGACAACGGCTGCCAGCGACTGCGTGGCGATCTCGAGTTCCTCGTCGGTCGGCACCACCAAGATCTTCACCGGAGCGCCGCGCGCCGTGAGATCGACGACGTCCTCAGGCCCGCGGGTCGCCGCATTCTTGGCCGAGTCGATGGCGATCCCGAGGCGTGCGATGTCGGCGCACACGGCTTCCCGGACCGCCGGGTCGTTCTCGCCGACCCCTGCAGTGAACACCACAGCGTCCGCGCCGCCGAGTTCCACGAGGTAGGCCCCGAGGAAGTGTCGGATGGCGTGGACATACACCTCGAGGGCCTCCCGGGCTTCGGCATCGCCGGTCTCGGCGGCGGCATGCACCTGACGCAGGTCGTTCGCCCCTGCCAGCCCCTTCATCCCGGATCGTTTGTTGAGCAATGTGTCGACCTCGTCGACAGTCAGTCCTGCGCGCAGTAGGTGGATCAGGGCGCCGGGGTCGATGTCGCCGCTGCGGGTTCCCATCACCAGCCCGGCAAGCGGGGTGAGACCCATGGACGTGTCGATGCTGCGCCCGCCACGCACCGCGCATGCGGAGGCCCCGTTCCCCAGGTGCAACGTGATGATCCGCGACATCTCCAGGGGGATACCGAGGAACTCGGCGGCCCGCCTGCTCACGTAGGCATGCGACGTCCCGTGGAATCCGTAGCGCCGGATCATGTGTTCTTCGGCCACGCCGCGGTCGATGGCGTAGCGGTAGGAGGCGGCGGGCATGCTCTGGTGGAACGCCGTGTCGAAGACCGCGACGTGCGGGCAGTCCGGGAAGGCCTGCAGTGCCACTTCGATGCCGGTCAGGTTCGCCGGGTTGTGCAGGGGCGCCAGAGGGATGCACTCCCGGATCGCGGACAGCACCTCGTCGTCGATGACCGCCGGCTGCGCGAACCGGTCGCCACCGTGGACCACGCGGTGCCCCACGGCCACCAAAGCGGCGGGATCCACGGGGATGGTCGCATCGAAGGCTTCCGCCATGGCGGCGAGCCCCTCGCGATGATCGGCCAGCGGGCGATCGATCACGTGGGTGATGCCTCGGGCATCGTGTTCAACCCGCGAGGTGGCCTCGCCGATCCGTTCGACGAGCCCCTGCGCGAGGCTCACGGGACCGTCCATGTCGATCAGTTCGTACTTGATGCTCGACGACCCGGAGTTCAGAACGAGGATCGGTGTTGTCATCAACTCTCCTGCGCCTGGATGGCGGTGATGGTGATGGTGTTCACGATGTCCTTGACCGTGCAGCCGCGGGAGAGGTCGTTGACCGGTTTGCGCAGTCCCTGCAGGACGGGCCCGATGGCCACTGCGCGCGCGGAACGCTGCACGGCTTTGTAGGTGTTGTTGCCGGTGTTGAGGTCCGGGAAGATCAGCACAGTCGCTTGGCCGGCGACGTCGGATCCGGGAAGCTTGGTGGCGGCGACATCGGGGTCCACCGCCGCGTCGTATTGAATCGGCCCCTCCACCGGGATGTCCGGACGCCGACTCTGCACGATATCGGTGGCCTTGCGCACCTTCTCGACGTCGCCCCCCGCGCCGGAGGCGCCGGTGGAGTAGCTGAGCATCGCGACGTACGGGTCGATCCCGAAGGCCTTCGCGGTGACGGCCGACGAGATGGCGATGTCTGCCAACTGTTCGGGGTCCGGGTCCGGGTTCACCGCGCAGTCCCCGTAGACGAGGACCTTGTCCGCGAGGCACATGAAGAAGACGCTGGAGACCACCGACGATTCGGGCGTGGTGCGGATCAGTTGAAGTGCCGGGCGAACGGTGTCCGCGGTCGTGTGGGCGGCGCCGCTCACCATGCCGTCGGCCAGGCCGGCCTTCACCAGAAGCGTGCCGAAGATGGTCACGTCGGTCACCGCGTCGTGGGCGATGTCCATGCTCATGCCCTTGTGCCCCCGCAGGTCGCACAGCAGGTGGGCCATCTCGTCGCGAAGGTCGGAGTGCTCGGGGTGGATGAGTGTGGCCGCGGAGATGTCCAAGCCCATGGACTTCGCGCGGTCGGTGATCGTCTCGGGGGAGCCGAGGATGGTGAGGTCACACACGGATCTGCGCAGCAGTTGGTCTGCCGCCCGCAGGATGCGGTCGTCATCACCTTCTGGCAGGACGATCCGCTTGCGGTCCTGGCGTGCCGATCGGGCAAGCCTGTGCTCGAACATCAGCGGAGTGGTGACGGGGGTGTCCGCGAGTTCGATGCGCTCCATGAGATCCGATGTGTCGACCGCCGCCTCGAACAGGCCGAGCGCGGCGGCGATCCGGCGGTCATCACCGAAGCGGATCTGCGGCGTCAGGGTCGCGATGCGATGGGCAGTTTCGTAGGTGTCCAGATGTGACAGCAACAGTGGTGTGACGGCCGAGTCGAGACCTCGGGCGAAGCTGAGGATGCGGGGATCCGGCTCGACCCCGCCGGTGACGATCACCCCGCTGATGCTCGGGACCTTGTCGCTGAAGCGGGCGGTCACCGCGGCGAGCAGGACGTCGGAGCGATCCCCGGGGGTGACCAGCAGGACACCGTCATGCAGCCGGTCGAAGAGGTTGGGAAGGGTCATGGCGGCGACACGGACGCCGGTCACCTCGCGGTCGAGCGATTCCTGATTGCCCAACAGCAGGTGGGCCTGCAGTTCGGCGGAGATCTGATGCAGCGAGGGCAGTTGCAGGGTCTTCTCCTCGGGGATGATCCAGACCGGCTCCTGCAGGTCCTTCAGGGAATCCCGGATGGTGTCGAGGTGGTCGTGCTCGACGCGGTTGACGGCGACCCCGAGCAGGTTCACCTCGTGCTCCTGCAACGACTCGCGGGCGGCGTACACCGCACCCCGGACCTGATCCGGACGGTGGTGGTGAGCGCTGATCACGAGCAGGACGGGCGCCCCGAGGTTCAGCGCCATCGTGACGTTCAGTTCGAACTCGAATGCCGCGCTGGCGCCGGTGTAGTCCGTGCCCTCGACCAGCACGACATCGCAGTCGGCGGCCAGGGAGTCGAACTTGCCCATGATCTCCGAGATCAGTCCGTCGGCGTCGTGCAGCGATCCCACCTCCCTGGTCTGGTCGGTGGTGATCCCGAAGGACTGCTCATGGGTCTGGTTGAGGCCGTAGCGGCGATTGATCAGGTCGATCGTCGTGTCGTCGGAGCCCGGGCTGGCGACCACGGGCCGGAAGTACCCGACGCGTGCCGTGTGCCGGCTGAACGCTTCCATGAGTCCCAGCGAGATCATCGACTTCCCGCTGGCCGGTTCCATCGAGGTCACATACACCGCTTTGGCCACGGGCACGAGCCTAGGCACGCCTCGGCGACATTGCAGAACGGCGAGGACCCGGTCCCTGTCAGCCGACCTTCGCGGCGGCGGCGGAGACGGCAGCGGACAGGGTCTCGCGCGGTATGTCGAGTTGATCCGTGAGTCGGACGGCCATATCCCCGTAGTTCGCGATCGCGGTCAGGGTGTTTCCACTGATCTGTTCGGGTGCGCGATCCACGGGCTGCAGGATCCGCAGGATCAGAGTCTCGGCGTCGGGGTCCTCGCCGCCGTTACCGAGCCGCAGAGTGTCCCGTACGACACGAGCGGCGGCCTCCTCGTCCTGGGTCACCGCGAGCGCAAGCAGCGCCACGGTGTTGGCGAAACCGACCGCGGTGTTGAGGATCTGGGAGGGGTCGATCGGCTCTTCGAGCGCGTCGCGCAACGCGATCGTGATCGGGTTGGCCACCTCCTGGTCCACGTAGGACCCGACGATGCTGCCCACCTCCCGGAAGACCGCAGGGTCGAGCCGATCGTCGGTCTGGATGGCGATGACTTCGAAGTTGCCCACCAGATGAGCCTAGACGCCGGGGACGCGATCCTCTGGGGGAACCTCAGCCCGCCAGTACCGGCGCCGACCAGACGAGTTCGTCCTCGCAGAAGGCGCAGACGAGGAAGACCTCCCCGCGCGGGAAACCGGTCAGTTGCAGAGGAGTGCGGACGCCGCGGGGGTCAAGCGGCATGCGGTGCTGGACGCGTCCTTCGCGGTCCAGGACCATGAGCCGCAACTGTCCCTGGCAGTGGGGTGCGGTCACGGAGAAGCGCAGGCGTCCGGACGCGCGCACCCCGACGGATGGCTGTACCTGATGGTCGACTCGCATGTGATTAGGACGACCTTCCGGACTGCACGGTTCCCCACGAATCGGGAGGTCCGTCCCGCACAGGTCGACAGGTCGTGGCAGGCTGACGCTAGAAGAGCCCAAGGAGGGTGTCAGATGCGTCGGTTGGTTGCGGTCGGAGTGGCCGTGGGTTCAGTGGCGGCCGGAATCCTGTGGAGCAAGCGCCGGGAGAACGGACGCCGCCAGGAGTGGGTGCGGCAGGCGTCGGTGGCCGCCGATGACATCGCCGAGGGTGTGACCCGCCGGGCGGCCAATGCTGCCGTCAAGGTCGCCGACGTCGCAGAGAAAGCGGCCGAGGTCGCTGACAAGGCCGCCGACGCAACCGCCGAAGCCGCCGCGCAGGCCGGTGTCACGGCGGAGTCTGCAGCCCGCAAGGCCGCCAGTGTGGTCGACAAAGCCGCGAAGTCCACCGCGGACGCCGCAGCCGAGTTGGCAGAGACCGCGGAGAAGGCTGCGGACAAGGCGAGCACTGCGGCCGACAAGGCTGCGCTGTCGACGTCAGAGGCGGCCTTCGAGGCCGCCGAGAAGGTGCAGGCTGCCGCGGACGAGGCAGCCCAGGAGATCGAGGCCCAGGAGGCCGCTGAGGCGAGTCAGGACGTCGCTGCCGAGGAGCCTGCGCCCGCGGCCAAGAAGGCACCTGCGGCCAAGAAGGCCCCCGCCGGCAAGAAGCGCAAGCCTGCGGCAAAGGCGGCGAAGGCCCCCGCCAAACCCGCCGACGACCAGTCGGTCGCCTGATCCGGCGCGTCGGGGTCGTCGGCCCCGAGTCCAGCGGCAAGACGACGCTTGTCGAGTACTTGGCCGACCGGCTGTCCAGGCGGTCGGTGCCCGTGGAGGTCGTGGCCGAACAGGGACGCCTGCTCGCACAGCAGTTACCCCCCTCCCACCCCTGGTCCTATCGCGAGCAGTGGGCGACGAGCCTGATGCACCGCGCCGCCGAAGCGGCCGCGGAGGTTGTTCTCGCAGCACGCAGCGGCACAGGCGTCGTCATCGCCGACGGCACCTGTGCGACACCCCTGGTCTGGCATGTCTGCGCGGCACGATCGCGACCCGGCTACGAAGTGGGCCCGGCCGAGGTCACCGAGGAGTTGCTCGCCGCCGTCGCGGACAACAACTACGACCTGGTCCTACTCATGGCCCCGGACATCCCGTGGGTGGCCGATGGGATCCGTGACGACCCCGGCGGACGGGAGATGGCCTTCGAGGAGTACCGCACCCTCCTGCCGGATGCGGTGGTCGTCGAAGGTCCGGATCGTCTGGAGATCGCCGACGGTCTTGTTTCCGGGCTGTTAAGGATGCCGTCCGACCTTCCGTGATGATCAGCAGGAGTGGCAGGATTGCCCCGTGCCCGATGTCGACTCCGTACTGCCTGCCTATCAGGAGATGGACGGCGACCTCGCGGACGTCGATGCCGTCGAAGCGTTGAAGACCGTCCTGGCCGGGCTCGGCGAGGAGGGTCTGTCGGAACGCGGGCGGCTGATCGACGCGTACTTCAACCGCCAGGGCATCACGTTCAGCCTGGCCGGCAAGGAGCGTCCACTGCCGTTGGACCTCGTGCCGCGGTTGCTCAGCGCCGCCGAATGGCGCGTGATCGAGCAGGGGGTCGCCCAGCGCATCAAGGCCTTGGAGATGTTCCTGGCGGACGTGTACGGGTCGCGACGGGTCCTGGACGACGGGATCGTGCCGCGCCGACTCGTGGCCAGTTCCAGCCACTTCCACCGGGAGGCCTGGGGCATCGAGCCCCCCAACGGTGTGCGCATCCACGTCGCAGGTATCGACCTGATCCGCGACGAGGAGGGTGTCTTCGCGGTCCTCGAGGACAACCTGCGCTGTCCGTCCGGCGTCTCGTACGTGTTGGAGAACCGCCGCGCGCTCGCCCACGTGCTGCCCGAACTGTTCAGTGACCAGCGCGTGCAACCCGTGGCCGAATACCCGGAACGCCTGCTCGACGCGTTGCTTGCGGCGGCACCCGCTGGTGTGGCGGATCCGCAGGTCGCGGTGCTCACCCCCGGCGTGCACAACTCGGCGCACTTCGAGCACGCGTTCCTCGCCCGCCGGATGGGCGTCGAGCTCGTCGAGGGCCGTGACCTCTACTGCCGCGACGACCAGGTCTGGATGCGCACGGTCCGCGGTCCCAAACCGGTGCATGTGCTCTACCGCCGCATCGATGACGACTACCTCGACCCAGTGCATTTCCGGCCCGATTCCGTGCTCGGTGTCCCGGGCCTGCTGAACGCCGCGCGTGCCGGCCGGGTGACCATCGCGAACGCGGTCGGCAACGGCGTGGCCGACGACAAGGCCATCTACCCCTACGTCCCGGCACTCATCGAGTACTACCTCGGCGAAAGGGCGATCCTGCCCAACATCGACACCTACGACCTGCAGGATCCCGAGCAGCGCGAGTTCGTTCTCGACCGGCTCGACCGGATGGTGCTCAAGCCCGTCGACGGCTCGGGCGGCTACGGCCTCGTGGTGGGTGACAAGGCCACTGACGCCCAGTTGGCGACATTGGCGAAGCAGGTTCAGGCGGATCCCCGCAGTTGGATCGCCCAGCGCATCGTGCGGATCTCGACGTGTCCCACGCTGGTGGACGATGGTGAACTCGCGCCCCGGCACGTGGACCTGCGGCCCTTCGCCGTCAACGATGGGGACCACATCTTCGTGCTCCCTGGTGGTCTCACCCGGGTGGCGCTGCCTGAAGGCTCGCTGGTGGTCAACAGCAGTCAGGGGGGTGGCTCGAAGGACACGTGGGTGGTTGCCGAGCAGGACCACTCGGTGCAGTACACCCCGCCCGAGCGCCCCACACCACGGCTTACCCGGGTCCTCGCCGCGGTGCCGGCCCGTGTGCACTCACCGACCACGCACGACGAGCGGATGCGCCAACAGGAGAACCAGCAGCAGCAATCCGAGACGCCGCAGACGGACTCGCAGGACGGTGCGCCGTGCTGAGCCGGATCGCGGAGTCCTACTTCTGGATCGGTCGCTACCTCGAGCGGGCCGAGGCCACCTCCAGGCTGCTGGCCGAGCACCACCAGCTCATGGTCGAAGAACGGACCGTGCCCGAGGAGTTGGCGGCGGCTGTCCTGCTCGATGCACTGTCCCTGCCGCCGCAGTCAGCCACCGATGCAGGGGACCTGGTGACCGCGGTGGTCGGGAACTCCTCCGATCCGGCAACCATCTCGGGAGCCATCACGATGGCGCGGGAGAATGCCCGCGGTGTGCGGGAGTCGCTGTCCGCCGACGTCTTCGAGGCTCTCAACGCCGCGCACCTCGCCGGCATCCGCGGTCCCATCGTCGCGACGAGCCCCGCCTACGCCCTGTACCGCGTCGTGGAAAGACTCGCGGTCGTGGTGGGGCAGATCGACTGGACGGTGCCTCGGGATGAGGGTCATCTGTTCCTGTCCCTGGGGCGTTCCCTGGAACGTCTGGACATGATGGCCCGCGTGCTCGCGGTGCGGCACGACCAGTTGTGGCCGGAGGGCGGGCCGGTGGCGACACTGCGTTCGGCGGCGTCACTCAACGCGTTCCTGCGTACCCAGCACCCACTGACCGGTGACGAGGTGCGGCGATTCCTCCTACTCGATCCCGACCATCCCCGCTCGATGCGCGTGAGTTCCTCCAACGCGGAGGAGGCCGTGCGAGGGCTTGCGGCGCGGGGGGCCAGCGACGGTGGTGACCTGCTGCGCGAGGTGGGCCTCTTGCGCTCGCAGTTGGAGTACGCGGTGGACCCGCATCCGGAGGAGGTGGACGGCCTCATCGAACTCGTCCAGCAGTCCTCGGCGCGTGCCTCCGACGTGGTCGCCGCTGCCTTCTTCCGCCCGGTCGGCACGATCGTGTGGAGCAACTGATGCCCGGTCGTCGTCTGCGCATTCAGCACCGCACGGGGTACCGCTACGCCTCGCCTGTCGTCTCCTCCTTCAACGAGGTCAGGATGACCCCGCTCGATGACGACGGACAGGTGCTCATCGCCCATGAATTGCGCGTGGAACCCCGGGCAGCGGTCCTTGTGTACACCGACTACTGGGGGGCCCGCGTCGAGTCCTTCGACACCCACGAACCGCACGACGTCCTCGAGGTCATCGCCACCAGCACCGTCGACACCGCCGGTGGCTACCACCGCGCCGCGGGGGCAACCTGGGAGGATCTTGCCAGCGAGAAGGTCCTCGACCGTTGGTGCGAGTACTTGGTGACCAGTTCCTACGTCGACGACGCCCGCGAGGACGAGCACCGAGCGGGACTCGTCGATCAGTTGCGCGCCTGCCCCACGCCTGCGGATGCCGTGGATCTGTGCAACGAGATGGTGCGCGACCGGATCTCCTACGCATCGGGATCGACCACGGTGTCGACCACGGCCGGCGAAGCGTGGGATGCGGGTTCCGGGGTCTGCCAGGACTTCGCCCACGCCATGTTGTCCTTGCTGCGTTCCGCCGGGATCCCGGCGCGGTATGTGTCCGGCTACCTGCACACCGAAGAAGAAGCGCTCGGCGAAACCGTGCGGGGGGAGTCGCACGCCTGGGTCGAGGTGTGGAACGGCGGCTGGGAGGGGCTGGACCCCACGAACGACCGCACGGTGGGTGCCGCGCACGTGCTCGTCGCGCGGGGCCGCGACTATGCCGACGTCCCGCCGCTGAAGGGCATCTACGCGGGCGGTGCCAGCCAGGGCCTCGGGGTCGACGTGGAGATCACACAACTGCGACGCTGATCCGGCGGTTACCCTTGGGGTCATGCGTCCAGCCCTGATCTCGGGCGTGACCATGCTGCTGACCGCGGTGTGCGCCGCCCCCGCAGTCGCCGCACCTGTTCCCCTGCCCGAGGCCCTCGAGTCCGTGACCGCCGCCTGCGCGTCGACCAGTTCTGCGTTGACTTCGGTGGGTGGTCGTGCCGTCGACGGCGACTCCAGCGTGGCCGTGACCGGTGACCGGTTTGCGGTCTCCGGTCCTGGCACCAACCGCGTGGCCATCGCGGGGGAGGGCACCTTCGGTGCTGTGGCCGATGACGGTTTGCGCCCAAAGGACCGCCGAGCGGCACTGCGTTACATCAAGCGACCCGGTGCGACGTGGTGGCTGAATCCGGGGGCCTTCTGGAGCCCCGCCGCGGGCTGGTCGGCGACCTTCGATGACGCCGCCCGGGCCGCAGTGCCCCTGTCCGCCACCTGCGCGCAGGACCTCGCCGCTGCCGACTCCGTCGATCGGGATGGGTCGCGATGGGTCTTCACGCTGCCTGGGGAAGGCCCTTTCGTCGTCGTCACGGACGGACAGGGCCGGGTCACCCGGTTCGGTGCGATCGCCATCACCTACGGTGCGCAGTCGATCACCGCTCCCGCCGGTGCGGTGTCCTTCGCCGCCTGGCAGAAAGCGTCACAGGCGGCCTCGCTGAACTCAACCATGAAGCAGATCAGCCGGGCGGTGGCGGCGTCGGTGAACGCCTCCGGACCGAATGTGGCGGCGATCGACGCGGCCACGCGGGCCGCGGTGCCGACTGACCGTGTGGTCGCGTTGAAGGTGCGCCAACTGCGGCGCGGCGTGCTGATCTACGGCCGCAATCCGTACACGAAGACCTACCACGCCTGGCGGATCTACGTGAAGAGCGGCGAGGCGGTCGCTCGGCGGGTGGCTCCCTGAGTCGGTAGGGAGTCGTAGAGTGATGCCATGCACGCTGCGCTGATCGACCTGCCGCTGTACGGGTCCGAGACGTGTCGGCGGGACTTCCGATAACTCCTTCTCCTCGATCCATCGTTTCGTCGGGAGTCAAGGAGTCCTCGAAGTTGTTCGCGCAAAGTCTTGCCGTTCTCACCACGATCTGGGGTCTGCTCATGGGTTTGGCGCCCCTGTTGCAGGTCCGGGTCATCATCCGCAACCGGGACGCGGGAGGGACCTCGCTCGGATGGGTCCTCATCCTGCTCGTGGGCTTCCTGCTGTGGCTGACCTACGGTGTGGTGAACCGTGATCTGCCACTGGTGATCTCGAACACGGTGGCCGTGATCGTGACGTCCACGCTGTTGGCCACGATGTGGATCGTCGGCCGCCGGAGCGGCACCGCGCCCGATCGCGTCATGTGAATCGGGCCACCTTCGGCGCCGATTGTCGGGAGTGTGTCGCACACTGGAAGCGTGAGATCTGTCCGTGTTCCCGCCGCTGTGGGACTGAGCCTGCTGCTGGTGACTGCGCCGGCGGCCGCCGAAACGCTACCCACCCCGACCACGACGCCTTCGCCGACTCCGACGGTGACCCCCGAGCCTGAGCCGGAGGTGCTCCCGGCGGGTTCCGAGATCGGGATGGCCGAGGTCACGAAGACGGTCGAGCGTGTCCGCGTGGACGTCTCACCGTCCGCCGGGCGTTTCGGCGTCGGACAACTGATCACCGCCAAGTTCTCCGCCCCGGTGCGCTTCCGTGCCAAGGCCGAACAGGCCATGACGATCACATCGCCGGATCCCCTTCCGGACGGGTCCTGGGGCTGGATCGACAGCACGACCGCTGTGTATCGCCCCAAGGAGTTCTGGCCCGGGCGCACCAAGATCAACGTCGAGCTCGACCTTCGAAAGGTCCGCCTGAATTCCGATGACACCACGATCTGGGTGGGTGGCAAGACCACGAGCAGGGTCGACTCCTTCCGGACTGCGCGCTCACTGATCGCCCGGATCAACGCCAGCAACCACCAGATGAAGGTCTTCCGCGACGGCAAGCTCGTGAAGGTCTTCGGGGTGAGTCTGGGCAAGCCCGGGTTCGCGACCCGCTCGGGCGTCAAGATCATCACCGGCGAGAAGTATCGCTGGCAGCGGATGACCAGCGATCAACTCGGGCTGACCGACGAGTACTACGACCTCAATGTCCCGTACGCGGTGCGGATCACCCCGTCCGGGGAGTTCGTGCACGGCGCGCCATGGGCGGTCTCCCGCATCGGCCAGTGGAACGGTTCGCACGGCTGCACGAACCTCAACGTGGGTCCGGCGAAGTGGTTCTTCAACCACGTACGTGCCGGCGACGTGACGGTGACCACCAACACAGGCCGGTCCATGGAGACGTGGAACGGGACGCCGGGTTCCTACTGGAACTACTCGTGGTCTCAGTGGAAAGCGAAGTCGGCGCTGTAGCCCAGGTCTGACGTACGTCGCGATTGCGACGTTGTTGTCGCGTTTCTTCGCCGGTTGTGAGGTTGTTGTCGTTTCCGTGGCCTATCCAGGGCAACAACGTCGCAATCGGGGCTCCGTCGGGTCAACAACGTCGCAATGGGAGATTCTGGCTCGCCTCAGGCCTGGTGGACGCCATCGCGCAGGTCGATCAGGGTCTCCTGGAGCACGTCGGCCTCCTCAGCGGCCCGTTCTCCGAGATTGGCGGGAACAGTCAGATCGCTGCGTACCAGTAATCCGTCGAGCATGGCCATGATCTCGTCGGGGAACTCCAGGGGCACGAAGTGCGTGGCGTTCAGCACATGCACCTCTGCGTGATCGATCCTCTGTGCGAAGGCCACCACGTCACGCATCGAGGTCATCACGTCGAATCCGCCGGCGACGACAGTGATCGGGCACTGCACGAACGAGGGATCCATGGGGTCGTGATCGGCGGCGGCCACCATCAGGCGGAAGTACCACTCGAAGTCGTGTTCGAGGAACGACTGGATCCACGGGACGACATCCTTGGTCTGTGCGCTCGGGAGCATGAAGCCGCTGTGCCGCAGGATCTCTGCGAACGTGTTCCCCTTGGGCACGGTGCGGGCCAGCAGGTTCAGCGGCCTGCCGATCGCCTGACCCGCGCGGCTGACCATGAGCCCGGTCGTCTTCCGCAACGGCTTGGGCACCATGAGCATCGAGAACGCGGCGTCGTACGTGCCACCGGGTACACCGGCGCACATCAGCATGCCCGCGACCTTCTCGGGGTGCTCCGCCGCGATCTCGAAGCTGACATTCACGCCCAGCGACCAGGCCACGAGCAGTGCGCGGTCCACCTTGGTGTGTGCCATGAGTGCCAGCGCGTCAGCCACGTGGTCCTCGACGCGGATCCGTTCCGGATCAGCCGGTCGTCCCGACCCGAGACCTCCCCGGTGGTTCCAGCCCACCACCCGATAACCGCAGTGCGGGTCGAGCAGGCGGGGCCAGGCCTGCGGTGGTACGCCGAGGCCGTTGCACACCACCACGTCCGGGCCGGTGCCGTTGTTCGTCCAGCCGAGCAGTTCGGTGCCGTCGGCGCTGGTGAATGTGAAGGTCGAGAACATCTTCATCAGTGTCGCAGGCAGGTTCGGCCGCCCGGTCATGTGGCCGCCCACGGCGGATACGCTGCAGGCATGGCTGACATGAAACCCCGCAGTTCCGTGGTCACCGACGGTCTCGAGCGTGCGCCCGCGCGCGGCATGCTGCGCGCGGTGGGGATGAGCGATCAGGACTTCGACAAGCCCCAGATCGGCGTGGCCTCGAGTTGGAACGAGATCACCCCCTGCAACCTGTCGCTGGACCGACTGGCGAAGGCCGCCAAGGAGGGTGTGCACGCCGCGGGGGGATTCCCTCTGCAGTTCGGCACGATCTCCGTGTCCGACGGCATCAGCATGGGCCACGAAGGAATGCACTTCTCGCTGGTGAGCCGCGAGATCATCGCTGACTCGGTCGAGACGGTGATGAACGCCGAGATGCTCGACGGCATGGTCACATTCGCGGGCTGCGACAAGAGTCTGCCGGGCATGATGATGGCCGCCGCCCGTCTCGATGTGGCGGCGGTGTTCGTCTACGCGGGGTCGATCCTGCCCGGCAAGGTGGGCGACCGGGACGTCACCATCATCGATGCCTTCGAGGCGGTCGGAGCCTGTGCCCGAGGGCTGATCACCCGCGAGGAGGTCGATGAGATCGAGCGCGCGATCTGCCCGGGCGAAGGTGCGTGTGGCGGGATGTACACGGCCAACACGATGGCCAGCATCGGCGAGGCGATGGGGCTGTCGTTGCCGGGTTCGGCCGCGCCGCCCGCCGTCGACCGGCGCCGGGACACCATCGCTCGTCGTTCCGGCGAGGCCGTCGTGAATCTGATCAGGCAGGGGATCACCGCCCGCCAGATCATGACGCGGGAGGCCTTCGAGAACGCCATCACGGTTCTGATGGCCCTCGGCGGCTCGACCAACGCGGTGCTGCACCTGCTCGCGATGGCGCACGACGCAGAGGTCGAGCTCGAGCTCGAGGACTTCCACCGGATCGGCGCCAAGGTGCCGTTGCTCGGCGACCTGAAGCCCTTCGGGCGGTACGTCATGAGCGATGTGGACCGCGTCGGTGGAGTGCCGGTGGTCATGAAGGCACTGCTGGACGCCGGCCTGCTGCACGGGGACTGCCTCACCGTGACCGGGCGGACCGTCGCCGAGAACCTCGCTGAGTTGCAGCCCTCCGACCCCGACGGGCAGATCCTGCACGCCGTCGACTCCGCACTCGACACGCACGGCGGCATCACGGTCCTGTCCGGATCGCTGTGCCCGGAGGGTGCTGTGGTCAAGAGCGCCGGCGTTCCGGTGGATGTGTTCGAAGGCTCGGCCCGGGTCTTCGAGCGGGAGCAGGCCGCGATGCAGGCACTCGAAGACGGCACGATCCAGGCCGGCGACGTCGTCGTCATCC
>ERZ724513.211-NODE-211-length-26780-cov-6.037343_pt1 | contig 26780 bp, 16 predicted proteins | sample MGYA00376046_ERZ724513 | MGnify/ENA primary metagenome ERZ724513 (study PRJEB28724, sample SAMN07190883) | activated sludge metagenome | isolation source: activated sludge of sewage treatment plant in Hong Hong | place: Hong Kong | collected 2016-03-17 ...
GGACTTTGTCCGCCACGGCCACGGCCGCGACGGTGCCCGCCGAGATTTTGAGAAACTGTCTCCGTGAAACGGAAACCTGCATAATAGCTACCTCCTTGTGAGATGCATGAGTCCCTCATGCACCTGTTCGTACAACTTCACTACACTCACGTGGATGCAATCTCGTCTGGTGTACCCCCTTTCCGCGTGTCGAATTGGAAACATTCGTCCCTCACAATTCGAAAATTTCGAGCGGACATTCGCTCGCGGTATAGGACTATTACAATTCACATGCCGAAAGGGGAGAAATCTGGCGGTCTTTGGCTGGCAATTTGGTGACGATTAATGCAGTAAAATCAATTGATTGCGTGATGGTGTTTTCGAGGGAGTTGGAGGGGGGAGGAGGGCCTGATAGGCAGGGTCAGGAACTACTGACTAAGGAGAGGGTTAAGAGGCTTAAGCTGTTGATATTAAAGATGAAGGCGGTGTCTGTAAATGCGGACGGCGTCATGAGACGCATGAAATGTGAGTTAAAACAATAGCTTGTGCATCTATGTCGGCTTTTGGTGTCATGCTTTACTGACACCATTATTTTTCGTCCTTGGAATACCGGCGCATGATCTCATGAAAGTATGAACGAGGTAGTCCAGCATCTTGGGCGGCATGCGTGACATTGCCCTGATGGATGGTGAGCTTCGTGGAGATATATCGACGGTTGAACGCTTCGAGCACCTGTTCTTTCGCCTTTGCGTAGGGCAAATGGAGATAATCTTCGTCGGGAGTGTCTCGTTGCCGTTCGTCGGGAACGGCGAGCATCGCGGCCACATCTGCAATACCGATACGATCCCCCTTGGCGAGCATGACCGCGCGCTCCATCACGTTGCGGAGTTCACGCACATTTCCCGGCCAGGGATAGGCCACCAGTTCCGTCACGGCCGCGGGATGGAGATCGTCCACCCGTTTCGTAAACTCCTTGGCATAACGGGCGATAAAGTGTCGGGCAAGAACAGGAATGTCTTCCGTCCGTTCCCGTAGAGGCGGCACGCGGATGACCATGACGTTGAGGCGGAAAAACAGGTCTTTGCGGAACTCATTCCGCTTCACCTTTTCGGCCAGGTCCTGATTCGTCGCGGCAACGAAGCGGACATTCACCTTCCGCTGTTGGGTGCTGCCGACGGCACGAACTTCACCAGCCTCCAGGACTCGCAAGAGCTTGGCTTGGAGAGTGGCGGGGAGATCGCCGATTTCATCCAGGAAGACGGTGCCGTGGCTTCCGGATTCGATCAAGCCTGTTCGGTCGGCCACGGCCCCGGTAAATGCGCCCCTGACGTGTCCGAAGAGTTCACTCTCCACTGTGCCTTCCGAGAAGGTTGTGCAATCGACGACTTGAAACGGCCCATCACTATCGAGGCTTCGCTCATGAATCGCTTTCGCAATCAGTTCCTTGCCCGTGCCGGTTTCTCCAATAATGAGCGTGGTTGACGGAACCCGCGCGATGGCTTCAATCATCGCCATCACGTTTCTGATCGCGGGGCTCACGCCCACAAGGTTTTTGAACGGGATACGAGGGGCAGCCGGTTCGTCGGGCGAGCCCTGGAGAAGAATTTCCGACATGCGCATGGCTCGGTGGATACGGGCCGCCAGATCCATGCAGTCGTATGGTTCAACGATATAGTCGAACGCGCCGTGACGCATCGCATCAATGACGGTCTCCGTGGCGTCGACGCGGCTGAGAATGATGACCGGGATACGCCGATTCAAATCCTGCACTTGCCGAAGGAGTTCGATACCGCTCATGCCCGGCAAGCGCACATCGGCGATCACGAGATCGATGGGCTGCTGCCGCAGACGTTCGAGCGCACCTTCGGCTGTGGCGTTGAGGACGAGCGTCACTTCATCGTCTTCATGGCGGGGCAGTTCGTGCTCGACCGTGCGTAAGAATAGATCGACGTCTCCCGCGTTGTCTTCGACGAGCAGGATCGTGAACGTTTTTGATTTGGCGCCTGACATGCGTGTCTTTTCAGAAAACACTGACAATCCGCCGAGGAACTCGGAATGTGAAACCTGTCCAGCGTGGATCTGATTGGCCTTCAATTCCCGGCGTAACTGGCCGCCTCTCGCCCGTATCTTAGGAGGCGAAGGCGCGGCAAATCAACCCGGCGGCTTATTCGGAGGGAGACCGATTTTTCGGTTATTTCTCAAAAATCAGCATGAGATAAGCCAGGAACAGGAGCAGGTGAACGGCGCCAAGGAGAACATTCGTACGTCTGACGGCAAAGGTGAGCATGCTCACCACAAAGGTGAGGACCAGGAGGATGGTATCAACCGGGTCGATACCGAGCAGGATCGTCGAGTCGGTAAAGAAGCCGATGGCCAGCACTGCCGGAATGGTGAGGCTGATGCTGGCGAGCACCGATCCCAGAAGGATATTGACCGAACGTTGCAGCTGGTTGGCCAGCGCGGCCCGCACGGCACCGAGCGATTCCGGCGCCAGCACCAAACCGGCAACCAGGACACCTCCCAAGGCATGAGGAGCATTCCAAAGTCGTAGCGTGTAGTCGATGGGCGTTGCCACATGTTCTGAGAGGATTACTAGCGGCAGCAGGTATGCCAGAAGCAGCAGTGTATGAAACCACACGGAGCCTCCCGGGGAAGGCTGGTGTTCATGCAGGATCGCCGCGTTGCGTCTGCTCTGTCTGCGCGGCGCCACGAAATAGTTACGATGACGGAGGTTCTGGATCGCGAGAAATACGCCATAGAGTCCGAGCGACATCACGATGAGAAAGATGGCTTGATGTGGTGAAAAGGTCGGGCCCGGGGAGGAAATCGTATAACTCGGCATGACGAGCCCCAGCACCGCGAGCGGGACGATGACGGCGAGAAAGGCATTGGCTCCCTGCAAATTGTACGTCTGTTCGTGATAGCGCAATCCGCCGAGAAGGAGTGACAGGCCGACCATTCCGTTCAGCACGATCATCACCACGGCAAACATCGCATCTCTCGCCAACGAGGCGTTGCCATTACCCGTATACATAAAGGCGGCGATCATCATGACCTCGATCCCGGTCACGGACAAGGTCAGGATGACGGTCCCCATCGGTTCTCCAAGGCGGGCGGCAAGATGTTCTGCATGACGAAGCACGGCAAAGGCGGAGAAGGCGATCACGAGCAGCAGCCAGGCGAGCATGGCGCTCAATCGAAGCGGGTTCGAGAGATCATGCAGCCACTCATGACCATGAACGAAAAAGAGTCCGGCAGTTCCGAGGGGAAGGACCAAAGCCCACTCGCCGATCGCCCGGTCATACCGAGGCGGCGTATTCCGGTTCGGAAACCGCAACAGCGTCGACTCCTGCGGTTCGGGGGTGGCGACGGGTAACATGGACCTGTAGACCTCAGTGAGAGTGGGCGCCACCTCTGTGGTCAGGCGCTGCCTTTGAGCCCGATGATCCCGAGTACGATACAAAGGAGAGAAAACACTTTCACGATGGAGACGGACTCTGCGAAGAGTACAATCCCTAACACGGCGGTACCGGCCGCTCCGATGCCGGTCCAGACTGCGTACCCTGTTCCCACCGGAATACTTTTTAAGGCCTGAGCCAGGAAGCCGAAACTGGCGGCCATAGCCATCAACGTCCCCGCCGTTGGCCAGAATTTCGAAAACCCATCCGTATATTTCAGCCCGATGGCCCAGCAGATTTCAAACAGTCCGGCCACAATCAGAAACGTCCATGCCATAGAGTCCACATGCTCCCTGCGCCATCGCGAGATGGGAAAAGTTCAGGCTACGTATGATACAGGACCATCCGCAGTAAGAAACCTCGGCATTTCACTAGGGACATAGAGCAAATGCGCGAAGAGAACGACGTCTAATTTGCAGGGGCGGCCGATTTGTCCGGCCGATCGAACCATTGGTAGAGCACAGGGAGGACGATCAAGGTGAGGAGGGTGGAACTGACGAGTCCTCCGATCACGACGATAGCCAAGGGACGTTGTACCTCCGACCCGATCCCGTGAGACAGTGCAAGCGGCAGCAATCCCAACAATGCCACCACGGCCGTCATCAAGACCGGGCGCAGGCGCAGCGAGCAACCGGTGACCACGGCTTCCTCACCGGCCATCCCTTCAGCGCGGAGTTTATTGATGTACGAGACAAGCACGATGCCGTTCAAGACGGCCACGCCGAAGAGATTGATGAACCCGACGGAGGCCGGCACACTGAGGTACTCGCCGGTCAGCCACAGCGCGGCGATTCCGCCGATGAGGGCAAATGGAAGGTTCAGGATAATCAACGCCGCATGGCGCAGCGAATTGAACGAGGAGAACAGAATCAGGAAGATGACGCCGATCGTCAGCGGCACCACGATCTTCAACCGCGCCATGGCCCGTTGCATGTTCTCGAAGGACCCGCCCCATTGCAGCCGATAGCCGGTGGGCAGCGGAACCTGTCGCGCAATCTTCGTCTGTGCTTCATGCACGATACTTTCAATGTCGCGACCGAAGGTGTTGAAGCCGACGTAGATTCTCCGTTGCAGGCCTTCCCGGCTGATCAGCGCCGGCCCCTCGCGTAACTCCACCTTGGCGATGTTTCCCAGCGGAATGAGCGCCCCGGTAGGGGTGGTCAGAAGAATGTTGCTCACCGTGTCCACGCTATCGCGATATTGCTCGGGATAGCGCAGGATGAGGTCGAAGCGCCGCTGCCCTTCATAGACGCGCGTCGCGGGCTCTGCGCCGATCGCCGTCGTGATGATTTCGCGCACGTGGGCGACGTTGATCCCATGTCGGGCGATTTGGCCGCGGTCGATGTCGATGGTGAGGTAGGGTTGCCCGAATAACTGTTCCACCCGCACGTCCTTTACGCCGTCTATGCCGGTCATGATCGTTTGGATCTTATCGGCTGTGGCGCGCAAGACGTCCAGGTCGTCGCCAAGCACCTTCACGGTCGCCTCCGACCGGACTCCGGAAACCAATTCATCGACTCGTTGCTGGATCGGCTGGCTGATCAGGAAATTCGCCCCGGGAATACGTTGCAGCCGACGCCGGATGGCGTCATCGAGTTGCGCCTTGGTGGTGGCGGTTTTCCATTGATCCATAGGCACGAGGGACACGACCGGATCGCTGGAGTTGGGTTCTTGAGGGTCGTTGCCCAGTTCAGTGCGTCCGATTTTGGAGACCACCATCCTGGCCTCCGGGAATTCCAGGATCGCTCGCTGCATCTCCTTCTCGATCTCGATGGATTTTTCCAGCGAGATACCGGGAAGACGAATCGTCTGCGGTGAGACGGACCCTTCATTGAGGATCGGGATGAACTCGCCGCCCAGAAAAGGAAACAGGGCCAGACTGGCGGCCAGCATCACCAGAGCCGAGCCGAGGACCACCGTGCGATGACGGAGAGCCCAGCCGAGCGCAGGCATGTATGCGCGTTTAATCCAACGCAACAGCAGCGTGTCTTCCTCCCTGGCGTCTTTGAGCACCAGTGAACAGAGCACCGGCGAGAGGGTAAGCGAAAGAAGCAGGGAAATCAGGAGCGCGATGATGATGGTGTAGGCCAACGGTTGAAACATTTTCCCCTCCATGCCCTGGAGGGAAAGGATGGGAAAAAAGACTATGATGATGATCAGGATGCCGAACACGACCGGCTGTCCCACTTCCATCGCAGCCCGCAGGATCGTCGACACATTTCCTTCGCGCGAGTCACGGTGTTCCGACAAATGCCGATAAATGTTTTCGACCACCACCACCGAGCCGTCGACCATCATGCCGATGGCGATGACCAGTCCGCCCAGCGACATCAGATTGGCGGTCAGCCCTACGCGGTCCATCAGGATGAAGGTGGCGAGGGGCGTCAAGAGCAAGGTGGCGGTGACGATCAGGGCGCTCCGGACATTGCCGAGAAACAGAAACAACACGACTACGACGAGGAGCATGCCTTCCAGCAACGCCTTGTAGACCGTGCCCAGCGCCGCGGTGATTAATTCAATCCGGTCGTAAAACGGCACGATGCGCAGTCCGTCAGGAAGCAGTTTGTGCGCATGAATGTCGTCGATTTTTGTTTTGACGGCTTGCACGACTTCCCGCGCGTTTCCCCCGCGAAGCATGAGCACGATTCCCGTGACGGTTTCCTGTTGGCCGTTGATCACGGCCGCGCCGTGGCGAATGGCGCTGCCGATGCGCACTTCCGCGACGTCCCGGACATAAACCGGCGTGCCGCCGACTTCCTTCACGACGATCTGCTCGATGTCCGCCACGGTCTTGATGAGCCCGACGCCTCGCACGATATATCGCTCGGAGTTTTTCTCGAGAATGTTCCCGCCTGCGTTGGCATTGTTTTGTTGAACTGCCGCGAAGACGTCATGCAATCCAAGGTTGTATTTCCGCAGCAGGCCAGGGTCCACCATGACCTGGTACTGTTTGACAAAGCCCCCCAGCGAGTTGACGTCCACGACGTCCGGCAGCCCTTTCAGGAGAGGCCGAATCAGCCAGTCCTGCAGTGTCCGGCGCATCATGAGTTCCTGCTCCGTGACGAGGCCGCCTGCCGCATCATCCTGCGGGCCTTTCAGGACATACTGGAAGACCTCGCCGAGGCCGGTGGTATTGGGCACTAATTGAGAGATGGAGCCGGGCGGCAGCTGGTCCTGGACCTCCAGCACCCGTTCCAGCACGACCTGGCGTGCCAGGTAAATATCGACCTGGTCCTCGAAGATGACATCGATCATCGAGAGGCCGACCTTGGAGAGCGAGCGCACCTCGACGAGGCCCGGGGCTCCGGTCAGCTGGAGTTCAAGGGGGAAGGTGACGAACCGTTCGATCTCTTCCGGGGATAGTCCCGGCGCTTTGGTCACGACCTGGACCAGCACGGTGGTGACGTCGGGGAAGGCATCGATCGGAATCGTCTGGAAGGCATAGAGCCCGCCGAGGGCGAGTGCGAAGGCGATGACGACGACCAGAACACGTTGGCGGAGGGCCAGCTGCAGCAGAGAGGATACCATGTCGTCAGATCTGCGATCCCAACAACTCGGATTTGAGCACGTAGGATCCTGTGACGACCACCGCCTCCTGGTCCTCGACGCCGCCGAGCACCTTGACCTCTTTCCCATTCGAATCGCCGAGCTGCACCGGTCGTATTTCGAACAGCCCCGGCTCACGCTCAACGAAGACAAATTGGCGGTCCCGGTCGCGTTGGATGGCGGTTTCCGGAATGAGCAGCACGTTGGGCTCCGGATCCGAGTACACCCGCACCGTCGCGTACATCTCGGGCTTGAGTTTTCGTTGGGGGTTTGGCAGCTCAAGTCGGAGCCGCATGGTGCGCGTCGCAGGGTCGAGCACGTCCCCCACATAGGTGATACTGCCCTGGAAGATTTGTCCAGGGTAGGCGGAGACATGCACCTCGACCAATTGGCCCGTTCCCGTCTGGTCGGTGCGGATATACGGAATGTCCTTTTCAGGAATTTTCGCCGTCACCCAGACCTCGGAGAGGTCGGCAAGGACGAACAGTTTTTCCGTAGTTTCGACGACTTCGCCTTTGGTCAGATTCCTCGCAATAATACGGCCGTCGAATGGGGCCACCACTGGAACGTGGGATCGGATCGTCTGGTTCTTGTCCAAGTGCCGCAAGTCTTCATCGGTCAATCCCAACAAGAGCAAGCGATCCCGGGCTTCCCGTTGTTCGGCGCGGAGACTGATCATCTCTCCCTCACGCCGTTGAGATTCGGCCAGCCCGATGACCTTTTCCTTCAGGAGCAGTTCAGCCCGGCGAAACGCCCGATCGGCGACGTTCAGCTTAGCCGTTGCCTTGAGATAGGCAGACTGTGCCATGCCCAGCTCGCTGCTATAGAGGAGCGCCAGCAGCGTGCCGCCCTTCACCTCCCGGCCCAGGTCCGCATACACATCGATGACGCGCCCGCGAACGAGAGTGGTGATTTCGGCGAGCGCGTGTTCGTCGGGTTCCACCGTGCCGGGGAAATCCCGGAAGGTCCGGAATTCGCCGCGCCGAAGCGGTTGCACGGTGATCCCTGCCGATTTGACTTTTTCGGCCGTCAAACGAATCGAACCGCTTTCCGCAGGGGCGACAGGCGGGTTTGCGCCCGTGGCGTTCGGCGGCGGGCCGTCGCATCCTGACGAGGCCAGCAGTACAACGAAGAGCAGCGAAATGCCGCGCGCTGTCCACCGCCGGGCGTGCCTCGGCGAAACCTCAGCGTGGTGATCGTGACAAGCGGCTGCCATTACAAATTCCCTCCCACAGCGCGCTCCAATAGCGCGAGCGATATGGAAAGATCGAATTGAGCCTGAGCATAGTCCAGCAAAATCTGGCGCTGGACGCGTTGGGCGTCCAGAACTTCGATCAGGCTGGATGCGCCCTGTTGAAAACTGAACTTGGCGATCCGGAGAGCTTCTTCAGCCTGGCGGAGAAGCCCCTTTTCATAGACCTCGATGAGGTCCGCCGTCGTTTTTGCATCTTGGAAATGTTGGCTGATATTCCGGATGAGTTCATTACGGGCCCGCAGGTATTCGGCCTCACCCTTCCGCTTGCTTCCGAAGGCGGAGATGATTTCACCTTGCCGCCGGTCCCACACGGGTGTCGGGAATGACACGCCGCCGGTAAACGCTTCTCGCCCGATTTCCCGCCAGTAGCTGCCCCCGATCGTAATGTTCGGCACACGGGCCTGCCGTTCGAATTCCAGACTATGGTCGGCCTGCTCGACGGCCTTTCGCAATCGCATGATCGTGGGATGTTCTGTCAGCGCGCGTTCGGTGAGGATGTCGATGCCGAATCCCGGGCCGACACGGTGCAGCTGGCCGTCAATGGCATAGCTGGGGCCAAGGGACCCGGCCGTCAGGGTATCCAGCATGACGCGACCCACGCGCATGCGGTTATTGGCGCTGGTGAGCGACTGCTTGGCCTTGAGGACTTCCACTTCAGAACGAATCGCTTCGAACTGCGGGCTTTCTCCCAAACGCACCCGCGTGGTGACGGCCCGATGTACGTCTTCAATCGTTGCCAAATTTTGCTGCGCGAGGGTAAGGTCGCGTTGCGCCAGGAGGAGGTCGTAGAACGCGACTTTGACGTCGGCGATCAGATTCAGCCGGGTTTCCGCCAATCCGGCTGACGCACTCGCGACGCCGGCTTCTGTGGCACGCTGCCGCGCGGCGCGTTTGGACGGCCATTCGATCGGCTGCCCCACGCTCAGATTGAATTCGGTGACCGATTCACGCACGGCGGGATCGAACAGCCCCAGATCTCGCATTCTGCCGCGGCCGCTATTCGCGTTGACCGAAGGATTGAGGTAAGTGTGGGCGGCGACCTGTTGGCCGCGGTTTTGTTCGATGGTCCCTTCCGCGCTCGCCACTGTCGGGTTCCGTGCCAAGGCCAGATCCAACACAGTGGCCATGGAATAGACCGGTTCAGAGGCTGAAGAGGACATAGTCGAAGGGGAGGCGGCCCAACTCAGGCACGGGCTCGACCAGGCCATTCCCGACAGCATCGCCACCAGGCAGCCGATCGTCATGTGATACGTGAGACGCAGGTGCCAGACATTGACGCTTCCTCTTGTGAACCGAGCCTGATCGTTTCCCCACTGCATCGGTGATCGCCTATTCATTGCGAAATCACAATCTCCTTGTTTCTGCCACGCTTGGGGCCCTCTGCGTCGTCTCGCATCGTTCCTCGTCAACATGTCTCCCTCCGCACCGTCTTGCGCCACCGCCTGTGGCGGCGCTGCATCAACTGCACACGGTCTCTCTCAAGTACCGTATCAGCTTGACGGAGTGAAGTCTAACGAGCGACCCGCGATGTCAAGGATCAGCGGGTAATGGAGGCCAGGTCAGTGGTTCCAGTGAGCAAACAGACTGTGTGGTGTAGGAGGGGACTCCCGATGACTCGTGCTCTGGCGAGTCCAGTACTGTGTGACTTACGGAGCTGACCTGGCGAAGACACTACCCGGTGCGTCGGTTCGGATGACGCGCTCCGTGCCACTGATAGCGGGCCTCCGGTTGCGGGCGGGCGCGAGAGGCCCGTCTCCTATACCGGCTGACGATGCGATTCGAGAAGGGTCGAGGTTGGTCACTGTTGGTATCTGCATCGGTGTCCGAACCTGTATTACGCTCAGATCCGCTTGTGGTGCACTCACTCGAGTGACACCGGCGCCACCTCGAAGGATGTTCTCGATTGTTGTTCATTCCGCGAATGATCCTTATTCCTCGTCCGGCCCGCATGGCCACGTCTACGGATGTTCTTGTGTGAGACGACCGTAGAGTTGCGTGCACTGCGGGCAATATCCGTCTGCAAAATTCAGATCGTGAGAAACCAGATTATGTTTCTGCATGAAGGTCGGCAGGTCAGACCAGGAGGCTGAATCGGTCCCGCCGGTTCGATTGTCTTCAACCCGCCAGCAAAACTGACATCGTGTGGCTGTTGGGCTCATGTTCCCGCTCTCCTGCAGTAGTGTCCGGAGTGTGGCGGAAGCGCCTCTGATCAGGCCTCGCTGATCGCCACCACCATAGCGAATGTGGTGCGCGGTCACAACTAGGTGATGTCCTAGGTGGAGGTCAGACGCGTCGATGCGACGGGTTCGAAGGGCTGTCGTGTGGCGGTTGCAAAAGGTCGCGCTAGGCGGAGGTCAATCCATGCGCCAGGGCATATTTCGTCAACTCCGCGGTGGTGCGGAGATTGAGATGGAAAATAATCTGTGCTTTATGAAACTCGACGGTTTTGGGAGAGATGTTCAAGAGCGCCGCGATTTCTTTAATGGTGCGTCCTTCGGCAATGAGCTGCAGCACTTCACGCTGGCGCGGCGTCAATTCCTGCCGTTGCGCAAAGAGGCCGCTCTGCCCAGCGGAGAGCCCGGTCACAATATCCCGCGTCAGCAGCGCAGTCACAAAATACTGTCCCTTCAAGACTGCATCGATGGCCTGGTCCAACTCTCGGGCGGCGGAGCGTTTCAAGAGATAGGCGGAGGCGCCGGCTTTGAAGGCTTCACTGACGTACGCCGGATCGGCATGCATCGTGACGAAGATCAGTTTTACGTCCGGGAGGAGTTTCTTCAACTGTCGTCCCGCGTCGACTCCGTTGAGCAGTGGCATGGAAATGTCGAGCAGAATGAGATCGGGACGCAGCTGCATGGCGGCTTCGAGGAGGGCCCGCCCGTCTTCCACCGCGCCTACGACTTCGCAGCGCTGTTCAACGATTCGCCGAAATCCTTCCAACACCAGGGTATGGTCGTCGGCCAGGAGTACTCGAGGTGGGGTCGTCATACGGAAACCTCCGCGCGCGGAACGTGAATTGAGAGGCGAGTGCCTTGTTGAGGGATTGAATCGATGGTCACGGTGCCATGAACGAGGCGCACCCGTTCGGCCATGCTCACCAGGCCGAGGCCGCGCGGATTGTCGACCACCTGCTGTGTATCGAATCCGACGCCGTCATCCTGAACGGTGAGGGTGATCCCTTCAGCTGTCGAGGCCAACGAGACCTTTGCCTGCGAGGCATGGGCATGTTTCATAATATTGGACAGGCATTCCTGAGCGATGCGATAGAGACAGGTCGACACCGTCTGAGGAATGGCTTTCGGAGACGCATCGGTTTCAAATGAAATGGCCAGGTTCGAGCGGACCGCGCACTCGTCAACCAGGCGCTGCAATGCCACCGGCAGTCCGAGGTCGTCCAATATGGACGGATGGAATTGATAGGCCAAGTGACGAACATCGTCGGAGAGCTCGGTCAACCGGTCCTGGATCGAGCGAAGTTCTTTGCTGCAGCCGACAGCGGACGCCGGAAGATTGGCTTCTAACGATTCGGCCTGGACGACGAGCATGGCCAGGCGCTGGTTGATGTCATCGTGCAGGTCTCTCGAGATGCGACGGCGTTCTTCCTCCTGGACGGTCAGAAGGCGGGCGGCGAGGTCACGCAGCTCCTGGCGGCTCGTCGCGAGGGCCTGTTCGCTGTTACGGAGAAATCCTTCTGTTTGAATGTGTCCGGAAATTTCCTGCAGGAGGCTTCGATTGACGTCGGCCAGTTCCTTGGTACGGGCATCTACTCGCACCTCCAATTCATCCTTGGCCTCGCGTAGTTCAATCTCCGCCCGTCGCCGCTGCTGCAGCAGCACGGCCGAGATCCAGACAATGACCAGGCTGAAAATGCGATTGCTGACACCAACCCATACAGGGATGGCGGCGTGCTGAGGGCCCAGTGCTGCACCGGCAATGATCAGTGGCGTCGAGGCGATCGCGGTGAGGAACGGTAACCGTGGATGGGAGGAGGCAGCCGCCAGAATCACGATTCCGGCATAGAGCACTCCGACCGCGATGCCGAGAGGCATGAACAGATCAATCGCGAACAGCGCGGCACTCAGGCCGATGATGAGGGGAAGAATGGTGTGATTGCGATCATGCATCGCAGACTCGTCCTGTCCTCATTATCTGCTTCCCGGCTGATTGCTGCAACGGCAGACCGCGCGGTGTGCCGGCGATCTACTCGTGCTCCATCTGTTTTTTTAGCCGCCGATCCAGGGCAAACCTGGTCAACCCCAAATGCTTGGCTGCCAAGGTTTTGTTATGGTCCGACAGGCGCACCACTTCTTCAATCAATGCCGATTCGATATCCGCCAGTGTCTGTTGTCCCAGCACCATCTCAATGCGGAGCGAGGGATGTTCGCCTTGCGCCATGGCCACCGCCACATGCGTCGAAGCCTGATCGCGAAGCTCACGCGGAAGGCACCCGGCGGTCAAGGTCTTATCGTGACACAGAATCATGGCTCGTTCGATGATATTGTGCAATTCGCGAATGTTGCCGGGATAGCTATAGCGCTGCAGCAATTCCTTGGCATCGGGTTCGATGTCGATGACTTCTTTGCCGAACTCTTTCCCGAACCGCAACATGGCCTGCATGCAAAGGGGAAGAATGTCTTCCGCGCGTACGCGCAACGGAGGAAGTTCGAAGGTCACGACGTTCAGCCGGAAGAAGAGGTCTTCGCGGAAGGTGCCGCGAGCCGTGTCTTTCTTGAGATCACGATTGGTCGCGGTCATCAACCGAAAATCGACCGACAGGTCCTCCGTGCCGCCCAGGCGCCGGAAGGTCCGCTCCTGCAGCACGCGCAGCAATTTGGCTTGCATGGCCGGGTCTAAGTCGCCGATCTCGTCCAGAAAGAGCGTTCCCCCTTCGGCCTTCTCCAGGAGCCCTCGTTTCCGTTGGTGTGCGCCGGTAAAGGCGCCTCGTTCATAGCCGAACAGCTCGCTTTCGAACAGCTCTTTGGGAATGGCGGTGCAGTTGACGGCCACGAACGGACCGGCGGCACGTGGCCCGTTACAGTGAATGACGCGCGCCAGAAATTCTTTCCCGCTGCCCGTTTCTCCTTGGAGTAATACGGTTGATTTGGCGTTTTCGGCCACATCTCGAACCTGGCCGAGCAGCAGTTGCATCGCCGGACTGCGGGCATCGATATTGGCCAGGGCGTAGGCGCTGTTCTGATCCTCGAGTGCAAATTGGACGCGGTGCCGCAGCGCGAGAAATTCCAGGGCGCGATCGACGACGGGATCGACGCCGGAGAGATCGACGGACTTGATCAGAAAGTCGTAGGCGCCCAAGCGCATGGCTTCGACGGCGTTTTCGACCGTCCCATACGCGGTCAGCATGATGATGAGCGTCTGCGGGGCAAGCGGGCGGATTTTTCGCAGTGCCTCGATGCCGCCCATGCCGGGCATTTTGAGATCCAGGAGAATGAGGTCGGGGGCCTGCTGCGCGACGGCACTGACCAGGTCTTCTCCGGATTCAAAGCCGGTAACCGTATGGTGGCGCCGTGAAAGGCGTTTGACGATAGCGGAGCGAATCGCCGGTTCGTCATCCGTAACGTAGATCGTGGCCTGCATGGTCCCCTTCTTCCTGCATTCGTTGCGGCTGTTGGCGCACGGGCGTCCACACGCGAACGGTGGTGCCGCGTCCCTCTTCACTGTCCAGGGCGATGTCTCCTCCGTGCGCGTCGAGAATATTGCGGGAGATCGCCAATCCCAAGCCCGTTCCGCGCGGCTTCCCACTGGTAAAAAACGGTTCGAAGACGTGTGGCAGATGACTGGGACTGATGCCGCTGCCCTGGTCCGTCACGGTAATTTCCAGCCCCGATTCTATTCCGCGTGCCTGTTCCGCCAGGGCGACGGTAATGGTCTCGCCTTGTGGCGTGGCTTCGATGGCGTTCTGCAGGATATTGAGCAACACCTGTTTAAACTGATCGCGGTCGGCCTGGATCATATAGGGAGCGGCAGGGGCAGAAAGGTTAATGACTGCCTGTTTCCGCGTCAGAGGTTCGTCCAGGACCTTCATCACTTCATGCACCAGCTGTGCCATGTCGAAGGTAAACGCCACGATTTCCCTGGGGCGGGCATAGTCAATGATCTGGTTGACGATCCGATCCAGCCGTTTCGTTTCCTGGAGAATGACCGCCAGGTCCGGCCGCCGAGGATCAGACGCATCGGTGTCGTCGAGCAGCAGCGAGGTGGTTGAGCCGATGCCGACAAGGGGGTTCCGGATCTCATGTGCAATGCCCGCCGCCACCTGTCCGAGAGTCGCTAGACGCTCGGCCCGGCGCAGGCGGGTTTGCATGAAGTCGAGCGCGGTAATGTCCACGTTGAATCCCTGATACATGACGACCTGTCCGGACTGATCACGAATCGGGATACGCCGGCTCAGAACTTTGCGGATCGTACCGTCTGCATGGAGAAACCGGAACACGGTTTCGTAGGGTTCTCCTTCCACCACCGCCTGGGCGAATTCCGCAATGACCCGGTCCCGATCCTCCGGGTGAATGGCACGCCGCACCGCATCGGGATCTTTTTCTTCCGTCGAATTCAGTCCGGCAAGCAAACTATTGTAGCGATTGCTGAAGACCAGCGTCATCCCTTTGGTGGTGAAGATGCCGAACGGAGCATGGTCGACGATGCTCCGATACTTGGCTTCCGACCCGGCCAGGTCCTGATTGAGCTGGCGCAAGTTGCCCTCCGATTGTTGCAGGGCCTCAATGTGAGAATGGATGGCCGTACTCATGGCGTGCATGACCCGCGCCAGATTGCCGATTTCATCCGTCCTCGTCATGACGGGAACCTGCGGGATCGGGTTGCGGTCTGAGGTGACCACTGCCGTGGCCAGGCGGGCCAGCGGGGTGGTGATGGAATGGGCGATCAGGTGCAACGCCGCCACCATGCAGATCAAGGAAAAGAGTCCGCCGCCCAGGATGGTCATCAGCATCGTGTCGCGGTCCTGCGCGATCTTCGCCAGCTTGGTATTCAGCGCAGTCTGCGTGAGATGTTCGAATCGGCCCATGTCCTGGCGGATCTTCAACATCAGCGCCCGGCCTTTGCCCTCCTCGATATACTCCCGCGCTTCGTTGGGGTGCTCGGCCTTCACGGCATCGATGAGCACTTCCTTCTCACTGATGAACTGTTTGACCAATTGCTGCACAGAAGTAATGATCGCCCGTTGATCGTCCTGTTGCGACACCTGGGCTTCCAACGTGCGGCCGATGTTCAGGACGTGGTCCTGCGCCGTGCGGTAGGGGAAGAGGTAATGCTCCTGGCTCGTCAGCACAAAGCCCCGGAACCCCGTTTCCAGATCGACCACCAGGCGAAGGTATTCCGAGGCCAGCCGTTGGGAATAGTAGATGTCGTTTAATTGACCTTCGTCGTCGGAAAAGGTCGTGACGCTACGATAGGTCAAAATGCTGAGCAGCAGAACGGTGAGCGCAGGAATCACCGACGCAAGGAATAACTTGCGGGCGATGGGTAGATTGCTTAACAGATCACTCAAGGCAGATCTCAGTCTCCGTCGCTATCGTAGTCTGCACTCCCACCACTGTGCAACTTTGCAGCCTGATTGTCGTCCTGAGTGGGCGCTCACGCCGGTGACCCTTCTTATCGCCTGCGGTTGTTGTTTCACTCCTTCCTGCAGCGTTCAAACTGCCGCCGCCCAGAGGAATGAGCGATTTCGCACCGTGCGCCCGTGCGATCCCGCCCGTCTCCACGCTGGTTTCACGCGTCATGCGATTGTGCGAACGGCTGCGCTGGCAGATGCGGCACGTCACCATTCGTTGTCGTGGCGACGGCCTGAACGGGCTGTTCTAGATGAGGCATGCGCCTTGCTCAGGTCGACTATCGTCAAGTCTCGGTGACCGGGTCGGTGAATCGCGGAGTGCGCGGAATGGCAGACCGAACAAGGAGGAGACAATGGACTATGTGAAGCCGTACGGCGTCGTCGACAGCATGTTGGCCGGTGGCGCACTGAAGCTGAGTTTACCCCCGCGCCAACTTGTGCTGCGTGGCATGTTGGCCGGTGCCTATCTCGGGATCGGGACGAGCATGGCCGTGACGGTGGCCGTCGAAACCGGTTATTGGATCCTCGGCAGTCTGGTCTTTCCGTTCGGATTGGCCTTGGCCATTCTGCTCGGCGCGGAGATCATCACCGGCAGCTTCGCGTTATTGCCTGTCGCGGCGGCACACGGTCAAAAGAACGCCGGGCTCTCCCGTGTCTTTGCCAATTGGGGATGGGTGTTCCTCGGTAATCTCCTCGGCAGCGTGCTCTATGCGACGTTGTTCGCGATTGCGCTGACAACGGGGGGCGATGCGCCCATCAATGCGGTCGGCAATAAATTGATCGCCATCGCGCAGGCGAAAACGACTTACTACGCATCGCACGGTTCCGCGGGTCTTCTGGCGGCATTTACCAAGGGCATGTTGTGCAACTGGATGGTCAGTCTCGCCGTGGTTGCAGCCTATATGTCGACATCGTTGTCCGGCAAGTTTGTCGCGATCTGGGGTCCGACGCTCTTGTTCTTCTCTCAGGGTTTTGAACATGCCGTGGTCAACATGTTTTTGATGCCGGTGGGCATGATGCTCGGCGCGGATGTGAGCCTCTCCACCTGGTGGCTCTGGAATCAGATTCCCGTCACGCTGGGTAATCTGGTCGGCGGCATGCTGTTTACGGGATTGGCGATTTACGCGGCGCATCACGCGACCGCGCCGGCTGCCGCCGCAGCTCAGGCGCCGGCTCAGCCTGTGACTGCCCGCGGCGAGCAGGCGGGATATTCCCCGTCGTATTAGCAGTGAGGAAACGTCGTCATGGCTGCGGTGTATCTCAGGCGATTACATGGATGGCGATTCGTGCTCTTCAATGCCGTCCTCGGCTTGTCGCACATCGTCGTCTTGTTCAACGCCGGCTCCTACATCGCGCTGTTGCCGCATGTCTCAGGGGATCTCGGCGGGGTGCTGCCGAGTTTTCTGACCTGGGCGCAAACCGATTTCATGGTCGGGCTGGCATTGGGCTTTCCGCTCGCGCGGTACCTGTCGGGACGGATCGGCGACTACCGTCTCCTGATCGGCGCGTTCATGGTGTATAGCGTGGCCTCCTATCTGTGCGGCGATAGTCGAACGCTCGCTCAATTCGTTCCTGCCCGTATCGTCCAAGGCATCGCCGGTGGCATCACCTTGCCGATTGCCCAATCCATGCTTCTCAACGAATACCCCAAACGGCTCAAGGCTGTGGCTCTGACCGTCTGGGGACTGTTCAGCATCACACCCTTTACCATCGGCATGCCGGTGGGCGGCTACATCGCCTACATGCTCGGGTGGCGCTTCCTGTTTTATCTGGATTTCGTGCTGACGCTGGTGATTGTCGGCACGTTGGGTGCTCTGTTGTACGGCCGCGGCTTCCGTCGACGGTATGCTCGCTTCGACCTGGTCGGGTTTCTGCTGCTGGCCGTCCTGTTGTTGGGGCTGCAAACGTTGCTCAACATGGGCAACGATTTCGACTGGTTGGACTCGCCCTTCCTTCAAGTGATTGCGGTGGTGCTGCTGATCGCCTTTCCCTGTTTCATTATCTGGGAATTGGGGGAACGGCATCCGACGCTGGATCTCCGGCTGTTCCTGCATCGCAATTTCGTCATCGGGATTATCAGCCTGACACTCGGGTTCTTCTCGATCCAAGGGCTGTTATCTCTTCTGATCGTCCAGATCCAACTTATTCTCGGGTATTCCTCGAAGCTGGCCGGTCTGGCGTTGTTGCCGTTGGTGTTGCTGAGCGCCCCGATCATCGCCGTCATGCATTATCTCTGCAAGTATGTCGATGCACGCTGGCTGGTCTGCCTCAACTGTCTCGGTTTTGCATGGACGTTTTATTGGATCGGACTGTACGACGATCCGCATTCCTACGAAGAATTGTTCTGGCCCATGGTCGTGGAGGGAATTTTTCTGGGTTCCTTCTTCACGCCGATCACCGTGCTGACCTTGCACGGCCTCTCGGGTCCGTTGGTGATGCGCGCCGCAGAAGTTGCCAATTTGTTGCGGGTTGCCGCCGGAGCATTTGGGATCACGTTTCAAGGCATCGTCCTGTTCCGGCGCATTCACTTCCATCAGCTGCACTTGGCCGATCATTTCGGAGGCCGGCAATCGATTTCATACGATCCGATGGGACAGTTGGCCGCGAAATTCCAGGCGGCAGGGTTGTCTGCTTCCGAAGCCCAGGCCAAGTTGGGGCTGGTGATCAAGCAGGAAGCGGCAATACTTGGCCTCAACGATGCGTTTCTCGTGGCCAGTTTCATCTTTGTCGGGTTGGGGGTGCTGGTCTGGTTCGCCCATCCGACGCATGTGCCCATCGCCTCCAGTCCTGAGGACGATCTGCGCGTGAGACGCGCTGAGGAGTTGATAGAGGAGGTGCCATGAGATCGGGTTCAACCGTGGGACAGCGAGTGTGGAGGTGCCTGGGGATCGGCTGCGTCCTGCTCTTCGGGAGCTGCGCGTGGATTCCCAAGGGCGATCCTCCTGCGCAATATCTCGACCCGCCGGAGATGACGGAGACACTCGCTGAAATCACGAGCCGGCTGCAGAACTGGCCGGACGATCATTGGTGGGAACAGTTCGGGAACCCTGAGTTGAACGGGCTGATCGAAACCGCGCTCAAGGACAATCCCGGGCTGAAACATGCGTCCGCGCGACTGCGGCAGGCCACCTCGCTTGTAAAGGTGGAAGGCGCCCGGTTGTTGCCGTTCCTGGAAGCTGATGCCTCCTTGACCTATGAGCGTATCTCCCAACATGGCGTGTTCGCCGCGCTGAATCCCGAAGTGGCGGGCATCAAGATCATGTACGGGATCATCAACCCGCTCAGCTTCCGGTATGAATTCGACTTCTGGGGGAAGAACCGGGCGATGCTCGAGGGAGCGCTGGGCCACGCGGCTGCCGAAGAGGCGGAAACCGCCGAAGTGCGTCTGCGATTGACCACCGGTATTGCCCGGGCCTATTTCCGGGGGCAGGCCCTGCAACAGCAACTGACGATCGTGAAGACGATTGTCGGCATCCGCCGCGATCTCAAAAATCTTGCAGAGACCCGGTTTCGTCTGGGCCTCGACAACGATCAGCCGTTCAAGATCGCCGTCGCCGACTACGAGGCGGCATTCAAGCGGCAAGCGGCCATCCGAGATCAATTGGATGTGCAGCGGCATTTGCTCGCGCGCCTAGCCGGGAAGGGGCCGGACGAGGCAGCCCATCTCTTTGCCAAGCCTATGGCCAACATTCCCAAACAGATTCCTGCGCCGGATCATCTGTCGATCGGCCTGCTGGTCCATCGCCCTGATCTGGCGGCAGCCTTGTACCGCGCGCATGCCGCGTCACGGTTGGTCAGGGTGGCGACGACGCAGTTCTATCCCACCATCGATCTGACGGGCTTTGTGGGATTCAATGCCCTGACGTTGGCCAAGGGAACCGACAAGCTGGCGAATTTTCTCTTTAGCGGTCAGAGCTTCACCTATGGCCTGGCCCCCGGATTGCGGATGCCGTGGTTTGAAGGCGGCCGGTTGCGGGGCGAGTTGGGCGCACAGCGCGCGGAATATGACGCGGCAGTGGAACTCTATAACGACACGCTGCTCGATGCGATGCGGGAAGTAGCCGACAGCCTCAGTGCCTGGCACACCACCAACGAGATCATGGCGTCGCACAAACGGCTGGTGGCGTCGCTGGGCGAAGACTGGCGGTTGGCAAAAGTCCGCCTCGTCAACGGCCTGGACGATGATCGCGAAGTGCTGCGCCACCGGTATCCGGTGCTCGAACAGGAATATGCCCTGCGAGCGTTGGAAAGCGATCAATTAGTGGCCGCCGTCGACCTGATCGAATCCCTGGGCGGCGGGTATCACAATCCGGACATCGAAAAGCGACCGAAACACAACCCGAGTTAAATGTATGACCACCACAACGGCAGATATGTCTCAACCTCCGCAATCCCCAGGAGTACCGCCACCGGCAGGCTCCTATCGCATTCATCCGAAGGCCATACGAGCCCGCCGGAACCGGCGCCTATTGGTCGTCGCTCTGCTGGTCCTGATCGCCACCGTCGGCTACCTCATGTATTGGTACACCCACGATCGGTTTTGGATCCGGACCGACAACGCCTATGTTACCGGTAACCTGGTGCCGGTGGCGGCACAGGCGTCCGGTATCATCACGCAGGTCTTGGCGGAAGAAACACAGTTCGTGAACCGCGGTGACTTGCTGGTGCGACTGGATGAACATCAAGCCTATGCCGCTTTGGGAAGGGCGCGTGGACGATTGGGGGAAGAGGTCCGCCGGATCGCGGCGCTATTCATCAATCGCAAACAACTGGCGGAGAAATTACGGTCGCGCATGGCTCGTTTAGAACTGGCCGAACACGACATGGACCGCTATCAACGGGCATCCCCGAGCGGCGCCATCTCCAAGCAGATCTTGCAGAATACGGCGGACAAGATTGCGAGCCTGGAAGCGGAGGTACGGGAAACACAGGCGGAACTCGACTCGCTCGATGCGCAGATCGGCGGCACGACGGTGATGGCGCATCCGTCCGTCGACCTGGCCAAACACCAGTTGATTGAAGCGCATCTGGAATATGCACGCCAGCAGATACGCGCCCCGATTTCAGGCTATGTCGCCAAGCGAAAAGCGCAGGTAGGAGATCGTGTTCAGCCCGGCGCCTCGCTGATGACCATCGTTCCGCTGGATCATCTGTGGGTCGAAGCCAATCTTCGGGAAACGGAATTGCAGCACGTGCGGCCGGGGCAACCGGCGCTGGTGAGTGTCAGTCTGTATGGATCGAAACAAACGTTCCACGGCACCGTTGAAGGTCTCGTGCCGGGCAGCGGCAGCGCGTTCGCCTTGCTTCCCCCGGATAACTCCACGGGAAACTTTATTCACATCGTCGAACGGGTGCCGGTGCGTATTGCCCTCCCGGCGGATGAACTCCGTGAACATCCAATCAGGCCGGGGCTGTCGACCATGACGAGCATTAACATTACCGAGTCGGGGCAATCGGTGTGGACGTCTCTCGCCACGCCATCCACGGCCGAGTATGAGACGGACGTGTATGCCGATGAGCTTCCCACAGCGGAGTCTATGGCGAAGGAAGTGATGGCGACGAATTTGGTGGTCAGCGAGAACGGAGACGGCATTGATTCACTGCTCGAAGACGAGGGGGCCATCGAGCGGGTGAACCCCAGAAGAGACGTGGACAGGTTGCCGAACGAGGGGAAGGCGGCTCCTCAACTTGATCGGCTTCGAGAACGGGATGATCGGCGTCCGAGTTCATTCGTGCCGCGACGCAGTCCCGATCTGGGAGCCACCACCTTTCCTCTCACGCCATCGATTGGACCCGATTCGAGGTCGCTGGGCCCCGAAGCGGGGCGCAATCCATCTCGACTGAAACCCGGGTTCGGTCTGGATGACGAACGGCGCGCGTTTGGTTCCGGCAGGCGCTAGACTCCCTGCCATGACGTCGGGCCATTCCGGTTAGGTGATGGAAAAGCAGCAGGGGTAGCACAGATTATTTTTCGATGAAGATTGCGGCCCTGGTCTGGAATGCGCGGGCGGCGCATCCTATGATGCACCACGCGCCCGAGCAACACCGATAGTCAACGCTCGCCTGGCTTGCTGATCGTTCCTTGCCTCTCCTGCCGGCGTCCCGCTCCAAGGCGCGCTCTCAGCGGTCGCAGACAGCCCCTCTACCGGGCCGGAGACACACGCCGTGCCGAACGTGACGCTTAATTATCGCACGCTCTTGTCGGTCACCAATGTGCTGAATTCTCAGCGTAACCGGCAAAGCCTGTTCCGTGCCATCACCGATCAGTTGACCAAAGTAGTGCGGTGGGAACGGGCAGGAATTACGGTGTACGACCTGCAGACAGACGCCTTTCGTTTTTATGCGGTGGAGACGAACCTTCCCAAAGTCGTGCTGCGAAGCGATGCGATGATTCCGCGCGCGCAAAGCGCTGTGGGATGGGTCTATGACCATCAACGCGTGCATGTGCGGCCTCACCTTCGTGAAGAGCGGCTGTTCATCGAGGATGAAAGTTATGCGCAGGAAGGGCTGGGTCGCATGATCAACCTGCCGATGGTTGTGCAGGAGGCCTGTCTTGGGACGTTGAATATCGGGAGCATCGAAGCCGGGCACCCCGATCCTGATGATGTGGATTTCCTTCAGCAGGTCGCGACCCAGATCGGGTTTGCCATTGCTCACGTCAACGCCTATGAGGAAATCAATCGTCTGCGGGAACAACTCGCCCGCGAGAATGTGTATCTCACCGAAGAGCTCAAAGCGACTCAGGACTACGGTATCGTCGCGGGACGGAGCCGGGCATTCGAGGCGGTGCTGACGCTGGCGCGGCAGGCCGCCCCGACGACCGCGACGGTCATGATTACCGGGGAAACCGGGACGGGTAAGGAGGTGCTCGCGCGAGCCATCCACGAGAGAAGTCTCCGGCGTGAACGGGCATTCGTCCGGCTGAATTGCGCCGCCCTTCCGTCCGGGTTGATTGAAAGCGAACTCTTCGGCCATGAACGCGGCGCGTTTACCGGCGCGGATCATCAGCGGGTTGGACGGTTTGAACTGGCGGATGGCGGCACCTTATTCCTCGATGAGATCGGCGAAATGCCTCTCGAGGCGCAGGCGAAGCTGTTGCGTGTCTTGCAGGACGGGATGGTCGATCGAGTCGGCAGTGCGAAACCCATTCCGGTCGATGTCCGGGTGATCGCGGCGACCAATGCCAATCTGGAACGCGCGATTCAGCAGGGGCGATTCCGTAGTGATCTGTATTATCGCTTGAATGTGTTTCCCATCCATATGCCGCCGCTCAGAGAGCGGCCGGAAGACATTCCCATTCTCGCCCGCCACTTTTTGCGGTTTCACGCCCGTCGGCTGAAGCGATTGTGTGAAGATTTTGATGCGTCCTCGATGGAGCGCCTCGTGCAATACGCGTGGCCCGGCAATGTGCGAGAGCTTGAAAACCTCGTGGAACGCGGACTGATCCTCTGTCACGATCGATGGTTACGTATCGACCCGGCCATGATCAATCTGCCCGCCGCTTCAGAAGTGAATCCCCGCCGGACCTTGGTGGACGAAGAGCGCCGCCACATTCTTCAATCGCTCACGTTGCTCGATTGGCGAATCGAAGGGCCCGGCGGCGCTGCTGAACAATTGGGGCTGGCGCCAAGTACGCTACGCAGTCGACTACAAAAGCTCGGCATTCGTCGTCCCTCCCGCTGCTAGATACCGTTCTGCTTTTCTTCTCTTACGCGTCTCTCCTCCATGGGCCATGTCATTCTCGCGCCACGATTGATCGTGGTGGCGCTGTGGTCGCTCACCGCGGCTTGTCGTGGGTGATGCCTTCCGTCCGCCGCGTTCCTGAACGTCATCCCGTTGAAGCGCCGATATTTCAAGGACATCACTGACGTCCCATCAACGAGGCCTGTGTGGCACGCGCAGTGCACAAGGGCTCGTCGTGATTTTTTCTGCCCTGATTTTTTTAATCGAAGAGCGTAGTCCCGCGCGCGGCGGCCTGCGCATCGTTGCACCGACGAATGACCGGGCACGGGTGCGACGAAATCATCACCAATCTGGAAGGGGGGTATGCATCTATCGTCCTGTCCCGGTCAATCGTTTCATCGGGTGCGGCGCCATCACCTGTGGCGCTGATCCTGTGCTCTGTCTTCATTTGAGGAGGTGTTCATGATGCAGGTATCCCGCAGACAATTCTTGAAAGCCTCGGCAGGAACGGTCGCAGTGGCAGCTGTGGCCGACAAGGCCTTGGCGCTGACCGCACTGCAACCGGTCGTCGAGGTCGACAATCCTTTAGGCGAGTATCCGGACCGCTCCTGGGAACGTGTGTATCACGACCAGTACCGGTACGACTCATCCTTCACCTGGTGCTGTTCCCCGAATGATACCCATGCCTGCCGCATCCGGGCATTCGTCCGGAATGGTGTCGTGATGCGAGTGGAGCAGAACTATGACCATCAAACCTACGAAGACCTCTATGGCAACCGCGGGACGTTCGCGCATAACCCGCGCATGTGCTTGAAGGGCTTCACTTTCCACCGTCGCGTGTACGGTCCCTATCGCTTGAAAGGGCCGTTGATGCGGAAGGGCTGGAAGCAGTGGATGGACGACGGCTCTCCCGAGCTGACGTCGGATGCGAAGCGCAAGTACAAGTTCGACAGCCGGTTCCTGGACGATATGGTCCGCGTCTCCTGGGATACGGCCTTCACCTATGTCGCCAAGGGTTTGGTCGTCATCGGCACTCGTTATAGCGGTGAGGCCGGAGCCCGTCGTCTCCGCGAGCAGGGCTATGCGCCGGAAATGATCGAGATGATGAAGGGGGCGGGCGTGCGGACGTTCAAGCACCGCGCCGGAATGCCGATTCTCGGCATGATGGGGAAACACGCCAATACCCGGTTCAACAATTGTGTCTTGCCCCTCTTGGATAGCTGGATTCGGAAGGTCAACCCGGATCAGGCGCAGGGCGGACGGTACTGGAATAATTATACGTGGCACGGCGACCAGGATCCCTCGCAACCCTGGTGGAACGGCACCCAAAACTGCGATGTCGATTTGTCGGATATGCGCTTCACCAAACTGAATACCAGTTGGGGCAAAAACTTCGTCGAAAATAAAATGCCCGAAGCGCACTGGAAACTGGAATCCATCGAGCGCGGTGCGCGTCTCGTGGTGATCACTCCGGAATATAACCCCACTGCCAGCCGAGCGGATTACTGGATTCCAGTTCGTCCCGAGACGGACGGTACCTTGTTTCTCGGCGCGTCCAAAATCATTCTCGACGAGAACTATCAGGATATCGATTTCATCAAGGGCTTTACGGATATGCCGCTGCTGGTGCGGACGGACACCTTGCAGTATCTGGATCCCTTCGAGGTGGTGAAGGACTATCAGTTGCCGGATTTCAGCAAATCGTACTCGGGACGATTGCAAGGATTGACTCAAGATCAGATCCGCCGGCTGGGCGGCATGATGGTCTGGGACTTGGCAAAGGGGAAAGCCGTGCCGTTACATCGCGAACAGGTTGGCGTACATCTTGCGCAGAGCGGCATCGATCCGGCATTGACCGGAACGTATCGCGTCAAATTGCTCAATGGGCGCGAGATCGATGCGATACCGATCTATCAGATGTATCAAATTCATCTGCAGGACTATGACCTCGATACGGTGCATCAGGTCAATCGGGCGCCAAAAGATTTGATCGTGCGCTGGGCCAGGGACTGTGGGACGGTCAAACCGGCAGCCATCCATAACGGTGAAGGCGTCTGCCATTATTTCCATATGACCTCGATGGGACGGGCGGCAGCGTTGGTCATGATGCTGACGGGTAACATCGGAAAATTCGGCACCGGCTGCCACACCTGGTCCGGTAACTACAAGGTGGGTATCTGGCAGGCGGCGCCCTGGTCCGGCGCAGGCGCGAGCGTCTATTTGGGGGAAGATCCGTGGAATTTGAATCTCAAGGATGACGTACACGGCAAGGAGATCAAGTACCGCAAATATTATTACGGTGAGGAGCCCGGTTATTGGAATCATGGCGACAATGCCCTGATCATCAACACGCCGAAGTACGGCCGCAAGGTGTTCACCGGCAAGACCCACATGCCGAGCCCCAGCAAGGTTCGGTGGGTGGTGAACGTCAACATCCTGAACAATGCGAAACACCACTATGACATGGTGAAGAACGTCGACCCGAACATCGAGATGCTGGTCACGCAAGACATCGAGATGACCTCGGACGTCAACCATGCGGATGTGGCGTTTGCCGTGAATTCCTGGATGGAGTTCACGTATCCGGAGATGACCGCGACGGTGTCCAATCCCTGGGTGCAGATCTGGAAAGGCGGGATCCGCCCCTTGTATGACACCAGAAACGATCTCGACAGCTTTTCGGGTGTGGCCGCCAAGCTCAAGGAGATGACCGGCGAACAGCGGATGGCGGATACGTACAAGTTTGTCTATCACAATCGTGTGGATGTGTACGTGCAGCGTATCCTCGATGCCTCCAGTACCTTCTTCGGCTATAGCGCGGACGTCATGCTGAAGTCGGAAAAGGGCTGGATGGTCATGTGCCGGACGTATCCGCGGCACCCGCTCTGGGAAGAAACCAACGAGTCGAAACCGCACTGGACGCGATCCGGGCGGCTGGAAACCTATCGAGTGGAACCCGAGGCGATCGAGTACGGAGAGAACTTCATCTCCCACCGCGAAGGCCCGGAGTGTACCCCGTATCTGCCGAATGCCATCATGACGACCAATCCCTATGTCAGGCCGGATGACTACGGGATTCCGGTCACGGCGCAGCACCATGACGATAAGACGGTACGGAACATCAAGCTGCCCTGGTCTGAGATCAAGCAGCACGCGAATCCGTTGTGGGAGAAGGGCTATCAGTTCTACTGTGTCACGCCCAAGACCCGCCACCGGGTCCATAGCCAATGGTCGGTGAACGACTGGGTGCAGATTTATGAGTCGAACTTCGGCG
>ERZ724513.214-NODE-214-length-26724-cov-22.060332_pt1 | contig 26724 bp, 27 predicted proteins | sample MGYA00376046_ERZ724513 | MGnify/ENA primary metagenome ERZ724513 (study PRJEB28724, sample SAMN07190883) | activated sludge metagenome | isolation source: activated sludge of sewage treatment plant in Hong Hong | place: Hong Kong | collected 2016-03-17 ...
TGGGACGGTCCGGGGTCGTCGGACATCTTCACCGCTCTGCGCAACGACACCGAGATCCCCAAGCGGCCCGCCGCCCCCCGCGTCGAGGTGGCGCCGTCGCAGATCAGCGTGCAACTACTCGGCACCGGGGACTCCGCCACTGCGGCGTATGACGACTTCCAGACCGCCGGCTACGCCCTGGCGTCCACGCCGGTGCCCGGGTCGTACACCGCCACGACGATCGAGTACGACCCGGGATACGACGTGTCCCTGAAGACCCTGCAGGCGGCTCTACCGGGGGCCAAGGCTGTCGAGGTCCCCGGGCTCGGCGCCACCTTCCGCGTGACCATCGGCGAGGACTACGCCGGGGTCACGGCGGTGTCGGTGAAGGACCCCACCGAATCCGACCAACCGCGCACCGCGAACGACGACCTCTGCGGCTGAGCGCTACTTCAGCAGATTCCGTGCCATCACCAGTCGCTGGATCTGGTTGGTGCCCTCGTAGATCTGCGTGATCTTGGCATCCCGCATGAACCGCTCGGCGGCGTAGTCCTTGACGTAGCCGTAGCCACCGAGGATCTGGACGACGTCCACAGTGACCTTCATCGCGGTGTCGGAGGCCAGACACTTCGCAGCGCTGCCCAAGAAGGTGGTCCGCTCGTCGCCGCGCTCACCGGAAGCTGCCGCGAAGTAGACCAACTGCCGGGCCGCCTCCACCTGCATGGCCATGTCGGCCAGCATGAACTGGATGGCCTGGAAGTCCGCGATGGGCTTACCGAACTGCTTGCGCTCCTTCGCGTAGTCGATGGCGAGATCCATCGCCCCCTGCGCCATCCCGACCGCCTGCGCCCCGATGCAGATGCGGGTCAGGTCGAGGGTCTTCATGGCCGTGGCCCAGCCCGTGCCTTCCTCGCCGATCATGCGGTCGGCAGGAAGTTCCACGTTGTCGAAGTAGAGCTCCCGGGTCGGCGAGCCCTTGATCCCCAACTTGCGCTCCTCAGCGCCGAGCGAGAACCCGGGGTCGTCGGCGTGCACGACGAATGCACTGATGCCCCGCGGTCCGGCCTCAGGGTCGGTGGAGGCCATCACCGTGTAGTACTTGGAGACTCCAGCGCCAGTGATCCAGCGCTTCGCGCCGTTGAGCACCCAGGTGTCCCCCTGCTTGACCGCACGGCTCTTCATGCTGGCGGCATCACTGCCGGCCTCCGGCTCGCTGAGTGCGTAGGAGAACATCGCCTCACCGCTGGCCACCTGCGGAAGGTAGCGCTGCTTGAGATCCTCGTCGGCACCCACGAGCAGTGGGGTGGTGCCGAGTTTGTTCACCGCGGGGATCAACGACGACGAGCCACAGACCCGGGCGACCTCCTCGATCACGATGCAGGAGGCGAGGTTGTCCCCGCCGCTACCGCCGTACTCCTCGGGGATGTGGATCGCGTGGAAGCCGCTGGCGGCCAGTGCCTCGTACACGTCCCAGGGGAACTCGCCCTTCTCATCGATCTCCGCGGCCCGCGGGGCGATCTTGTCGGTGGCCAGAGCCCGGACCGCCTGCTGCAGTTCGCGGTGCTCCTCAGGTAGTCGGTAGACGTCGTCCATGATGTGTTCTCCTATCCCCAGCCCATCGTACGAAGGCCGAGATCGCAGGCTCCGGACGGCATAGACTCGAGGCGTGAAACTCACGCGCCAACGCCCACCCGGTCCGTACGACCACCTGCCCGAGGTGGGTTCCTTCACGCTCACCAGCGAAGACATCACCGACGGTGAAGCGCTGCCCCTGACCCATGTGCACGGCAGCGCCGGTGGCGAGGACCTCTCGCCGCAGCTGTCGTGGTCCGGATTCCCCGCAGAGACCAAGAGCTTCGCCATCACCTGCTTCGACCCCGATGCCCCCACCCACAGCGGCTGGTGGCACTGGGCGGTCGTGAACATCCCCGCATCGGTGACATCGCTGCCGCGCGGGGCGGGTGCGTCCGACGGCTCGGGCATGCCGGCCGGAGCGGTGCAGTTCCGCACCGACTACGGGACCCCTGGCTACGGCGGCGCCTCCCCGCCACCTGGGGACCACGACCACCGCTATTTCTTCGCCGTCCACGCGCTCGACGTCGACCACTTGGACTTGAGCCCGGACACCCCCGTGGCCATCGTGGGATTCAACCTCACCGCGCACACCCTGGCCCGCGGGGTACTGGTCGCGACATTCGCCTACTGATTCGGGCCGCTATTGCGACGTTGTTGTCGCCTCGTGAGCCCGATTGCGACGTTGTTGACGTCACAGGTGCCTCAGAACGCCAACAACGTCGCACACCAGCCCAGGGGCGGGCAACAACGTCGCAAACGGGGCGACCTCAGGCGGCCGGTCCCAATCGTGGCCAGTCCGCCGCCGGACAGCGGTCCATGACCACATCGAGCCCGGCCTGTCGGGCCCGCAGCGCGGCGTCCTCGTCGATGACGTCGAACTGCAGCCACACAGCACCCGCACCGATCTCGATCGCCGAGTCGATCACAGGACCCACCAGTTCGCTGCGCACGAAACAATCCACGACGTCGGGCGTTCCCAACAAGGCGGCTGCTTGCTCCACCGTGGCGAACCCCCGGAACCCCAGGACGTCCTCGGCCTTCGGATGGATGGGCACGATCGTGCGTCCCTTGCGATGCAGGAACTCCGCCACGCCATAGGCCGCCCGGGCCCGGTTGGTGCTCAACCCCACGATGAACCAGGTCTGGGCGTCGGCCAGCAGCCGGGCGACCAGGTCGTCATCGCCGTAGAGGTCCGGATCACGGGGGCCTGAGGGAGGGCCGGGTAGCCGGCACACCTCCCCGTCGGGCGTCATCCGAGCTCCGCCGAACGCACGATCTCACCCTTGGCAGCTGCGGTGTCCCGCAGGGCCGATTGGAAGTCGCGCATCCGCTGCTGCAGCGCGGGATCCCCCGCAGCCAGGATCCGGACCGCTAGCAGGCCGGCATTGCGGGCGTTGCCGATGGCCACGGTCGCCACTGGGACACCAGCGGGCATCTGCACGATGGACAGCAGTGAGTCCAAGCCGTCGAGCTTCGCCAGAGGCACCGGCACGCCGATCACAGGCAACGGTGTCACCGAGGCGAGCATGCCGGGCAGGTGGGCGGCTCCCCCGGCACCGGCGATGATCACCTTGAACCCACGCTGCGCGGCGGTCCGCCCGAACTCCAGCATCTCCTCGGGCATCCGATGCGCCGAGACCACGTCCTTGTGACACGCGATGCCGAACTCCGCGCAGGCCTTCACGGCCTCCGACATCACCGGCCAGTCCGAATCGCTGCCCATCACGACCGCGACCTGCGGTTCACTCATCGATGGCTCCCTGGAAGTAGTCGGCGGCATGCCAGGCGCGCTCCCGCAGATCGTCCTCGTCGGCGCCGAGTGCGGTCACGTGCCCTACTTTGCGGCCCGGACGCACATCTTTGCCATACAGATGGATCTTCAGGCCCGGATCCCGGGCCATGACGTGCCGGAACGCGACATGCAGGTCTGGCAATTCCCCACCCAGGATGTTGACCATCACCGCCTTCGGCTGCCGTGGCCGAGGGTCGCCCAAGGGCATGTCGAGGACGGCCCGCAGATGGTTCTCGAACTGCGACGTGTACGCCCCCTCGATGCTCCAGTGCCCGGAGTTGTGCGGACGCATCGCCAGTTCATTGATGACCAGACCGGCGGGGGTGTCGAACAGTTCCACAGCGAGCATCCCCACGACCCCGAGTTCCTTGGCGATGCCGAGGGCGAGCGCCTCCGCCTCCTCCGCGGACGCGCCGTCCGGCGTGCAGGGTGCGACGACCTCCACGCAGATGCCGTCGGTCTGGACAGTGCGCACCGGCGGGTAGGAGACGGCCTGCCCGTGTGGTGAGCGTGCCACCTGGACCGCGACCTCCTGCGTGAACGGCACCATCTCTTCGACGATCCACACCGCATCCGGACCGAGGTCGTGCGACATGACCTCGGCCGCCGCCGGGAGATCCGCGACGACCCAGACCCCCTTGCCGTCGTATCCGCCTCTGGAGGCTTTGAGGACCTTGGGCCAAGCACTGTCGAAGTCCGCCACGTCCTCGGGCGTGGCCACGACCTGCCAATGCGGCACTGGGAAGCCTGCGGCCTGCAGGCGGCGGCGCATCGCTGCCTTGTCCTGTGCGAACTCCAATGCGGCCGATCCCGGGTGAACCGGGACGCCGGCGGCTTCGAGGGCCTTGATGATCTCCTGCGGCACGTGTTCGTGGTCGAACGTGACGACATCGACGCCCTCGGCCAGCGCTGTGATCGCCTCGGCGTCCTTGGCGGTGCCCACTGACATGGCGGGGATCACCTGCGAGGCACTGTCGTGCTCAGAGTCCGCCAGAACGTGCAGTTGGATGCCCAGCGCGATCGCCGGCTGCTGGCTCATCCGTGCCAGCTGCCCACCCCCGATGATGCCCACCCGGGGGGTGCCGGGTGGCAGGTCAGGCACCGGGGAGTCCGAGGTCGCGGGCGATCAACATGCGCTGCACCTCGCTGGTCCCCTCGCCGATCTCCAGGATCTTCGCGTCGCGATAGAACCGGCCCGCCGGGAACTCGATCATGAAGCCGTATCCCCCGTGCACCTGGGTCGCCGTGCGGGCGTTGTCCATGGCCGCCTCGGAGGTGTACAACTTCGCGATCGCCGCCTGCTGCTTGAAGGGTTCACCCCGCTGCATCCGCCCGGCGGCCTCCCGCCAGGCCAGACGGGACAGGTGCGCGCGCATCTGCATATCCGCGATCATGAACTGCACGGCCTGGTTGGTACCGATCGGCCGGCCGAAGGCCTCCCTCTCGTGGGAGTAGCGCACGGACTCGTCCACGCACCCCTGCGCGAGCCCGGTGGCCAGCGCGGCGATCGCGATCCGGCCCTCGTCCAGGATCGACAGGAACTGCGCGTAGCCCCGGCCGCGCTGCCCGACGAGGTTGCTCGCGGGCACCCGGACGTCCACCAGCGAGACCTCGTGGGTGTCGGAGGCGTCCCAGCCGACCTTCTTGTACGGCGCGGACACGCTCAGCCCCGGCGTCCCGGCCGGGACCAGGATGCTGGAGATCTCCTTGCGTCCGTCGTGTTCGCCGGTCACCGCAGTCACGGTGATCAGGCCTGTGATGTCGGTGCCCGAGTTCGTGATGAAGGCCTTGGTCCCGTTGATGACCCATTCATCACCTTCGAGGCGGGCCGTCGTGCGGGTCCCGCCGGCGTCGGACCCCGCGCCGGGTTCCGTCAGGCCGAACGCGCCGAGCATCCGGCCGGAGGTGAGTTGGGGCAGCCACTGCGCCTTCAACTCGTCGGAGCCGAAGCGGTAGATCGGCATCGCGCCGAGGCTGACCGCCGCCTCCAGCGTGATGGCGATGGACGAGTCCACCCGGGCCAACTCCTCGATGGCCACGCACAGTGCGGTGTAGTCACCACCCATGCCGCCGTACTGCTCGGGGAAGGGCAGTCCGAACAGACCCATCTGCGCCATCTGGCTCACCAGCGGGTACGGAAACTCCCCTCGGGCGTAGTAGTCGCCGATCTCAGGTGCGACGACATCCTGGGCGAACGCCTCGACCGCCTTGCGCAGCGCCTCGTGTTCCTCGCTGAGTCGTAGATCCATCAGTCCTCCGGTGAGCAAAATCACGGACGAGTCCTAGCCTAGTTTCCCGCGCCGGCGGGTACCCTTGAGAGGTGAATCTCCCCGTTGCCGTGAAGTCTCTGTGGCTGCGCGCCGAAGATCTGGTGCATCAGATCATGAAGTTCGGCGTCGTGGGCCTCGTGGCGCTCGTGGTGGACGTGGGACTGTTCAACATCCTGCGGTTCGCCGGTGGCGAGGGGCCGCTGTACGACAAGCCGCTGACGGCCAAAGTCATCTCCGTGATCGTGGCGACCACTGTCGCCTACATCGGCAACCGGATCTGGACCTTCTCCGATCGTGGCCGCACCAGTTACCTGCGCGAGTACGTCCTCTTCTTCGTGCTCAACGGCGTGGCACTGTTGATCACTCTCAGCTGCCTCTGGTTCAGCCACTACGCCCTCGGACTGACCGGCCCGTTGGCGGACAACATCAGCGCCAACGTGATCGGCCTGGGCCTCGGCACGCTGTTCCGCTTCTGGAGTTACCGCAAGTGGGTGTTCCCGGAAGTGCCCGAGAAGGTCGTGGCCGACGAAGCGATGGTCTGACGACCCCGTTTCACGTGCGACGTTGTTGTCGCTCAATTCCGTCGTTTGCGACCTTGCTGTCGCCCTGCTGGCCCTCTGAGGGCAACAACGTCGCAAACGCAGATAGAAGCCGGCAACAACGTCGCAAACGGGCCCTCAGACCGGGGTCACCCCATGCCTGCGGTGGGAGAAGAAGCGGTCCTTCGTCCGGGCCCGATCGATGCGGGTGATCAACTCCGCCCGTAGGTCCTCCGGCTCGATGACCGCGTCCACCACGAGTTCGGAGGCCAGCCGCATCACATCGATGTCCTGCTCGTACTCCTCACGCATCGCAAGGATGAACTTCGTCTTCTCGTTGTCCGTCTCAAGCGCGGCGATCTTGTTCGCATAGACCGCGTTCACGGCCGCCTCCGCGCCCATGACCGCGATCTTCGCCGTGGGCAGTGCGATCGTGGCATCAGGATCGAACCCTGGTCCAGCCATCGCGTACAGCCCGGCGCCGTAGGCTTTGCGAACCACCACGCACACCTTCGGCACGGTCGCCTCACTGATCGCTGTGATCATCTTCGCGCCGTGCCGGATGATCCCCTGCTTCTCGACGATGGTCCCGACCATGAAACCGGGGACGTCGGACAGGAACACCAGGGGCACATTGAACGCGTCACACAGTTGGACGAAACGTGCGGCCTTGTCCGCGGAGTCCACGAACAGGGCGCCGCCCTTGGAACTCGAATTGTTCGCCACGATGCCCACGACCTCACCGTCGAGTCGAGCGAAGCCGACGATCAGTTCGGTGGCCCACAATGCGTGGATCTCGAAGAAGGACTCGGCGTCCACCAGTCCCCGGATGTAGCGGTACATGTCGAACGCCTGCCGCTCCGACTCCGGCACCAGCGCGCGCAGGTCCACGTTCGCAGGGGCGGCCGGGGCCGCCGCCGGCGGGTCCAACTCCCAGTTGTCGGGCAGGTAGCTGAGGTACGAGCGCACCCCGCGCAGCGCGTCGGATTCGCTCTTGACCAGCATGTGGCCCACTCCGCTGTCGACGCAGTGCACACGCGCGCCACCCATCTCCTCCAGCGTCGTCTTCTCACCGGTGACCATCTGCACCATCCGGTCACTGGCCAGGTACATGCTGGCGTTGCCCTCGACCATGATGACGATGTCGCAGAACGCGGGGATGTACGCGCCACCGGCGGCCGACGGGCCGAACAGGGCGCACACCTGCGGGATCGCGCCGCTGGCCTTGACCTGGGTGTGGAAGATCTTGCCGGCCCCCCGGCGGCCCGGGAAAAGGTCCACCTGGTCGGTGATGCGGGCACCGGCCGAGTCCACCAGGTAGACCATCGGCACGCCGGTCTTCACCGCGACCTCGATGATGCGGATGATCTTCTCAACGGTCCGGGCACCCCAGGAACCGGCCTTCACCGTCGAGTCGTTGGCCATCAAGCAGACAGTCCGGCCGTCGATGGTGGCGGTCCCGGTCACCACGCCGTCGGCTGGCAGTCCGTCGGCCTTCACGTTGGCGTACATCCCGTCCTCGACGAAGGAACCCGGGTCGACGAGCCGGTCGATGCGCTCCCGCGCGAACAGTTTCCCCCGTCGCGCGTTGGCCTCGTGGTACTTCTTGGCCCCACCGGCCTTCACCTGCTCCGCCAGTGACTTCAGATCTTCGGTGTCCACATCCGTAGCGTAGGCCGCACAGGTCACTCAGTCGGGCACACCACTGCCTCGGGACAGCACGTAGGCCCGCAGAACCCCGAACCCGCGGACCGGACGGCCGCGTTGACCCCGCAGCACGTACCGCGGATCGTCGTCGAGATGTGCTCTCGTCTCGGCGTCCACCAGCGTTCCGCCGGGCTTGGCCATGGCGGTCAGGCGGCTGGCCAGGTTCACCGTGGTGCCGAACACGTCACCCATGCGGGACAGCACCTGACCAGTGGCCAGCCCCACCCGGACCTCGGGCACGCTGTCGTCCTCGGCGTGCGTCGCATGCAATCGCAATGCGATGTCCGCGGCCTGCTCGGCAGTGGTCGTCGTGAAGAGCACCTCGTCTCCCACGGTCTTGACCAGCCGCCCGCCGCAGGCTGCCACCACGTCGGCGCTCACCGCTTCAAAACGCTGTACGAGACGTGCGAGGTCCGCCTCGGGAAGTCGGCGGGACAGGCGCGTGTACCCGACCATGTCTGCGAACCCGACCGACATGACACCGGCCTCGGTGCCGTCGGCGGACTCAGCACCGGTCGTTGCCGCTCGGGTCACCGCCGTGGCCAGGGCCCGCCGCCACACGTACACCAGCAACGCCTCGAGGTCGGGCATGAGTTCCTCGAGTTGGTCCGCGAAGGTGTCCAACGTGCTCATCGCCAGCCCGTCGGCGACGTCGATGACCCCCTGCCGCTCAAGGTGGCCGGCCAGGGAGTTGACCTGCCAGTCGGCCAAGCGCGCGGTCGTCTGTCCCAGCCCGCGCACCAGATCGCTGGCGGTGTCCTCGTCGAGGTGGCCGACCTCGATCAGGTGCAGCATCCGGTGCAGTGCGGCCACATCGGCATCGGTGAAGGCCCGCGCCTCCCCGACGTCCGCGTACCCCATGGACCGCCAGAGCACCCGCGCGGCCTCGAGCGGGACTCCTGCGTCCTTCGCGACCTGCTCACGGGTGTAAGCGATCGGTCCTCCGAGCAGTTGCTCCTGAACCTGCGTCACCGCGGGTTCGTGCTGCTCGTGGCCGGCTTCCTCACTCACGATTCGTTGGTCGGCGGGCTCGGATCGATACCGCTGTTACGGGCACGACGGAACGCGTCGTCCTCGTCGTGGAGGCGGTAGACCTCACGCTGCACATTCTCGACGTCAGGGATGTTCTCGATGATCAGTTGCCCGTTCTCCGCAGCGCTCTCGATCATGAGCGTGCCGCAGTTGAGCATCCGCTCCCACACGCTGTGGTCGAACGAGACGTCGTTGACCTTCGACAGTGGCATGTCACGGCCGCGGCGGGCGACGATCCCGGTGCGGATGATGATGCGGCGGTTGGTGAAGACGTACTGCGTTGTCCACCAGAACAGGAACGGCCGGATGACCAGGACGATCAGCGCGATCAAGGCCGCGACGGCGATGACCCACATCATGATCGTCGACGTCGTGCCGTCGAACCAGGAGTTGACCTTGCCCATGAGGAATGCGACCGCACCGATGATCACCAGCAGCCAGATGGCCGGCCAGATCAGGGTCTTCCACGCCGGCCGCAGTTCGAACTGCACCTGCTCGTCGTTGCCCAGGAGTTTCTGCGGGTAGCCCATAGCCGAATCGTGCCATGTTCGGCCCAGAAGATCACGCCGTCGGGCGATACGACCGATGCCCGGTCGGGTCGCTGTGGGGGCGGCGCGATGCCCACGCTCAGCCGTTAGTCCCGAACGCCCGCCAACCTCTCACCGGAGTGCTCAACATCTAACGGCTGTGAGCAGGACTCACCGCTGGACAGCCCGAGCCCTGGCGAATCAGGCCAACGTCACATCCGCGGCGTCCACCGCACGCGTCGCACCCTGCACGCCCACCAGCAGCCGCCCCCGCTCGTCGATGCCCTGGGCGTGCCCGCTGTATGTCTCGCCGGGAGCGTTGACCCCGACATCGCGCCCGAGGGTCACACACTGCCCTGCGTAGGCGTCGTACAGTCCACACCGACGGGCGTCACCAGCCGCCTCGACGAACCGGGTCCACCATCCATGCAGGTTGCCGACCACCGTGGCGGCGAGCGCGTCAGCGTCCGGATCTCCACCGATCTCGGCCACACTCACGGCGTTCGGGTCGGGCCGGTCCCCGCCGAAGCCGAGGTTGATCCCCATTCCCACGATCGCGCTGTCGCCGTCGCGGACAGAAAGGATGCCGGCGAGCTTTCCCGTGCGGGCCACCACGTCGTTGGGCCACTTGAGCCCGACATCCACGCCACCGGCGTCACGCACCGCATCAGCGACAGCCACCCCGGCAAGCAGCGGGATCCACCCCCACGCACTCACTGTCGTGGGCACGTCGAGGCGCACCGAGAAGGTCAGGCCCTCCCCCGGCTGGCTGACCCAGGCCCGGTCGAGGCGCCCCCGACCGGCGGTCTGTTCCAGTGCGATCCGTACCAATCCGTGTCCGGGCAGACCCACAAGATCGTCATTGGTCGACCCGGTCGAGGCCACAACCTCCGGACTCGGCCACCCGATCCGGGCACAGACGTCGGTCACCGCGTGGAATCCATGACTGTTCACGTTGCTACCGTACAAATCATGAGCGCCCAATCGGCAGATTCGAGTCCGGACCTCACCACCACCGCCGGGAAACTGGCCGACCTCGCTGCTCGCCGCGAAGTTGCGGCCGTCGCCGGCGGTCAACGCGGGATCGACAAGCAGCACTCCCGCGGGAAGATGACCGCTCGCGAGCGCATCGATCAGCTGCTCGACCCCGATTCGTTCGTGGAGCTCGACGAACTCGCCCGCCACCGCTCCAACAACTTCGGTCTGGAGAAGAACCGGCCGTACGGCGACGGTGTGGTCACCGGTTACGGCACGATCGACGGTCGGCCGGTGTGTGTGTTCGCACAGGACTTCACCGTCTTCGGGGGCAGCCTGGGCGAGGTCTTCGGCGAGAAGATCGTCAAGGTCATGGATATGGCGATGAACACCGGCGTTCCGGTGATCGGCATCAACGACTCCGGCGGCGCCCGCATCCAGGAGGGTGTGGTGTCGCTCGGCCTGTATGGCGAGATCTTCCAGCGCAACGTGCACGCATCCGGGGTCGTGCCACAGATCTCCCTGATCATGGGCCCGTGCGCGGGCGGCGCGGTCTACTCCCCGGCGATCACCGACTTCACCGTGATGGTCGACAAGACCTCCCACATGTTCATCACCGGTCCCGATGTCATCAAGACCGTCACCGGCGAGGACGTGGAGTTCGAGGAGCTCGGGGGCGCCCGGACGCACAACAGCAAGTCCGGCGTGGCCCACATGATGGGCGCTGACGAGCAGGACGCACTCGACATCGTCAAGAACCTGCTGAGCTACCTGCCGAGCAACAACATGGACCCGGCGCCGGTGTTCGACAACCCCGCCACCCTCGACATCACCGACGAGGACCGGGAGCTCGACACCATCATCCCGGACTCCCCCAACCAGCCCTACGACATCAAGACCGTCATCGAGCACGTCCTCGACGACGGGGAGTTCCTCGAGGTCCAGCCTCTGTGGGCACCCAACATGGTCATCGGCTTCGGACGCGTGGAGGGACGCTCGGTCGGCGTGGTGGCCAACCAGCCGATGCAGTTCGCCGGCACCCTCGACATCGACGCCAGCGAGAAGGCATCGCGCTTCGTGCGCACCTGCGACGCCTTCAACGTCCCCGTGATCACCTTCGTCGACGTCCCCGGCTTCCTGCCCGGCACCGACCAGGAGTGGAACGGCATCATCCGCCGCGGCGCGAAACTCATCTACGCCTACGGCGAGGCCACCGTCCCGAAGGTCACGATCATCACCCGCAAGGCCTACGGCGGCGCCTACGTGGTCATGGGCTCGAAGCACCTCGGCGCGGACATCGAGTTGTCGTGGCCGACCGGGCAGATCGCCGTCATGGGCGCCCAGGGTGCGGTGAACATCCTCTACCGCAAGGAGGTCGCGGCGGCCGCCGACCCTGACGCCGAGCGCGCACGTCTGGTGGCCGAGTACGACAACACGCTGGCCAACCCGTACCTCGCCGCCGACCGCGGGTACGTCGACCGGGTCATCATGCCCCATGAGACCCGGATCCAGGTGGTGCAGGCGCTGCGTGCTCTGCGTACGAAGCGCGAGGTGCTGCCGCCCAAGAAGCATGGGAACATTCCCCTGTGAGCACGTCGTTCGAGGTCACCCACGGCAACCCCAGCGATGAGGAGCTGGCTGTCGTTGTCTCGTTGCTGACGGCCGCGGGCAATTCCGTGCAGGCAACCGACGCCCCGGTGCAGATGTCGAACTGGGCCCGCCCGGTGATGCGTCAGACGCCCGCCGCCGGACCGGGCGCTTGGTGGCGATCAGGACTGCCCCAGCCGTGATCGACGTCAGCGTCATCGTCCCGGTCTTCAACAAGGCCCCGTACCTGCCTGAGCTACTGGACAGCCTGCGGCGCCAGACCTCCGGGTCGTTCGACGTCTGGCTCGTGGATGACGGATCGACCGACGGCTCTGAGAACCTGTGCGACGAGATCGCGGCGGCGGACGACCGCTTCCATGTGATCCACCAGCCCAATTCCGGATGGCCCGGCCGGCCCCGCAACGTCGGCATCGACGTCAGCGAGAGCCGGTATCTGTTCTTCGCCGACGCCGACGACTGGTGCGAGCCCACGTTGCTGGCCGACCTGGTCGCGTTCGCCGACGAGCACGTCAGCGACGTGGTGTTGCCGGCCGTCATCTCCGAGGGCCACTCCTACACCGCTCGGGAGCCGGTCTACCAGAGTGCGGTGGACCTGGACCCGCGCGAGGCGTTCCTCAGCCTGACCCCCCACAAGCTGTTCCGGCGCGCGTACTTCGACGCACTCGGCCTGCGTTTCACCGAGGACCGGGTCCCCCTCGAGGACGGACAACTCGTCGCCCGCGCGTACGTCGGGGGCGGACGGATCAGCCGCTTCGGCGACCGCCTCGGGTACCACTACATGGGCCGCGAGGGCACGAACATCTCCTACGCGCCGCGCGACCCACTGGCCCACGGCCGCAGCGTCGCCGACATCATGCGATCGGCTCGCAGGATCCCCGACCTCGCCGACGAGATCATCGTCGATCTCTACCGGCGCAAACTGCTGCGTTATCTCGGGCCGCGCTACCTGCCGGTGATGCCGCCCGAGCGCCAGTCCGCCTATGTGCACGCCACCGCGCAGATCGCGGCCGAGTTCATCAGCGCTGAGATGGAATCGACCCTCACCGCGTGGCCCCGCCTCGCCTCCCGCACTGCCCGGCTCGACGATCCCGGGATCAGTGTCGCTCTCGCCCAGGCCCGCGCCGAGGACCTCGTCCCCGCCGAGCGCAACAACGGCCACTGGTTCATCGGTCCGGTCCCGGCCGACGACATCGTCGTGGTGCGGCCGAAGGCCCGCAAGGCGCCCACCAAGGGCGTGCGGGTGGTCGTGCGTCCGGAGTGGTTGCGGATCACGGCAGCACGCCTGGAGTTCCACAGCAATGAGGACGTGGTCCCGGCCGACGACACCCTGACACCCCAGTCACCGCTACCCGGCCCGGCCCACGCATTCGCCTGCTGGGACGAGTTGTGCGTGCCGGTCACCTACGACGGTGAGCCAGTGACGGCCGGCGGGTTGCAGTACCGCGGCGACGGTGACGGCGCACTGGTGGTCACGCCGATCTGACCCGCCGGTGGCAGCTCGGCAGCCAACACCAGCCCAGCCCACCTGCGATGACCCGAACGACCACTCACGCCGTGGGCGACTCCCACAGGTCGGTCCACCGCAAACCCGCCTCGCGGACCATGGTGCGCAGCAGGGGGATCCCAAGACCGATCACATTGGCCGGGTCGCCGTCCACCCTTGACACGAACGCCGAGCCGTACCCGTCGAGAGTGAAGCCTCCAGCCACCTGCAACGGCTCTCCGGTGGCGACGTACGCGGCGATCTCGCCATCGTCGGGTTCGGCGAAGTCCACCCGGGTGCTGGCCGCCGCCGACACCTCACCGCCGGGATGCACCAGGCAATGACCCGTGATCAGGTAGGCCGATCGTCCTCGCATCTCCCGCCAGCGCTCCTCGGCCACCCCGGCGACCAACGGCTTGCCCAGACTGCGGCCATCGAGATCGAGAACCGAATCGGCACCGAGGACGAGGCGTCCGGGATGTCGAGCGGCGACCCACCGGGCCTTGGCCTGGGCCAGATGCACCGCGACCTCGGTGGGGGTCGCATCGGCCAGGTCCGCCATCAGCGCATCCTCGTCGACCCCGCTCACGATCACCTCGGGCTCGATGCCGGCGGCCCGCAGCAACCGCAGGCGGGACGGCGACGCGGAAGCGAGGATCAGGCGCACGACTGGAATGCTACGTGGGCGCGCAGACGCGTTGATGATCGCGGCGCCGCCACCGCGACCCCCGGCCCTGGGCGCGGATCTCAGCCCCGCCCCCGCAGCCGGGGCCCCGGCGCCTAGACTCGGGGTGTGCGCAAAGTGCTGATCGCAAACCGTGGGGAAATCGCCATCCGCGTCGCGCGGGCCTGCCGGGATGCCGGCCTGGCCAGCGTCGCCGTCTACGCCAACTCCGACCGTGACGCTCTGCACGTCAAGGCCGCGGACGAGGCCTACTCCCTGGACGGGGAGACCGCGGCCGAGACCTACCTGGTCGTCGACAAGTTGCTCGACGTCGCCAAGCGGTCGGGCGCCGACGCCGTCCACCCGGGCTACGGCTTCCTGTCCGAGAACGCCGACTTCGCCCAGGCGGTGATCGACGCCGGGCTGATCTGGATCGGACCGCCCCCGGCGGCCATCCGCTCGCTGGGCGACAAGGTCTCCGCGCGGCACATCGCGCAGCGTGCAGGTGCCCCGCTGGTGGCGGGTACCTCCGACCCGGTCTCGGGCGCCGACGAGGTGGTGGAGTTCGCCAAGGAGAACGGGCTGCCGATCGCGATCAAGGCCGCGTTCGGTGGCGGCGGCCGCGGCCTGAAGGTTGCCCGCAGCCTCGACGAGATCCCGGAACTGTACGACTCGGCGGTGCGCGAGGCGGTGGCCGCGTTCGGTCGCGGCGAGTGCTTCGTCGAGCGGTACCTGGACAACCCGCGTCACGTGGAGACCCAGGTGCTCGCGGACATGAAGGGCAACGCTGTGGTGGTCTCCACCCGCGACTGCTCGTTGCAGCGCCGCCACCAGAAGCTGGTGGAGGAAGCCCCCGCGCCGTTCCTGTCCGAGGCACAGGTCGCGGAGCTCTACCGTGCGAGCAAGGCCATCGTGAAGGAAGCCGGCTACGTCGGGGCAGGTACCTGCGAGTTCCTCGTGGGCGAGGACGGCACGATCTCCTTCCTCGAGGTCAACACCCGCCTGCAGGTCGAACACCCGGTCACCGAAGAGGTGTCCGGCATCGACCTCGTGCGTGAGCAGTTCCGGATCGCCGACGGCGAGGAGATCGGCTACGACGACCCCGAGTTGCGTGGCCACTCCTTCGAGTTCCGGATCAACGGCGAGGACCCGGGCCGCAACTTCCTGCCCGCCCCGGGCGTGCTCACGGTGTGGAAACCCCCGTCCGGGCCCGGTGTGCGCCTCGACGGTGGCTTCACGACCGGCGATGTCATCGGAGGCAATTTCGACTCGCTGCTGGCCAAACTCATCGTGACCGGCGCGGACCGCCAGCAGGCCCTCGAGCGGGCCCGCCGGGCACTCGGTGAGTTCGAGGTCGAGGGCATCGCCACCGCGCTGACCTTCCACCGTGTGGTCGTCGAGGATCCGGCCTTCGCGCCGCTGGACCCCAAGCAGCCCTTCACCGTGCACACGCGCTGGATCGAGACCAGTTTCGACAACCAGATCCCGCCGTACGACGGCGGGGTCGACGCCGAAGAAGGTGAAGGCGACCGACAGGCGGTCACCGTCGAGGTGGGCGGCAAGCGCATCGAGGTGACGCTGCCGGCGGCCCTGTCGGTCGGGACCGCCGCTGCCGCGAGCGGCGGCAAGCGCCCGACCAAGCGCGCCAAGAAGTCCTCCAGCGGGGGCGCCTCGGGCGACTCACTGACCGCACCGATGCAGGGCACGATCGTGAAGGTCGCTGTGGAGGAGGGTCAAAGCGTCGAAGCCGGCGAATTGATCGTCGTCCTCGAGGCGATGAAGATGGAACAGCCCTTGAATGCCCACAAAGCGGGCACGATCACTGGGCTGAATGCCGAAATCGGAAGTACAGTTCCTACAGGGACGGTTCTCTGCGAGATCAAGGACTAGCCACCTGGAGGCGGGCCATGCGACGGGTGCTCTTCGCTCTACTACCTCTGCTCCTCGTCGGATGGGTCGCGAACCCGGCGGCCGCCACGACCGTCGATGACGTCGTGAGCGCGCTGCAGTCCGACCCGGTCTACAACGACCCGGAGGCGGAGAACGCGCTCACCGACGCGCAGGCCGCCGACCTCTCCGACCAGATCCGCAGCAGCGGTTCGTCGGTGTTCATCGCGATCCTCCCGGAGGCGGCGAAGGGGTCCCAGAGCACCGAGGACGTCGTGACGTACCTGCAGAGCAACGTCGGCGAGCCCGGCGTGTACGCCGCGGTGGTCGGCAACCAGTTCCGGTCCACGTCACCCGCGGCAGCCACCGCGGCCTTCCAGCAGCAGCAGGGCAACGGCGTGTACGCGGTGTTGAGTCAGTTCGTCACCAACGTCGAGAGCATCGACAGCGGCGGGACCGTGACCGAACCGGCGACTGAGAGTTCCTCGGGCGGCAGCGCGCTGGTCCCGCTGCTCGTGATCGGTGGACTGGCCGCAGGCGCCGGCGGACTGGTCTTCATGAGTTCACGACGCAAGAAGAAACGGGAAGCAGAGGCGCTCGCCTCGGTCAAGGAGACCATCGACGAGGACATCACAGCCTTCGGCGAATCGCTGGACTCGGTGGATTCCGCGGCGATCACCACCGACGAGAACCGGGCCGATTGGATGGCGGCGCTCGATGAGTACGACAAGGCCAAGCGCGCCTCTGACACGATGACCAATCCTGCCCAGGCGGCCACGGTGACCGAGTCCCTCGACGAAGGACGCTTCCGGGTCGCTTGTGTGCAGGCCCGGCTGGCCGGGGAACCCCTGCCGGAGCGCCGCCCACCCTGCTTCTTCGACCCTCGCCACGGTCTGAGCGTGCGCGATGTCAGTTACACCCCCATGGGCACCGCACAGGCCCGAGACGTCCCGGCGTGCCCAGCGTGTGCCGCGGCCATCGACGACGGCCTCGACCCCGAGATCCGGATGGTCCCCGCAGCGGCCGGGGGCCGCCAGCCGTACTGGCAGGCGGGACCGCAGTACGGCGGCTACGCGAGCGGGTACTACGGCAACAGCGGGATGGACCTGTTCTCCACGATCCTGGTCGGCACGATGCTCGGCAACATGATGACCGGCGGCATGTACGGCGGCTACGACGGTGGATGGTCCGGTGGCGATGCCGGTGGCGGCGACTTCGGAGGCGGGGACTTCGGAGGCGGGGACTTCGGTGGCGGGGACTTCGGTGGCGGGGACTTCGGCGGCGGTGGGGACTTCGGGGGCTGGTGAGCCTGTCAGTCCACCTGGTGCAACCGCCGCGCCGCCTCCGCGATGGATCCACTCAGCGACGGGTAGACGGCGAACGTCGTCGCGAGATCGTCCACGTTGAGTCCGAGTTCCACCGCAAGCGCGAGCGGGTAGATCAGTTCGCTGGCACCCGGGGCCACGACCACTGCCCCGACCACGGTGCCTGACACCCGGCAGAAGATCTTCACGAAGCCGTCCTCGAACCCTTGCATCTTGGCGCGCGCATTGGTCGCCAGTGGCAACTTGATGCCGTGTGCACGGGCCACACCCGAGTCCACCTCTGCCTGTGTCACGCCCACGCTGGCGATCTGCGGGTCGGTGAAGACGTTGCTGCTCACCACCTTCAGGTTCAGCGGAGACACCGCCTCCCCTAAGGCGTGCCACATCGCGATGCGTCCCTGCATGGCCGCCACGTTGGCCAGAGGAAGTACACCCGTGCAGTCCCCTGCGGCGTAGATCCCGTTCACACTGGTCCGCGAGACACGATCGACCTGGATGTAGCCGTGCTCGTCGACGGCCACGCCGACCGTCTCACACCCGAGGTCGGCGGTGTTCGGCACAGCGCCGACGGCCATGAGGCAATGAGTCCCCGTCAGCGTGGACCCGTCCTGGAGCGTGACCACCACGCCGTCCTCTGTGCGCTGCACGGCTTCGGCACGGGACCGCGGCGACAGCTCCATCCCACGGTTCTGCAGCACCACCTCGAGCACCTCGGCCGCGTCGGGATCCTGTGTGGGAAGGACCCGCTCCCGCGACGACACCAGCACGACATCACTTCCCAGCGCCGTGTAGGCACCGGCGAATTCTGCGCCCGTGACGCCGGAGCCGACGACGATCAGCCGCTCGGGCAATTCCGCGAGGTCGTACAACTGCTGCCAGGTGAGGATGCGCTCGCCGTCCGGAACCGCGGTCGGCAGCTCCCGAGGGGCGGCTCCCGTGGCCAGCAGGATCACGTCACCGTAGAACGTGACGTCGTCAACGGCGATGGTGTGGGCATCGACCAGCCGCCCGTGCCCTTCCACGATGTGGACGCCCGCGTCGCGAAGCCGGCCTGCGATGTCCTCACTCTGTGCAGCCGCAAGGTCCAGAACGCGTTTGTTCAGAAGTTCGAGGTCCACACTGACTGTGCGCGGCCCGGGGAACTGCCCGTCCACGCGAATACCGAGCTCTCCCGAGATGTTCACCCGGCCGACCCGGTCCGACGTGGCGATCAGGGTCTTGCTCGGCACACAGTCCGTGAGGACAGCGGCACCGCCGATGCCACCGGACTCGATGACGGTGACGTCAGCGCCGAACTGGGCAGCCACCAGGGCGGCTTCGTATCCGCCCGGTCCGCCTCCGACGATGACGACCGACTCGGGGATGCCGCTCATGCCGTCTTCCGGGTGCGCTTGGCGGGGGCCTTCTTGGCGGCTGCCTTCTTCACGGGGGTTTTCTTGGCCGCCGGTTTCTTCGCCGCCGTCTTCTTCGCGGGAGCCTTCTTGGCAGGCGCTTTCTTGGCCGCCGACTTCCTCGCAGGAACCTTCTTGGCAGGGGCTTCTTCGGAGCCACCTGCGCGAGCCAGCGACTCTCGCAACGCGGTGAGCAGGTCCACGACCTCACCGCCGGACGAGGCGGGCGCCTCACTGGCCACGATGCCCTCACCGCCGTGGACCTTGGCGTCGATCATCGCGAGCAACTGCTCCCGGTAGGCGTCGTGGTACTCGTCGGGGTCGAAGTCGCTGGCCAACGATTCCACCAGCGAGGAGGCCATGGCCAGCTCCTGCGGACGCACATCAACCTCCTGATCCAGGATGTCGAAGTGAGCGGCGCGCACCTCGTCCGGCCAGAGCATCGTCTGCAGCATGAGCACATTCTCACGCACCCGCAGAACGCCGAGTTGCTGCTTCTGTCGCAGGCTGACCTTCACGATCGCGGTCAGATCGGTGTCCTCCAGCGTGCGCCGTAGAAGGACGTAGGGTTTCAGCGACCGTTCGTCGGGTTCGAGCAGGTACGACTTGTCGAAGCGCACCGGGTCGACCTGGCCGGTCGGCACGAATTCGACGACATCGATCTCCTTGGACGACGTGACCGGCAGACTGGCGAAGTCCTCATCGGTCAGCACCACGGTCGGGCCGTTGGGCACCTGGTACGCCTTCGAGATCTCCGCAAGCTCGAGGGTGTTCCCGCACTCGCGGCACACACGGTTGTACTTCACCCGGCCGCCGTCGAGGGCGTGGACCTGATGGAACCGCACATCATGGTCCTCCGTGGCCGTGTAGGCCTTCACGGGGACGGAGACCAGACCGAAGGCGATGGAGCCTTTCCAAATCGCACGCACCCACCTAGCATGCTCTGTCCGGGGCGACATATGCCAGTGTCATCAACAGTTCACCTCGCTGATCAGGTCATTTGTCTTTCCGGCAACTAGAGTCGGGTTGTATGTCAGCCATCGTCGCGCAAGTGGAGGGTCGTCACGTCAGGCTGACAAGCCTGACCAAAGTGATGTACCCGAAACTCAACGTGACGAAGAGTCAGGTGATCGATTACTACGCCACGGTTGGCAGCCAGGTGATCGCGCAGACGACAGGGCGACCCGTGACCCGGATCCGTTTCCCCCACGGGATCGGGTCGCAGTCCTTCTTCGAGAAGAACGCACCGGACGGGATGCCCGAGTGGATCCCCGAGATGGTGGTCAATTCCATCCACTACCCGGTGTTCAACGAAGTGGCCGCCGTGGTCTGGTCAGCACAGATCAACGCCCTGGAGTTGCACACCCCGCAGTGGCGCGAACCGGGCCGCTGCGACCGGTTGGTCGTGGACCTCGACCCGGGTCCGGGAGCAGGGCTCGAACGATGCTGCGAAGTCGCCCTGCTCGTAGAGGACTACCTGGCCGCCGACGGTTTGTCCGGGACGCCGGTCACCAGCGGATCCAAGGGCATGCAACTGTACGTCCCTTTCCCCGAGCCGATGGACGGCGAGGCGGTCCTGAACTACGCACGCTCCATGGCGGCCGAACTCGCCACCGCTCACCCGCAGGCGATCGTCGCCACGATGACGAAGTCGAAGCGGGAGCAGCGGGTCTTCATCGACTGGAGCCAGAACAACCCTGCGAAGACCACCATCACGCCGTACTCGTTGCGCGGCAAGGATCTGCCCTACGCCGCCACACCGGTGACCTGGGACGAGGTCCGCGACGGGCTGACCGAGCAGTTCCTCTTCACCGAGACGATGGCCCGGGTGCAGGAGTACGGCGACCTGATGCAGGCCTGAGCCCGAGCCATTCCCCGTTTGCGACGTTGTTGGCGGTCCGTCCAACCCGTTTGCGACGTTGTTGGCGCTGAGCGGGATGCAGAACGACAACAACGTCACATTCGGGCACGTGGGGCGACAACAACGTCGCAAACGGCACGCTACCGCCGTGCAGGTCGCGCCTTGAGCGCCACCGTCGGCAGTGCGGGAGCAGGCAACCGGGGGTTCGGATCACCGGGCACCGGCCCGAAGCGGTCGTCTCCCGCTTCCCAGTCCCGGCGGGCCTCGACGATCTCTTCGTGGGTGCGGCCCACGAAGTTCCACCACATCAGCAGATCCTCGGTCATCGGTTCCCCGCCAAGAACCAGCACCCGCGCGCCGGGATCGGCCGCGAGCTGCACGTGCGTTGCTCCCCACCCCAGATACTGCAGAGCACCCCGCGGCACCGCCTGCCCGTCAACGGTCAGGTCCGCATCCACGGCGAGCACTGCGTACTCGAAATCAGGCTGGAGCGGCAGTGTCGCGAGACCGGTGAGATCCACCTGCGCGCCCACGAGCGGCGAAAACGTCTCCGCCGGGGATGCGGCCCCCGCGAACTCACCCACCATCACGGTCGCCCGTACGGCACCGATCTCGACAACAGGAAGGTCGGCGTGGTGGGCGAAGTCGGCGTTCCGGAAGCGCTCCCCCTGTGGCAGCGCTACCCACAACTGCACACCGTGCAGCGGACCCGACCCGACGGAGTACTCGGAGTGCGCGATGCCACGACCCGCCGTCATGACGTTCAACTCCCCGGGACGTACCCGTTGCAGGGAGCCGAGGCTGTCCCGGTGCTCGACCTCGCCGGCCAGCAGCCACGAGACCGTCTGCAGGCCGATGTGGGGGTGCGGCGGGACCGACATATCCACATCGTCGGGTCCGTAGTGGTCCACGAAGCACCAGGCCCCGACCGTCCGGATCCTCTTGTGGGGCAACGTGCGGCGCACCGTCATGGCCCGGGGCCCACCGAGGGGCACCTCGCGCGGTTCGAGGTGCTGCACAGGTGGCGAGACCTCACCCCGGTGGCCTTCGCAGGACTCCTCGGCCGGTCGGCGCTCCAGATTGCTCATGGAACTCATTGCAGCACCGATCGCCGTCCCTGACGAGTGCGCGGCGGTGTAGGCGTCTGCCACTGGCCAGCGCTACCCTTCGACCGTGACTCTCTATGCGGCCTACGGCTCGAGCATGGATCCCGAGCGGATGCTGGAGATCGCCCCTCACTCCCCCGCCGCCGGCGTCGGCTGGCTCGACGGCTGGCGACTCACCTTCGGGGGTGCGGACATGAGCTGGGAGGGCGCACTCGCGACGCTGGTCGAAGATCCCGGCCACCAAGTATTCGTGATGCTCTACGACGTCAACGAGATGGACGAGCATCTCATGGACCAGTGGGAGGGCACCGAACTCGGCATCTACTCCAAGATCCGGGTACGTGTGATGACCCTCGAAGGCGACGTCGTGGCCTGGCTGTACGTCCTCAACGACTACGAAGGGGGCCTACCCTCCGCGCGGTATCTCGGCATGATCGCCGACGCCGCCGAGGTCGCCGGCGCCCCGGAGGATTATGTGCGAGACCTGCGCACCCGACCGTGTTCGTCGGTCGGCCCCTGACCGTAGCCGTCGGCGAACCACGGCGATCACCGGCCCTGAGCGCGTAGGGTTGGCCGCGTGACCACTGCTGAGGAAGCGGCCGCCCAGGCAGCGGCCGCCATCGCGGAACGTACCGGACTGCAGCGCCACGACATCGCCGTCGTCCTGGGAAGTGGATGGGGAGGCGCCGCCGACGCCTTCCCCGTCACCGCGGACATCCCGTACGCCGACCTGCCAGGATTCAACGCCTCCGCCGTGGCCGGACACAGCGGGTCGCTGCGCAGTTGCAGAGTGGGCCAGAAGAACGTGCTGTTCTTCGCGGGCCGCACCCACTACTACGAGGGCCGGGGGGTGGATGCCGTCGTGCACGGGGTCCGCACGGCCGCCGCCGCCGGGTGCACCGTGCTGGTATTGACCAACGGCTGCGGTGGGCTCAACCCGGATTGGGCGCCAGGCACCCCGGTCATCATCAGCGACCACCTCAATCTCACCGCGACCACACCACTGGTCGGGGCGAACTTCGTGGACATGACCGAGACCTACTCGCGCAGACTCCGCGATATCGCACGCAGTGTCGATCCCGACCTCGACGAGGGGGTGTACGCGCAGTTCCCCGGACCGCAGTACGAGACACCTGCGGAGGTCCGGATGGCCGGCATCCTCGGCGCGGATCTGGTCGGGATGTCCACAGTGCTGGAGGCCATCGCTGCGCGCGCAGCAGGCCTGGAGATCCTCGGCCTGTCCCTGGTCACCAACGCCGCTGCGGGCCTCACGGGTGAGGCCCTTCACCACGCCGAAGTACTGCAGGCGGGTAAGGACGCCGCGACCCGACTGTCCGACCTGCTCAGCCGGATCCTGGAGCGCGCGTGACCGATCTTCTCGCCGCCGCCCGGTCCTGGCTCGAAGAGGACCCCGACCCGCAGACCCGCGCGCAGTTGCAGGCCTGGATGGACAACGACGATCGCGAACGCCTCGCCGCGGCGTTCGCCGGACCTCTGACGTTCGGCACGGCGGGGCTCCGGGGACCGCTGGGCCCCGGCCCGGCCGCGATGAACCACATCGTGGTCGCCAAGGCCGCAGCTGGACTGTGCCAGTACGTCAAGGACACCGGAGGCAGCAAGATCGTCGTCGGCTACGACGCGCGCCGCAATTCCGACGCCTTCGCGGAGTTGACCGCCGCCATCGCCGCAGGTGCCGGCCTGACCGCCGAAGTCCTCCCGCGACCGCTGCCGACGCCGGTCCTCGCGTACGCCATCAAGGCACGGGGAGCCGACGCCGGGGTCGTCGTGACCGCGAGCCACAACCCGCCCGAAGACAACGGGTACAAGGTCTACCTCGGCGACGGTATGCAGATCGTGCCTCCCGCCGACGCCGAGATCTCGGCACGGATCGCCGCGCAGCCCCACTACCAGGACATCCCTCGATCCACGGGATGGACCAGGCTCGGCGACGAGATCGTCGAGGAGTACCTGGCCCGCGTGGTCGGCCTGGCCGATCCGGCGAAGACAGGCGACGCCCAGCTGACGGTGGTGTACACCGCCATGCACGGTGTGGGGGGCCACCTGTTCGAGACGGTCTGCGAACGGCTGGGTTTCGTGGATCTGTTCGCCGTTGCCGAGCAGTTCGAGCCGGATCCTGCGTTCCCCACCGTCGCGTTCCCGAATCCGGAAGAGCCGGGCGCGATGGACCTCGCGCTGGCGGCCGCCGTGCGCGAGAACGCCGACCTGATCATCGCCAACGACCCTGACGCCGACCGGTGTGCCGTCGGTATCCCGACCGCCGACGGCTTCCGCATGTTGCGCGGGGACGAAGTGGGAGTCCTGCTGGGATGGTGGACGGCCCACCGGGCACCGGTCGACGGCAGCCTCGTGACCACCATCGTCTCGAGTTCCATGTTGGGTTCCATCGCCGAATCCGCCGGCCTCGGCTTCCGGCAGACCTTGACGGGGTTCAAGTGGATCACCAGGCCCGAGGACATCGTCTTCGGCTACGAGGAGGCACTCGGGTACTGCGTCGATCCACAGGCCGTCCGGGACAAGGACGGGATCAGCGCGTCGGTGCGCATGCTGGAACTCGCCGCCCACCTGCAGACCCAGGACCGCAGCATCACCGGCCTGCTGGACCAGCTCGCCGCCGAGCACGGGGTGTACCTCACCGACCAGATCAGCATCAGGGTGCAGGACCTCTCCGATCGCGATCGTGCGCTGGCGGCTCTCCAGGCCGACCCACGGGCAGCGATCGCGGACCTTGCCGACGTCACCGACCTGACGGATTCCCTGGCCACCGGCCTGCCGCCCACCGAAGGGCTGCGCCTCGACCTCGCCGGGGGCGGCCGTGTCATCGCGCGCCCGAGCGGCACGGAGGCCAAGTTGAAGGTCTACCTCGAGGTCATCGAGCGCAGCGGGGACGTCGCGACCGACCGGGCACGCGCCGTCGAACGTCTCAGTGTGCTCCGTGCCGGGCTCGAAGAGTTCTTGGCGGCGGTATGACCCCGATCAGGTCCGTGGTGGCCGCACTCTTCGTGCTGCTCACCGCCGCGCTGGGTGGATGTGCAGCGGATACCGCGGTCGTCTCACCTACAGCGGACGTGCAGTCGGTGCAGGAGGGCGTCAGCGGGCTGCCTACGGTCGATGTCGACAGGCTGCCCCGCGAGGCGCAGGAGACCTACATCCTGATCCTCGACGGCGGCCCCTACCCGTACCGGCAGGACGACCAGGTCTTCGGTAACCGCGAGGGGCTGCTCCCCCAGCAGGACTACGGGTGGTACCGGGAGTACACGGTGCCGACCCCCGGCTCCTCGGACCGTGGGGCCCGACGTTTCGTGGTCGGCGAGGACGGCGTCTTCTTCTACACCGACGACCATTACGACAGTTTCCGGGAGGTGCTCGAATGAGCCTGCCGACAGTGGTGGTGCTGGACACCCGCGGGGCGCATGACAAGGCGGAGTTCCTGGCCGCGTGTGCGAGGTGCTTGGACTTCCCGTCCTACTTCGGCCACAACTGGGACGCACTGGCCGACAGCCTCGGGGACTTCGCGGCGGACAACGCTCCGGTGCTGGTTGTGTGGACGGGGTTCTCGGACCTCGACGCCGGCGTGCGGGACACGGCCGTGGACATCATGACCGAACGATTCGTGGATGGCGCGGACCTGCTGATCGTCGACGATGTGGTTGCGCCACCGCAGCCCGATTACGCACTCGACCATGTGCAGGTCGCCATACCGGAAGGCGGCGAGGACACCGCGCGCGACTTCTGGGTCGGCCTGGTGGGCCTGGCGGAGACGCCGAAGCCCTTGGCGCTGGCCGACCGCGGCGGGCTGTGGCTCACTGGCGACGCACTCAATCTGCACCTGGGTGTCCAGCGCGACTTCCAGCCGGCCACACAGGCCCACCCGGCCATCATGGTGCGCGACTACGACGTGCTGGCGCAACGGCTGACAGCGGCCGGGGTCGACGTGACCGCGACCGGGGACCTCCCGGACACCCGCCGCTTCCACACCCATGACCCGTTCGGCAACCGGATCGAGTTCATCGCGTTCTGACGAAAGGAACCACATGATCACCCCCATGGAAATGGCACGCATGGTCGACCACACCCTGTTGAAGCCGGAGGCGACCACAGCGGACGTGGAGTCGTTGTGCCGTGAGGCCGTCGACCTCGGCGTCTACAGCGTGTGTGTCTCCCCCTCGTTCCTACCGCTGTCCTCCGAACTCCTGGGCGCGGTGAAGGTCGCCACGGTCTGCGGCTTCCCGAGCGGGAAGCACAAGGACGGCATCAAGGCGACCGAAGCCGCCCGCTCCGTGACCGACGGCGCCAACGAGGTGGACATGGTGATCGACATCGGCAACGTCATCGCTGGGGACTGGCACGCCGTGCAGGCCGACGTGCGGGCGGTGCGCGAGGCCATCCCTGCCACCGTGCTCAAAGTCATCATCGAATCAGCGGCGCTGTCCGACCTGCAGATCATGGAGGTCTGCCGGGTGTGTGCCGACCTCGGGGCCGACTTCGTCAAGACCTCCACCGGCTTCCACCCCGCCGGTGGCGCCTCAGCGCACGCCGTGGAACTGATGCGACGCACGGTGGGCGACGCGCTCGGGGTCAAGGCCAGCGGCGGGATCCGCACCTGGGATGCCGCCGTCGACATGGTCAACGCGGGCGCGTCCCGCCTTGGCCTGTCAGGCACCGCCCAAGTGCTCGCCGGTGGCGCCGCCGAGGGCGACTACTGACCGGCAGTAACCACCCCTAGGGCAGGTCGGCGAGTTTGTAGACTGGCCTTTTGACGTGATGAACAGGAGTTGAGGGATGCCCGCCGGCACAGTGAAGTGGTATGACGCAGAGAAGGGCTTCGGCTTTCTCGCCGCCGAGGACGGCGACGAGGTCTTCGTCCACGCCAGCGCGTTGGATCCTGGCACCACCTTGCGCCCCGGCTCCCGGGTGGAGTTCGGTGTGGTCGACGGCCGCAAGGGCAAGCAGGCCCTGTCCGTGACGGTGCTGGACCAGGTCAG
>ERZ724513.215-NODE-215-length-26657-cov-9.067589_pt1 | contig 26657 bp, 17 predicted proteins | sample MGYA00376046_ERZ724513 | MGnify/ENA primary metagenome ERZ724513 (study PRJEB28724, sample SAMN07190883) | activated sludge metagenome | isolation source: activated sludge of sewage treatment plant in Hong Hong | place: Hong Kong | collected 2016-03-17 ...
GGTTCCACGCCGCTGCCGTCCCAGATGGCCAGGTCGCGGAACGAGGCCAGGTTGGCGGCGATGTTGCCGCCCGGCGTTTGCAGCCCGCTCTTGACGGAGATGGCATAGTTGTTGTCCTCGACCACGAACAGCAGCGGCAGGCGCAGCGTCGTGGCCATCGTCAGGGCCGACCAGAAGCCGTTGCTGGCCACAGAGCCCTCGCCGCCGAAGACGACGGCGATACTGTCGGCTATGCTCGCCTCGCCCAGTTGGTCGCGCCGGTAGCGCAGGGCCTGCGCCCAGCCGGCCGCCGGCGTGAACTGCGAGCCGACGTCGGCGGCCATTGGCAGCACCAGCGCCCGGCCGCGGCGGGGCAGATTGAAGACCACGCCAACGTCGCGGCCGTCGCTCATGCCGCCGGCGCGGGCCATGTCGGCGGCCAGCGCCTCCGTCAGCGTCAGCCCGCTGGCGAGCATGAACGGCCGGGAGCGGTAGTAGACCGCGGCGGCGTCGAAGGGGCGATCCAGCAGTTGGGCGAGGAGCAACTGCCCTAGCTCGTGGCCGCGGGCGGAGAACTGGTAGGTCACCAGGCCGGCCGGCGTCAACTCGCCCTCCTCTAACTCGTCCATCAGACGCGAGGCCAGCGCCAGCCGGGCAACTTCGTGCCAGTCGAAGGGAAAAGAGGTCAGTTCGCTCACGCTGTGCTCCTGTGGTCGTCCGGCAGCCGTCGCCGCGGGTCGATGTTGCAACCCGGGGGGTTGTAACCCGGGGCGCGCGTTTTGCCAAGACGGGCGGAGGTTGCTTTTTGCAATGGCAGGGCTATTCTCCTGGTTGTGGGCGGCTGGTGTTGTTCTGGATTGGTCGTTCACAGTCATCGTGTTGGCTCGCGGCGGGTGTGTGGAGAATCACTATGCGCAACTATTCGAGCGCTTCGCGGTTCGTCAGTCGTTGGCGTCTGCCCCTGTTCTTCGTCGCTGTGCTCGTCTGTCTAGCCGTATGGAGCGCCCTGACGGCTCCCACGGCCAATGGCCAGAGTGAACCGGCCCAACCCAACGCGCCGACCATCGTCGGCGGACGCGAGGCCGACCCCGGCGAATGGCCGTGGCAGGTCGCGCTCATCCATGCCGGCGGCGACCCATACGATGACCAGTACTGCGGCGGCACGCTGATCAACCCGCTCTGGGTCGTCACCGCCGCCCATTGCGCCCAGGGCAAGAACGCCAACCAGATCCAGGTGCTGGCCGGCATCCACAACCTGAGGACGCCCGACCGCGGCTTCCTGCGGCTGGATGTCGCGCGCATCATCCTGCACCCGGATTACGGCCAGGCGACGCAGTACGACAGCGACATCGCCCTGCTGGAACTCAGCGCGCCGGCGACCTTCCGGCCGATGACTTCCACCCAACTACCCATCGATGGCGTCATCACGGTGGCGGCCGACATCGGCCCACTGACCGGCGCCGAGGCCACCGTCACCGGCTGGGGCAATACTTCCTCTTCTGACATCGACTATCCAGACACCTTGCAAGAGGTCGAGGTGCCGATCCTTGCCAACGCCGATTGCAGCCGGGCCTATCCGGACGGCATCACCGGCAATATGGTCTGCGCCGGCGTGCCACAGGGCGGCCGCGACTCGTGCCAGGGGGACAGCGGCGGGCCGCTGGTCATCTTCAACGATCAGACTTCCCGCTGGGAACTGGCCGGCATCGTCAGTTGGGGCTATGGCTGCGCCCTGCCCGGCCTGCCCGGCGTCTATACGCGAGTGTCGTCCTTTACCGAATGGATTACTCAAGAGAGCGGCGTCGGTTATCCGAACTTCCGCCTGGCCGTCGCCCCGGCCGAGGCCGACGTCTGCGCCGGCACAACGGTGCGAACAACGGTCAGTATCGCCAGCCTGGCCGGGTTTGATCAGCCAGTCGAGCTGTCGCTGGTCGGGCTACCGCCGGGCGGCAGCGCCTCCTTCCAGCCGCCGGTCATCAGCCCATCAACGACCAGCGTCCTGAGCATCGACACCACCAGCCTGCCCAGCGGCCACTATGAGCTACTGGTGCGCGGAACGGCCGGCGCGATCACCCACGGGGCCGCGCTGACGCTGGAGGTGACCGCCGCCGCGCCACAGACGCCGCAACTGCTGGCCCCGGCGGCGAACGTCGTCGGCTACACCGTCGCGCCGCGCTTCGCCTGGACAGCCGTCAGCGCCGCCCGGCAGTACCGCTTGCAGGTGGCCGACGGACCGTCGTTCCAGCACATCGTCCGCGAGGAACTGGTTGACGGGACTGCCGCCGCGCCGGCCGACTGGCTGGAACCCGATACACCCTACTACTGGCGCGTCGCCGCGACCAACGCTTGCGGCCCCGGCGCTTTCTCGCCCATCTGGCGGCTGACTACCGGCCGCGCCACTTGCCGCACGCCCAACCTGGCCATCCCCGAGGGCCTGGAAGGCGGCATCGCCGATACCATCACCATCACGACGGCCGGCACGCTGTCTGATTTGGATGTGTGGCTGAAGATCGCCCACGAAGACCCCAGCGACTTGCGCGCCTGGCTGACCTACGCGCCGACCAATGAGAAGGTCGCCCTTTTCGACCATCCGGGCGACGCATGCAGCAGCGTCAACGATATCAACGCCCTCTTCGACGATGACGCGGACATACCCGTTGGCGAGGCGTGCAGCTCGACGCCGCCGGCCATTGGCGGACGCCTCAGCCCCGCGGAGCCATTGGCCGCGTTCGACAGCAGGCCGCTGGCCGGCGCGTGGCGCTTGTCGGTCGAGGACCTGTTCTATCTGCGCGCCGGACGCCTACAGGCGTGGTGCTTGTTGCCGTCGCTGGCAATGGACATGTGCGACCGGGTGACCGATGTATCACAGGCGGAATGCGCCGCGCTCGACGCGCTATTCACGGCCACCGATGGTTGGAACTGGGCCAAGCGTGCCGGCTGGCTGGACGGAACAAAGGCGTGCCAGTGGCAAGGCGTCAGTTGTGCCGGCGGGCACGTCACGGCCCTGCGCCTGCCGGACAACGGTCTGACCGGGCCGTTGCCGGCGGCCGTCGGCGCGCTGTCGGAATTGCAGGCGCTCGACCTGTCCGGCAACGCGGAACTGGCCGGGCCGCTGCCGGCCGCGCTGACGGCGCTGTCGCTCGGCCAGTTCTACTTCAACGGCACGGCCCTCTGCGCGCCGCCCGGCGGCGACTTCACCGGCTGGCTCAACGACATCGACGACCTGCGCGTGTCCGGCAACACCTGCGCGCAATCATTTCTGCCTCTGCTGCAGCGCTGATAGTTGGCCCCGCCCCAACGCGGTTGCGACGGCCAGACGACGGGCCAGCGCTCAAGGCATCCGGGTAGCGGTACGACCGCCATAACGCGCACAAGAATTGTATCCCCAGAGCTAGGCAAAATTGCTCTCCAAACTGTCATCTAGGTGACATGCAATCCGGTCGATACTATGCTATAGTTGCCACACAATGGGATCATGCCGGTACGAGCAGGCCCTTTCATCGCCCTCCTCCCCGCGATGTCCGTACTGGCCGGTGTCCCAACGGCCTGATAATAGCTTGTGGCGTCGCTAGAGACGCCTTTTGCCCTTGACCAAACCGTATCGAGTGGGTCAATGGGTGTTCAGCACCCGTGTGATCGGCAGTCGCGTTCCTACAGCTCTGTCAAGTGGAGTAACTGATGGGCACTTACTTTGTGAGTGGTAGCGGTGCGTTCGTGCGTGGGCCACGCCTGGCCCGGTTCGTCCGGGCTTTGGCCGTTGTGGGACTCTTGTTGGGTGCGGGTTTGTTGCTGCGGCCGCCGTCCGCCTCGGCCCTGCCGGTAACCATTGTTGTCGACCGTACCGACGACACCCCGGCCGCCGCGGCGCGGGTCTGTAGCGGCGCGGCCAACGACTGCTCCCTGCGCGGGGCCATCATGAAGGCCAACGCCGACCCGGCCAATACCTATAACATCACCTTTGCGCCCGGCGCGAACACTTATCAACTCGATGAGGTTGACGAGTCCTCAGACAACGAGATGCTGTTCGATCTGGACATCCTCGTCAGCCTGAACATCACCGGCAATGGCGCGGGCCTGACAGAAATCTATCCCTCGTTCGGCAATTTCCGCGTCTTCGACGTTGCCCCCGGGGCCGAAGTCACCATCTCGTCGCTCTTTATCTCGGACGGCAGCGACCAGGGTGGGGCCGGCGGCGGGGCGATTCGCAACCAGGGCATCCTGGTGGTGAGCGACGTCATCTTTGCGGATAACCACTCCGAACTAGCCGGCGGCGCGATCGCTAACTATGGCCCTACCCTGCCGGACGGCCGCCCGTCGCTGACCGTCGCCGATAGTGAGTTCGGCAACAACCGCAGCGAGGACGCCAACTCCGGAACCAATACGGATAATGAGTGTGGCGGGGCTATCTACACCGAAGGCAACACTTCGGTGCGGGTCACTCGCAGCGACTTCACGGGCAATTCAGGCGAGTGGGGCGGCGGCGCGATTTGCCAGTTTGGCGGCCAACTGGCGGTCACCGATAGCGTCTTCACCAACAACCTCACCGACACCAGCGGCATCACCGACACCGGCGGCGCGGCCATCTATACTCATAATGGCACAAACTCCGTCACGCGGGTGCTGCGCAGCACCTTTCAGGGCAACGCCAGCCTGAGCGGCGGCGCGATTCGGAGCAACTCCAATAGCTTCGACATTGAGAACAGCACTTTCGTCCAGAACACCGGTCAAAATGGCGGCGCCGTCAACGTGCGCGAAGGCGGGATGACCATCCGCAACACCACCTTCGCCGAAAACAATGCCGCCCTCCAGGATAACTCCGTCTCGGTAGAAACAGCGACGGCCACCGCGTGGAACTCCATCTTCTGGGGCAGCGACGCGGATAACTGCACGGCCAGCCTGACCGACGGCGGCGGCAACATCGACTGGACGGGTGACTATACCGGCACGGGCACCGACTGCCCCGGCACGGAGGCCGATCCCGCGCTGCAAGGCCTGAGTGACAATGGCGGCTACACGCTGACGATGGCGCTTGGCGTGGGCAGCGCGGCCATCGACGCCGCGCCGAGCGGCCTCTGCGCGGCCACCGACCAGCGCGGCGCTCTCCGCGTCCTCAGCGGCAACTGCGACAGCGGCGCGTATGAGACCAACACGACGCCCAACAGCGCGCCGAGCGAGACGCTCAACGGCGACACGATCACCTTCCCCGCCGCCCTGGCGTCCACCACGATCGACCTGGCGACGTACTTCAACGATGTCGATAGCGGGCCTGGCTCGCTGACCTATGAGATCGTCAAGAACTCCAACACGCAGGGCATGGCCCTGACGTGGTACGCGCCGACCGTTCTGCAAGCGACCAGCCTGACGCCGGCGAACGACCCCAATTTCGCCTCGGTCACCGTGCGGGCCACCGACCCGGGCGGGCGGTTTACGGACGCCACCTTCACCATCGTCGTCAACGTCCCGCCCGTCTTCCTCGCCGCGCCGGGGAACATGACCGTCGCGCCGGGAGAAGAGGCCGGGCCATTCACGATCAGTCTGGATGACCCGGACAATCCCTTGCAGTTGTGCGAGGGCGACGGCCTGCACCTGACGGCCACGTCTGACAACCAGACCGTCATCCCCAACGCCAACATCACCCTGGGCGGCGCCTGCGAGAGCCGGGAGATCAGTTTCACGCCCATCGCCATCGGCAGCGCTGTGATCACGCTGTCCCTTGACTATAACACGCAGATGAGCGCGGTGGGGCTGCCGCCGGTGACACATCAGTTCACTGTGACGGTCCACTCGGCCAGCAATACCCCGCCGACGGCCGCCGGTGACACGGCCACCGTGTCCGACGGCGGCACGGTGACGACGCTGTCGAGCGGTTCCAGCAGCGTTCTGGCCAACGACTCCGACCCGGATATGGGCGACAGCCTGACCGCCCATGTAGTTATTTCGCCGACGCACGCCAGCGCCTTCACGCTCAACCCTGACGGCACCTTCACCTACACCCACGACGGCTCGGACATGATCGCCGACACGTTCACCTACCGCGCCTTCGACGGCCAGGATTACTCGACCCCGGCGACGGTGCGCGTTGTGTTGGAGAACGAGTTCCGCAACGACGCCATCACCATCCCGGTCGAAGAGCCGATCACGGACACGGCCGTCGATAGCATCGACCCCAACTGGTACCGCTTCTACGTCACCGGCGCCGGCTCCAAAATCGTCGCCACGCTGACCAGCGACGCCGACTATGACCTCTACCTCTTCGCCCCCGGCATCAGCGAAGAGGACGGCACCATCCGCGACCTGGCCCAACTGGGCGACATCGCCCAACTGGATGACATCGCCCAACTCGGCGACATCGCCCAATTGGACGACATCGCCCAACTGGGCGACATCGCCCAACTGGACGACATCGCCCAACTCGGCGACATCGCCCTGCTGACCAACCTGGGCGACCTGATCGACCTGGCCCAACTGGACGACATCGCCCAACTCGGCGACATCTCTCAGGAGGTCATCGCCCAACTTGGCGACATCGCCCAGCTCGGCGACATCGCCCGCAACAACGTCGATGGCACGTTGGTGGCCCTATCGATCAAGAGCGGCCCGGCCAACATCCCCGGCAACGAGCGCGTCGAGCACCTGATCCACGAATTGGTGGGGCCGTACTACCTGGGCGTCATCGCCCACGACGACGCGGCCATCGGCCAGCCGTTCACCATCAACATCAACATCACCCCCGAAGAACCGCTGCCGACCAACCCGGCCGAACCGGAACGCGACTACCCGACGCCGCCGACGGATCCGTCCATCGAGACGATCATCCTGACCAACGAGGCGCGACTGGAGGGTCTCTACGGCGAGGCCGGCGCGGATACCGTGCGCGCCAGCCTGGACACGCTGGCCGCCGATCCGACCGTCAATGGCCGGGTCATCGACCTGGACACGGTACAGGATTCCGAGGGCGACTTCGCCCTGCGCCAGGCCTATGCCAACTGGGACGAGGAGACGGCCACCGAGCTACTGAACCCGGAGACGGCCAACCGCGTCGCCCAGACGATCAAGCACTTCCTCTATGACATCCTCCCGGCCTACCCCAACGTGAAGTACATCGTTCTGGCCGGCGGCGACGAGGTGCTGCCCTATCGGCGCATCGTGGACAACACGCTGGTGGCCAACCAGCGCCGCTACACAGCGGCCAACGACCCGGCCATCAACGCCGCCTACGAGCATCGCTACTTCCTGACCGACGACTACTATGCCGCGGTCGTGCCCTTCAACGCCTTCGGCCGCGAGATGTATCTGCCGCAATATGCCATCGGCCGCCTGGTGGAGACGCCGGCCCAGATCGCCAATATCATCGCCGTCTACCAGGATGACAACGAGACCATCGAACCGCAAAGCGCTCTGATCACCGGCTACGACTTCCTGATCGACCAGGCCCAGGCCGTGTCCGACGAGCTGCGGACGCGCGGCATCACCAACCAGACGACGCTGATCAATGACCAATGGCAGGGGCCGGAATTCCGCACCGCCTTTGAGGCCACGCACTACGACCTGATCTCGCTCAACTCGCACTTCGACCACAAGCTGTTCTACCCCAACGGCAGCCCGACCGAGCCGAATAATCTTGTGTTTGCCGAGGAGGTCAGCAACAACCCCAACAGCTTTGCCGGCACGCTGGTCTTCTCCGTCGGCTGCCAGTCGGGTCTGAACGTCGGCGACAGGTGGTACGACCCCGGCACGCCGTTCCTCGGCTCCGACTGGGCGCAGATGTTCGCCGGCGAGGGCGCGGCCTTCATCGGCAACACCGGCTTCGGCTACGGCGACGCCGACCTGCTGGCCTACTCCGAGCGGCTGATGTTCAACTTCGTCAACCAACTCGGCTATGCCGGCCCCAATGGCAACACCAACCCCAGCGTCGGCGGCGCACTGCTGGAAGCCAAGCAGCAGTACTTCAACGAGAAGGCGGGCGGCACGCTGAGCGTCTACGACGAGAAGTTGCTGGCCGAGATGACGCTCTATGGCCTGCCGATGCAGCGGGTCGAACTGCCCAACCAGACCAACGTCGAGCCGGACAACGCCAACACGGCCACTGTTGGGGCGACAGCACCGGCAGCCAGCAACGCGGCCGCCGCGGCAACTGACGTCACCCCTGCGGCGACTATCCCCGGCCTGACACAGACGCCGCTCAATCTGTCCCTCAACTATCAGCTCAGCCCCCTCCTCAGTCGCGGACGCTACTACAGTGTGGTCGGCGGGACGACACTGGAGTCGGCCGAACGCCCCGTCCTGCCGCTGACGACCATCAGCCGCGACGACCCCGACATCCTGACGCGCGGCGTCCTGATGCTGGGCGGCACGTTCGCCGACACAGCCGACTTCGACCCGGTCATCATCGGCATCGTCGCCGAAGACACCGACAGCCTGCCGAACAGCGAACTGCGCTTCGACATCCCCAAGTGGTATCCGGTCATCCCGGCGACGGTCAACCGGTTCTGGGACGTTGACGAGGAGAAGTGGTCGCAGAACGTCGTCGTGACGGGACAATTGCGGCCGACTTCCACCAGCGCCAGCCCGAAGACTGTCGGCATTATGCGCCGCTACAGCAGCCTCAACCTGTTGGTCTACAACGGGCCGGGCACCAATCCCGACTTCCAGTCGCCGGGCGTCTGGGACGTCGATGCGACGAACCCGACGGATCGGATCGTCAACTTCAGCGCGCTGGTGCGTGACAGCGCGGCGGCGTCCTTCGCGCCGGCCACGGGTGTGCTGCGCGTGGTCGTGCTCTACCGCAACGTCAACAGCAATAGCTGGTCGAATGTAGACCTGACCTACAACCCGACGACGGAAATCGCCAGCGGTTCAGTAGTCGTGCCCCAGAACGGGCAATACGAGTACTTCGTGCAGGCCGTCGATAACGCCGGCAACGTGGCCGCGGTGTTCGACCACGGCAATCCCTATACGCTGACAGTCGATGGCGGCAGCGAGCCGGACAATCGCACGGTCTACGTAGCCGTGCGCCAGGGCGGTACCATCGACGGCATCTCCGTCCAGGCCAACGACGTGCTGGCCTATACGCCCGACCAGGACGAGTGGGCGCTCTACTTCGATGCTGAGGACGTTAGCTTTGGCAACAACCTCAACGGTCTGGCGCTGCTCAATGACGGCAGCATCCTCTTGGCGCCCCGCAACCGGATGAACATCCCCGGCGTCGGCTGGGTCGAAGCCCAAGACATCGTCCGCTTCACGCCGACGAGCCTGGGGGCCAGCACCGCCGGCAGCTTCGCCCTGTTCTTCGACGGATCGGATGTTGGCCTGGCCAATGACGTCGAGGCCATCACCAGCATCAGCCTGACGCCGGCCGGCAAGCTGGTCATCGGCACTCTGGGCAACGCCAGCGTGCCCGGCCCCAACGGGCAGACGCTCAACACGGGCGGCGACGACCTGCTGACATTCATCGCCAATACTTACGGTGCGGGCACCAGTGGCTACTTCGAGCACTACCTCGACGGCGGCGCCATTGGCCTGGGCACGGAGAAGATGTGGGCCACCTGGATCGACCCGACCAACGGCGATGTCTACCTGACGCCGCGCGTGCCGGTGACTCTGGGAGGGCAAGTGATCGACCGGAACGACATTGTTATCTGCACGCCGCAAACGACCGGCCCGATCACGGCCTGTAGTTTCACCCGCTACTGGGACGGCGCGGACTACCGTCTGACTGGCTTCGATATCGACAGCATCGATCTGGGTGGCCCACCGCCGTTCGAGCCGCCGACGGGCAGCATCACCATCGTCAAGCAGACGACCAGCGGCGGCGGCACGTTCGCCTTCACCGGCGACCTGGGACCGTTCAGCCTGACCGTGCCCGGCGACACGTCGCGCAGCTTCACGGACATCGATACCGGCGCTTACCTGGTGCGCGAGACAGCCCAAGCCGGCTGGAGCGTTCAGAGCGTGGTCTGCAATGACCCGGACGGCGGCACGACCATCGTCGCCGCCGGGCAGGCGCTCATCGATCTCGACGACGGCGAGGCCATCACCTGCACCTTTACCAACGCGCCGAGCGGCGGGCCAAGCAGCGATGTCATCTACATCAGCCCGGCCAAGAGCGGCACGGTCGGCGGCGTGGCCTATACCAACGGCGACATTTTGCGCTACGACGGCAGCAGCTGGTCGATGTACTTCGATGGCTCTGACGTGGGCGTGAAGTCGGTCAAGGGCTTTGTCCTCTTGCCGGGCGGCGGCATCCTGATCGCCCCCGGAGCCAAGGCGACACTCGCCGGCGTCGGCGCGGTGATGGGTCAGGATATCGTCCGCTTCACACCAACGAGCACCGGCAACAACACCACTGGCTCCTTCCAGTGGTACTTCGATGGCTCAGATGTGGGCCTAACGACCGCGGCCGAGGCCATCGACGCGCTCACCATTGACAACGCCGGCCAACTGCTCATCAGCACCAAGGGCGCGGCGACCGTGCCCTCTGGCAGCGGCACGTCCGTCCGCGGCGCTGACGAAGACTTGCTCAAGTTCACGTTTGGCACCAGCGGGGCGACCACTTCGGGCGCGTGGACGTTCTTCTTCGATGGTTCGGACGTGGGGCTGACGCGAGAAGACGTTGATGCGGCGTGGATGGACGTGTCCAACGGCGATCTGTATCTCTCGGTGGAGGATGCCTTCAGCCTCAGCGGTGGGGTGAGTGGCGCGGGCGGCTCGGTCTTCGTCTGTGACCCCGGCACGCTGGGCAGCACGACGACCTGCGCCTATCGCAACTACTGGAACGCGGCGGCGGTGGGCCTGACCACCAACGTCGACGGTCTGTTTATTCAGCGTTAACCGGCCGGTACGAGAGACTGGGCGCGCGCCATTTCCAGGGCCGCGCCCAGTCTCTCGAAGACGGGGCGGCACTGCGCCAACAGCTCCGCGGCGAGTTCGTGCTCGCCGCGGCTGCTGCATAGTTCGGCCAGGCAGAGTTGCGCGCAGGCCAGGCCGTAGTTGTCGCCGACCTCGCCCAGAAGGGCAATCGACTCCTTCAGCAGCGCCATTGCGTCATCGGTCTGAAGCTCCTCGGCGGAGATGACAGCCAGCGTGCGCAAAGCCAGGCCCACCTCGGCGGCCATGGCCAGTTCACGAGCCAACGCGAGCGATGTCTCCGCCTCGCGGCGCGCCGCGACGGTTTCGCCCAGCGACAGATGCGCCTCAGCCAGGCGGCGGTGCATCTCCGGCAGCAGGTCGCGCACCTTGGCCCGCGCGAATAGCTCGCGGCTGCGCTCCAGATGCTCGAAGGCGACGGCCGCCTCGCCGCGTCTGGCGTGCGTCGCCCCCAGGTTGAGGTTCAGCGCGCCCATCACCCACAGCGAGCCGCCAATCTGCTCCAGGGAGCGCAGCGCCCGACGATAGAACAGCAGAGCATCGTCGGCCCGACCCTGGTTAAGGGCGATGCCGCCAAGGTTGTTGTCAACCAGCAGGCGGTTGTAGACGTTGCCCAACTGGCTGAAGATGCGGCCGGCCTCTTGATAGTAGTGATCGGCCTCGCTCCAGCGCCCTAGGTCGAAGAGCGCGTTGCCCACTGAGTTCTGCGCGACGGCCTGGCCCTGCAGGTCGCCCAACTGTCGGTAGATGGTTCGCGCTTCCTCGAAGTGGTCGGCGGCGACCTCAAGACGGCCGCGCAGACGGTCGATCGTGCCCATGAGGCTATGGGCGCGGGCGACAATGGACGGCAGGCGCAGTTCTTCGGCCGCCAGAAGGCTGGCCAGAGCCTGCTCGCTGCCCTTCTTGTATTCGCCCTGCCGGCTGTAGATCAGGCCACCCAGAAGCCTTAGCTCCAGCGAGGAGGGCGTCAGGCGGTCGCCCAGAGCCGCCAGACCACGGTCGATCCACTCCAGCGCCGGCTGGTACTCGCCGCGCATCTCGTGGGCGCGCGCCAGCCAACGACAGGCGCTGGCCTGGGCCTCGTCGTCGCCTAACTCCTCGGCCATCCGTAGCGCCGCCTGGAGGTGCTCCATAGCCGCGTCCCGCTGGCCAATGGTCAGGAGCAGTTCACCCAACTCGGCATTGATCTGCTGGCGTTGGGTCAGCGTCTCCTCCGGCGGCAGCCGTTCGGCGCTGGCCAATGCCTTGCGGAAGTGGTCAAGGCTCTGCATATTGGCGAAGAGCTTCTTGTCCTTGCTGCCGGCCAGCAGGTGATAACGCAGCGAGCGGCCCCAGTCCTCGCCGAGATAGGCATGGTAAGCGATCTGGTCGATGGCGTCGGCCGATTGTTCCTCCAGTAGCGCGGCTAGGTTGCGGTGTAGCTCGCGCCGCTGTGTGAACAGCAACGTTTCGTAGGAGACCTCCTGGGTCGCCTGCTGGCGGAAGGTGTAGCGGTCGGGGTCGGCCGCGCCTTCGCCGCTGCCCCAATTGGCCAGCGAGTAGTCATGGACAATGAAGTCGCGCTGCTCCAGCGTCTCCGCCTGTGAATGAATGAGCGCCGGCGCGGGCCGGGCCGGGTGAACCTGGGCCAGCAGGCCCAACTCAAAGCTGTAGCCGATGACGCTGGCGACCTTGATCGTCGGCTTGTGGCTATCCGGCAGCCGGTCGAGGCGGGCCAGGATGACGCCGTGGATGGAGTCGGGGATACCGAGGCTGATGGTTGACAGGTCGGCCGCCTCCGCCAGCACCCAAGTACCCTGTTCCCGCACCAGGGCGTTGGCCGTTCGCAGGGCATTGATCATGTTCTCGGAGAGCACCCACTCACCCTCTTCCTGGCGCAACTGGCCGGCTTCGCGCAGGGCATCCACCAGTTCGTGGGTGAAGAACGGGTTGCCTTGCGCCTTGGCCTCGATCAGCAGGCGCGCCAGCAGCGACGGCGACCCGCCCAGCAGATTGCCCACCAGCTGGCCGATGCCGTCGGTGCTCAATTCGCCCAACGGGAGCAGATAATGGTGGCGCAACGCCCGCAGACCGACCAACACCTCCGCCTGCGTGTCCGTCTCGGCCGCGGGGCGGGCGACGGCGATAATCATGATGGCGGCGTCGGGCGTGGCCTTGGCCAGCGCCTCCAGCAACGCCCGCGAGGAGTCATCCATCCAGTGCGCGTTCTCGAACACCAACAAGAGCGGCTGCGAACGCGACCAGGCGCGGATGATCTCCACGACAAAGGCGAAGAGCGCCTCCTGGCGCTGGCGCGGGTCGAAGGCGGCCGTGGTGGGGTTGTCCTCCAGCGGCAGGCCGAGGACATCGCGCAGCAAGGGGATGCGTACGCTCCACTCCGGGTTCATCTGCGCCAGTGTCTGCGCCGCCGTTGCCGCCTGGGCGGTGGCCGTTTCGCCGCCGGTTTCCAGGCTCAGGCCGAGCAACTGGCGCAAAGCTTCCTGCCAGGGCCAGTAGGTGCTCGACTGGAAGACGCGCTGGCCGGTGCCGGTGATGACCTGGAAGCCGCTGGCGCCGGCGAACTGCTGGAAGACGGCCATTAGATGGCTCTTGCCGATGCCCGTCGGGCCTTGCAGGGTGACTACCTGCCCCTGCCCGGCCCAGGTGCTATCCAACAACCGTGTCAATTGGGACAACTCGTCCTCGCGGCCGACGAGGGGCAACTCGTACGGCGTGCCTTGCACGCCGTGGCCTTGCTGGCGGCCGACGACCTCGGCCACGGGGATCGGCTCAGCCCCACCCTTGACAGTGATCAGCCCTAACTGCCGGAACTGGAAGCCCTGCTTGGCCTCTTCGGCCACGCGCCGCCGCACCAAAACCTGGCCCGGATTGGCCTTGCCCATGAGTCGGGCGGCCATGTTGACCTCGTTGCCCATGACGCCATAGGTGAAGCGGGGCATGGGCGCGCCAACGCGCGCGCCGACACGCGCGCCGCACTCGCCGGCCCAGACGCGCCCGCGGCTGATGCCGATCTGGATGTCGTGAACGAAACTGAGTTCCGGCGGCGGTTGGCGCAGTTCCAGCGCCGCGGCCACGGCCCGGAGGCTGTCGTCGTCGTGGGCCAAAGGCGCGCCGAAGCTGGCATAGGCGTAGCTGCCCTTGTCGCCCATCGTTAGCTGGATAAGAAAGCCTTCCTGCTTCTGCACAGTCGCCTGAAGCCAGCGCACGAAGTCATCGAGCTTCCGCCCGGCCGCCTCATCGTTGTCGTAGTCGATGCCGGTAAACTTCAGGAAGAGGGCCACCGCCGGCCGCAACTCAGCCAGAAAGGTGTCGGCGGTGGCAACGTTGCCGGCGCGCAAGCGGCGATAGATCGGCTGCAGCGCCCACGCCCGCATCTCCTCCTCCGGCAGGCTGTCGGCCGGCAAGGGCGGGTGAGGCGTCGGTTCGGGCAACTGCGTCAGCCCACGGACGACGGCGAAGCGCTCGCCGGCGGCCGATTGCCGCCATTCGGCGACAGCGATCACTTCGGCGCGCGCCAGCACCACCTCTTCGCCGGCCAGCACCTCGCCCTTTTCGGCCAGCTTTTCGGCGCTGGCCACGTGGTCGAGTGTGCGCCCGGCCAGGACATCGATTCGCTGGATAGCGGGGTCGCCGACGACGAAGCGCCGCGCCGGCCCGGCGGTGACGGCGACCTTGATAGCCAGGTGTACGGGCGTGCCGGCCGGCGTATACACCGTCGCGAACGGGCGCATGGCCGCCTGCATGGCCAAAGCACAGGCCACGCCGCGCAGGCCGTCGTCGTCATCAAGCCAGCAGGTGATGGAGTCGCCGGCGAAGCCCATGACGCTGCCGCCATAGCGGTGCAGCTCGGCAATGATGGCCTCGTAGACGGGGTTGATCTGGTTGAGGACCTCTTCAGCGCCGCGCTGGACGCCCAGTTCCTGGGCCAACGCCGCGGTCAGAGGAGTGAAGCCGGAGATGTCGGCAAAGAGGACAGAGCCGGTGGCGCGGTCGGGCAATTCGTAGCCGCCGGCCAGGGCCAGTCGACGGTCTTCGGGAATAAAGGCGAGAAGCGAATCCATTGCACCTTGCTTGTGTTCGCGCTTCCGGTAGCATCGCGAAGGGCGGACAGGTCGCCGCCCTTCGCTGCGTAGTATAGGGGCGATCGGCCGATCTCGCAACGCCGATAGCCGCGCGAACGGGCAAGGCGCGGCGCGCTAGGCCGTTTCCATCGGCATGATCAGCCATAGGATGAGATAGAGCAGCACACCGCCCGCGGCAAAGAGCGCCAGAAGGACGAAGATGATGCGCACGATCGTGGGGTCTACTCCCAGGTAGCGACCCAACCCGACGCAGACGCCGGCGATCATCCGACCCTCTTCCGCTCGCATCAATCGCTTTTCGTTCATGATATATACACTCCTGAAGCGTAGTCTAGGCGGAGACGAGACATACCGCCACGTCCCTATCATACCACTACGCTCTCAGGCCCACACGGGTTGCGACGACGGCCGGCGGTCGCTCGGCCCGCGCAACCATTGGCCGCCGGCCGGGTTCTATCAGGCAGGGTGCGACGGACAGATGCGCTTGACTTTCGTAGGCATCGGCCTACAATTCCACACTGTCCTCGGCACACTACGAGGCAACCATGCCCATTTTCGCGCCGGCCATCGATGGCAGTAGCTGGGGTAATCCCACCACTGAACGGGGCGCGGCGCGGCCGACCGAATCGGGAACAAGACATTGAAGGAGAGGCAGTCAATGAATGACACAGAAGAAAGAGTGCGGGCGATCATCGTCGACCTGCTGGGCGTAGATGAAGACCAGGTGGTCCTGGACGCGCGCTTTCGCGAAGACCTGGAGGCGGATTCGCTCGACCTGGTCGAGTTGATTATGGAGTTCGAGAAGGAATTCGCTGGCGAGATCTCGGACGAAGAAGCCCAGAAGATCACCACCGTTAGGGAGGCCGTCTACTACATCAATAGCCGGATGCGCGCCTAGCGGCCCCGCGGCTGCTTTTCGCTTCACCTACACGTGTTGACAGCCTTCCGCCGGAAGGCTGTCACTTTTTTTGCCGACCGGCCCAGAAGGCGGCCAGACAGACGCCCGCCACCAGGGCGTGTCCCAGCGCGTTGAGCCACACGCCCATGCCGATGCCCACCGGCTGCCGCAGCGCGCCGGCGACGACCGGCCGCGTGGCCATGTACTGCGCCGCCGGCCCCACCGCCCCGACGACGGCCACGACGGCCATCGCCAGCCACACCCAGGCCGCCCAGCGGGGCCGCGTGGCCAGGAAAGCCGCCAGCGCCGCGACCGCGGCCACGACCCCGATCAGCAGCAGCCGCAGCAGCCACTCGCTGCGCGGCTCCGCGGTGATGGCGGCGACAGCCGGGAAGGCCAACAAGGCCACGGCTATGGCCAGCCCGCGCGCCAACCAGGTGCGCGCCCGCCCGTTGGGCCACGTTGCCGTCCACAGGGCCAGCAACAGGCCCAGGGTGATCGGCGGCGCGTAGAACCAGTTGCGCCCCGCGCCGACGCCCAGGAACTTGATCCACTCGCCCAGCTCGATGCCGATCAGGCTAAGGCCCGCGCCCGGCCCCGGCAGCCAGACGAGGAAATAAGCAATGAAGATGGCCGTCAACCCCAGGGCCAGCCATTCGCGGCGGGTCGGCCGGGGGAAGCGGCCGGCAGTGGTGGTGCCCATCGTCAACGTGGTCTGGCGATTGGCACTATCGCCCGCGGCGCTCCAGCCGCCGCGCTTGCCGTTGCGCCCCTTCCTCGAAGAGTTGGCGCTCCTCGTCCGTCTCCAACAGCAGCGGTGGCACGTCGGCCGGCCGGCCGCGCTCGTCGAGGGCCACGTAGACGAAGTAGGCGGTGTTGGTGTGCGTCACCCGGCTCGACATCAGCTCCTCGGCCGTCACCAGGATGCGCGTTTCCATCGATGTTCGCCCCACCCAGGTGACCTCGGCGTGGACGGTCAGCAGGTTGCCGATGTTGACCGCCGAGTGGAAGCTCATCGAGTCGACGGCGACGGTGACGACCGGCCGGCGAGAGTGTTTCATCGCCGCGTAAGCGCCGGCCTCGTCGCACAGGCGCATGATGATGCCGCCGTGGACGTTGCCGAGCACGTTGGCCATGTCAACGCCCATCGGCTGAGTAAAGGTCATTCGCGATTCGCTAACTCTGCGTCCGTTCATCCTCTTGTCCCACCGTCTCCCGGGCCAGGGTCATCAGAAAGCGCCGGTCGTCCTCGTCGAGGGCGGCCGTCAACAGCAGATCGGGCCGGCGTTGCCACGTCCGGCGCAGCGCTGCTTCGCGCCGCCAGCGAGCGATGCGCCCGGCGTGGCCGGAACGCAGCACAGCCGGCACGTCCCAGCCGCGAAACGACACCGGCCGGGTGTAGTGCGGCCCCTCCAGCAGGCCCATCGCAAAGCTGTCGCGCGCGGCGGCGTGTTCGTCGCCCAGGACGCCGGGCACGTGGCGGGCCACGGCGTCGATGAGCACCAGGGCGGCCAGCTCGCCGCCGGTCAGAACGTAGTCGCCGATAGAGATCTCGTCATCGACGAGGTGCTGGCGCACGCGCTCATCGACGCCCTCATATCGCCCGCACAGCAGTAACAGCCACGCCGCGCCGGCCAGCTCTTCGGCCAGCGCCTGGGTCAGCGGGCGGCCCTGGGGCGACAGCAGGATGCGCCGCGGCCCGGGCGACGCCCCGCCGATGACCGCCTCGGCCGCGGCGAAAATCGGCTCCGGCTTCAGCACCATGCCGCCGCCGCCGCCAAACGGAGGTTCGTCGGTCACGCGGTGGCGGCCGGCGGCGTGGTCGCGGATGTTATGAATGCCAATGGCGATCAGCCCCGCGACCTGGGCGCGTTGCAGGATGCTCTCGTCCAGATAGGCCGAGAACATGGCCGGAAAGAGGGTCAGAACGTCGATGCGCATGGTGCGTGGCGGCGCGGAAGAGCGCCGAGTCTGAGTATCAGGGCGAAGCCGGGCGCTGTCAAGCGAAAGGGCAATGGCCGATTGACAAGAACCGGCGCGCGGCACACAATTAGCGTTACATGCGTATCCTGATTACCGGAGCCAACGGCCAGCTCGGCATCGCCCTGCAGCGGGCGCTGGGCGACCACGACCTGACCCTCATCGACCTGCCGGAGGTGGACATCACCGACCGCGAAGCGCTGGCGGCCGTTTTCGCCGCTGCCGGGCCGGAGCTTGTCGTCCACTGCGCTGCCTACACCGACGTCGACGGCTGCGCCCGCAACCCGGAACTGGCCTATCGCGTCAACGCCACCGGCACGCAGAACGTCGCCCTGGCCTGCCAGAGCGCCGGCGCGGCTCTGGTACACATCAGCACCAACGAAGTCTTCGCCGGCGACGAGCCGGGCGGCTATGAGGAGTGGATGCCCCTCGCGCCGCGCAACCCGTATGGCCGCTCCAAGGCCGCCGCCGAGGCGCACGTCCGCGCCCTGCTCGGCCGCGCCTACATCGTCCGCACAGCCTGGCTCTATGCCCCCGGCGGGCGCAACTTCATCCACGCCATCCTGCGGCGCGCCCGCGAGACGGGCACGGTGCGCGTCGTCACCGACGAAGTGGGCAACCCGACGTACGCTCCCGACCTGGCCGCGGCCATTGCCCAACTGATCGCCACCAGGCAATACGGCACGTACCACTTCGTCAACAGCGGCGCGTGCTCGCGCTGGGCCTTCGCCAACGAGATCTTGCGCCAGGCCGGCGTGGCGGCCACGAACGTGCCCATCCTCAGCAGCGCCTATCCGCGGGCCTCCACGCCGCCGCCCTTCGCCGCGCTGCACAACCGCGCCGGCGCGGCTCTGGGCATCACCCTGCGGCCGTGGCCGGAGGCGCTGGCCGACTATCTGCGCGACAGCACGTGAACACACTCGCATCGCCCCGCGTCTCGGTCATCATCCCGCACTGGAACGGCCGCCACCACCTCGACGACTGCCTCAACGCCCTACGCCGCCAGACCTTTGCCGACCACGAGGTCATCCTGGTGGACAATGGCTCCACCGATGGCTCGCAGGCCTACGTGCGCGAGCGCTTCCCAGAGGTGCGGCTGGTGGAGATGGGCCATAACAGCGGCTTCACCGGCGCGGGCAACGCCGGCTATGCCGCCAGCCGGGGCGAGTTCGTCTGCCTGCTGAACAACGACACCGAGGCCGACGCCAACTGGCTGGCGGCCATCGTCGAGGTCTTCGACCGCCGGCCGCGCGTGGGTGTTGTGGCCAGCAAGATGCTGCTCTTCGACCAGCGCGACCACTTCCACACCGCCGGCGACTTCTACCGCGTCGACGGCATCCCCGGCAACCGCGGCGTCTGGCAGGCCGATCGCGGCCAGTATGACCGCGAGGAGCCGGTCTTCAGCGCCTGCGGCGGCGCGGCCGCCTACCGGCGGCAGATGCTGGCCGAGATCGGCTTTCTGGACGACGCCTTCTTTTTCTCCTGCGAAGATATCGACCTCGCCTGGCGGGCGCATCTGGCCGGCTGGGAGGTGCGCTATACGCCGGCGGCGGTCGTCTACCACAAGCTCAAGGCCTCCGGCGGCAGCGGCGTCGTCGGCAGCTACCACGACGGCCGCAACTTCTTCTACGTCATCTGGAAGAACTACCCCACCCGCCTGCTGGGCCAACACGCCGGCGACATCCTGCGCGCCCAGTTACACATCGCCGGCGAGGCCCTGCGCGCCTGGCGCGGGGCGGCGGCGCGGGCGCGCTTGCGCGGGCAGTTGGCCGGCCTGCTGGCGCTGCCGCGCCTGTTGCCGGCGCGTCGCCACATCCAGGCCACGCGCCGCATCGACGATAGCACCCTGGTCGCCCGCCTGACGCCGATTGACGCCGCCCGGCTGGACGGGTAAACTTGACCCTTGCGCCGGGAGACAGCTTCGTCCGTCGTCCTTGCCCGGCCCGTGAGCCAAATGAGCGCCCAATCCCCACTCCTGAGCCTGGTCGTCCCTGCCTATAACGAGGCGGAGCGCCTGCCGACGACCCTGCCGGCGGTCATCGCCTTCCTGGATGCCCAGCCGTATGCGTCAGAACTGATCCTCGTTAACAACAACAGCCGCGACGACACGCGCCGCATTGCCCTGGAGTTCGCCGCGACGCGCCCCTACATCCGCGTGCTGGATGAGATGACCCAGGGCAAGGGCGCGGCCGTGCGCACGGGCATGCTGGCCGCCGAAGGCGAGTACCTCTTCATGGCCGACGCCGACTTCTCCATGCCCGTGGCGGAGATCGCCAAGTTCCTGCCGCCGCGATTGGGCCGCTATGACGTGGCCATCGGCAGCCGCGAAGCGCCGGGGGCAGTGCGCTACAACGAGCCGGCTTACCGTCACTTCATGGGCCGCGTGTTCAATTTCTACGTCAAGGTGCTGGCCATCCCCGGCTTCGAGGACACGCAGTGCGGCTTCAAGTGCTTTCGCCGCGAAGTGGCCCACGACATCCTGCCCCGACAGACTATCGATGGCTGGGCTTTCGACGTGGAGTTGCTCTTCATCGCCCTGCGGCAGGGGTATCACGTCGTCGAGGTGCCCGTCGATTGGCACTACGGCGAGAACAGCCACGTCAGTCCGGTACGCGACACGATCAACATGATCCGCGAAGTGTTGCGCATCCGTTACAACGGCTGGACGGGACGCTACGACCGGCCGTCCCACGGCAACGCCGCCGTGCCGCGCGCCAGGTAAGACAATGGCCGGCGCGGCGCAAGTGCTGCCCGACCTGCAACTGGAGCGGGCGTTGCTGAAGGAATGCGGCGCGGGTTGCGTCGCCGGCGTCGATGAGGCCGGGCGCGGCGCGCTGGCCGGACCGGTCTTCGCCGCCGCCGTCGTCTTGCCGCTGGACGACCCCCACCTGCCGGCGGCGCTGCGCGACGTGCGCGACTCCAAGCTGCTCTCGGCGGCGGCGCGCGAGCGCCTCTTTCCCATCATCTGCGACCGCGCCGTGGCCTTTGGCGTCGGCCAGGCGGACGCGGCCACCATCGACCGCGTCAACATCCTGGCCGCCACGCGGCTGGCCATGGCCGCGGCCATTCACGCCCTGACCCCCGCGGCGGCGGCCCTGCTCATCGACGGGCCGATCCGTCTGGCGGCCGTCGCCCTGCCCCAGCGCGGCGTCATCGGCGGCGACCGCCTGAGCCTGAGCATCGCCGCCGCCTCCATCCTGGCCAAAGTCAGCCGCGACCGCCACATGATCGCTCTGGACGCACGCTATCCCGACTACGGCTTCGCCCGCCACAAGGGCTACGGCACGGCCGAGCACCTGGCCGCGCTGGCCGCGCTGGGGCCGTGCCCCGAACACCGGCTCAGCTTCGCCCCGTTGCGGCCAACAGCGTCCGCAGAGTAGTGGCGCGATTCTCCCGAATCGCGTTCTTGTGCCGGCAGGCAGAAGGCCGCGATTCTGGAGAATCGCGCCACGAAGATTAGCCGCGGCCGAAGCGCGCGCGCAGCAGGTCGGTCAGCGTCGGCCGGCCGATCTCCTGCAACTCATAGCGCACGCGCTGGCTGGGCCGGTCGATGTCCACCAGCCGGGCCAGATCGATGGGTGTGGCTACCAGCACCATATCGACCGGCGTGCGGTTGATCGTCTCCTCCAGGTCGGCGATCTGCTCTGCGCCGTAGCCCATCGCCGGCAAGACGGGGCCGGTGTTGGGGTACTTGGCGTAGGTGGCAGCGATGGAGCGCACGGCGTAGGGACGAGGATCGACGATCTCGGCCGCGCCGAACTGCCGCGCGGCAACGACGCCCGCGCCATAGGCCATCTCGCCGTGGGTCAACGTCGGGCCGTCCTCGACGACGAGCACGCGCCGGCCCTGGATGGCCGCCGGGTCATCGACGAACAGGGGCGACGCGCCGCGGACGATGGCCGCCCGCGGATTCAGTTGGCGGATGTTGCGCAGGACGGTATCGACGCCGGCCGGCTCGGCCGTGTCGATCTTGTTGACCACCAGCGCGTCGGCCGTGCGCACGTTGGCCTCGCCGGGGTGGTAGCGCATCTCGTGGCCGGGCCGGTGGGGATCAACGACGACGACGTGGTAGTCGGAGCGGAAGAAGGGCAGGTCGTTGTTGCCGCCGTCCCAGATGATGATGTCGGCCTCCTGCTCGGCCTGGCGCAGGATGGCCTCGTAATCGACGCCGGCGAATATGACCGCGCCGCGCTCGACGTATGGCTCGTACTCCTCGCGCTCCTCAATCGTACACTTGTGGCGGTCCATGTCAGCGTGGCTGGCGAAGCGCTGCACGGCCTGCTCGGCCAGGTTGCCGTAGGGCATCGGGTGGCGGACGGCGACGACGTGCTCATAGCCCAACTCATTCTGCAGGATGGACAGGATGCGGCGCGAGGTCTGGCTCTTGCCGCTGCCCGTGCGCACCGCGCCAACGGAGACGATCGGCCGCGTCGAGGCCAGCTGCGTCCGGCGCGGGTTCATCAGCCGGAAGCCGGCCCCAGCCGCCAGCACGCGCGAGGCCAGGTGCATGACCGTCTCATGAGAGACATCGGAGTAGGCAAAAACGACATCGTCGATTGCCTGGCGGGCGATCAGCTCTTCCAGTTCAGCCTCGGGATAGATGGGAATGCCCTCTGGGTAGAGCGGGCCGGAGAGGGCCGGGGGATAGAGCCGGCCCTCGATGTTGGGTATCTGCGTCGCCGTGAAGGCCACCACGCGGTAGGCGTCGTCGTTGCGGAAGACCGTGTTGAAGTCGTGGAAATCGCGTCCGGCCGCGCCGGCGATCAGGATGCGCTGCGGGAAGTGGGAACTCATAGAGATACTTGCTCCTAAAGTGATTTCGCCCGGTTGGGGATATTGGGAATGGCCGGCCGTGGCGTGCCCGGCGGGAAGATACTACCTGAAATTGGTCTGGTAGGCATTTGATATTATGAAAAGTAGTGCTATAATGCCAGTAAGTTGCGTGACATAATCTGTTTTGGCTCTGCGCGGGGAGATAGACTTTCCCCGGCCAGGCAGACGGTGACGGCGACTTCTGACTTGAGAGGAGATGTATTACTCTGGCTGCCCGCCACGGCCAAGCTCCCTCGTGTTACGAATGCAGTAGGTATGTCGATTCGGCAACCGATCTGGGAGTAAGAAGCCATGGACGAGCACCTGCTTGCCTTCCTGTCTTACCTGGAACGAGAATACCAATACTCCGACAATACAATTGCGGCCTACCACAACGACTTGAGCCAGTTTCTGGGCTATCTGGAACAGCACAACGAGTCGTTGTCTAACTGGTCGGCCGTGGCCGAAGACGACATCGAGGCCTACCTGAGCTACATGAAGCAGAAGGATCAGCCTTATGCTTCGTCTACCATTGCCCGCAAGGTGGCGGCGATCAAGTCCTTCTTCAACTACCTGACGGCGCAGGGGGTCGTGGATGAGAACCCGACTCTGCAAATCGAATCACCCAAGGTCAAGAAGCGGCTGCCGCAGACACTCAACCCCAGCGAGGTCGAGCAACTGCTTGACGCCCCGGCCGACGACCACTCGCCCAAGAGCCTGCGCGACGTGACCCTGCTCAACGTGCTCTACGAGACGGGCATGCGCGTGACCGAGGTCGTCTCGCTCCAGATGGAGGACGTCGACCTGGCGCGGGCGACGCTCTCTTCGCCGACGCGGCAGGGCGAGGCGCGCGTCATCCCCATCCCGGAGACGACGCAGACGCTACTGGCGCACTATCTGGACGCCGGACGGCCGCAGCTCGTCCACGGCGATGAGGAGCGCGCCCTTTTCCTTAACCATCGCGGGGAGAAGTTGACACGGCAGGGGTTGTGGCTGATCATCAAGGGGTATGCGCGGCAAGCGGGCTTGAAGGCCGAAGTGACGCCCCACACCCTGCGCCACAGCTTCGCCGTGCATCGCCTGGGGCGCGGCCTGAAGCTGGAGGAGATTCAGCACCTGCTGGGCCACGCCAATATTTCGACGACGCAGATCTATACGCAAATGGAAGCGCCCGACGAGGAGTCATCGAACGGATCATGAGCGAATTCATCACCCATGAGCAGATCGTCAACGCCGCCGACTTTGTCCGCGGGCACATCAGCCACCGGCCGACCGTCGGCCTGATCCTCGGCTCCGGCCTGGGCGCGCTGGCCGACGCCATCGAGACGCCGGAGATCGTGGCCACGGCCGACGTGCCCCACTGGCCCGTCTCCACCGTGCAGGGGCACAGCGGCCGGCTGGTCAGCGGTTCGATGGGCGGGCAGACAGCGCTCGTCTTGCAGGGGCGGACGCACTTCTACGAGGGCTACAGCATGGGCCACGTCACGTTGCCCATTCGCGTCATGATCGAGCTGGGCATCCGCACGCTGATCGTCACCAACGCCGCCGGCGGGCTGAACCCCGACTACGAGCCGGGCGACCTGATGCTCATCCGCGACCACATCAACTTCCCCGGCATGGCCGGCAATAACCCGCTGCGCGGGCCGAACGATGAGAACTATGGGCCGCGCTTCCCCGACATGACCGCGCCTTATGACCCAGCCTTGCGCGCCCTGGCCCATCGCGTGGCCGCCGACGACGGCTTTGTCCTGCGTGAGGGCGTCTATGCCTACGTCGGCGGGCCGAGTTTCGAGACGCCGGCCGAGTTGCGCTTCTTGCAGCGCATCGGCGCGGATGCCGTCGGCATGTCCACCGCCCCGGAGGTCGTCGTCGCCCGCCATGCCGGCGTGCGCGTGCTGGGCATTTCCACCATCGCCAACCTGGCCCTGCCCGACCCCAAGGCGGGCGTGACGCAGACGCATCAGGAAGTGCTGGCGATGTGCGCGCGGGCCGTGCCGCGGCTTGTCGCCGTCGCTAGCGGGGTCGTCGGCCGCCTGGCCGAAGCGGCCTGACGCCCGCGCTCTGCCCCAACCACTCTGCCGGGCCGACCGTTGCCACACCTGCTCTAGCCCATGGATCGCGTCTACCTCTTCCTGATCCGCAACGACGTCTGGATCTACATCCTCTGCATCATGGGCCTGTTCTGGTACCTGACCGAACTGGTGCGGGCGCAGGCGGCGCTGCGGCGGGCGATGTTCAACCTGGAGCGCGAGACGGCCACGCGCCTGCGCAACCATGCCCTCAGCTTCGTCCTCTTCCTCGGCGCGGTCATCGGCCTCGTGTATTATGTCAATAACTACGTCGCCCCGAGCCTGCCGCAGGAACTGACGGCCGAAGCGACGCCGACGCCCGACATCTTCGCCACGCCGCTGGCCTCGCCCACGCCCCTGGGCACGCCGCTGGCCGAAGGCGTGCCGGACAACACGCTCATCCTGGCCCCCACAGCCACGCTGCCCGGCGCGGTCGTGGCCGAGCCGATCACCGACACCGAGACCACCGACGCCCCGGCCGAGCCGACGCCGTTCAGCGCCTGCACGCCGGAACTGCGCTTCGACGAGCCGCTCGATGGCTCCGTCGCCTTCGGGAGCGTACGCTTCCGCGGCACGGCCAACACCGGCGCACTGCATCAGTTTGTCATCGAGTTAAACGGCCAGCAGACGGAGGGCCTGTGGGCGCCCATCACCCAGGAGCCGCAGAACCAGCCGGTCGTCAACGGCGACCTGGGCGAGGCCGACCTCAGTCTGTGGCAGCCCGGCCCCTACCAGGCGCAACTGCGCGCCCTGGATGTCAACGGGACGCAGGTGGGCGTGTGTACGATCTCGTTTACGCTGGACGGGTAGAAGGTGGCGCAGCGCTCAGGCCGGCGTCACCGGCCGCTCGTAGAAGCATAGCAACGTATTGCCGTAGCGGCGTTTGTCGCTCAGGGCCAGGTGTTGCAGCGGCGTCTCCCTGAATTCGCGCGGGTCGATCTGGACGACGACCTGCCCCTCGGCCGTCAGGTAGCGGTCGGCGGCGGCGTCGATAGCCGTCAGGGCGGCACTCCACAGCTCCTTATACTGCGGCGGGGCGACGAAGATGACGTCGAAGGGTGGCACGCTCGTCTCGCGCAGGAAGCGGAAGGCGTCGGTCTGCTGCACGGTGACCCCCTCGCTCAGCCGCGTGTAGGCCAAATTGTCGCGGATGGTCTGGATGGCGGCGCGGGCGCTGTCGGTGAAGACGACCGCCGACGCCCCCCGGCTGAGCGCCTCGATGCCCACCTGCCCCGTCCCGGCGAAGAGGTCGAGCCAGCGCGTGCCGCCGATATCGCCGAGGATGTTGAACAGGCTCTCCTTGACGCGGTCCATGATCGGCCGGGTTGTGTCGCCCGGCACGAGCTTGAGCCGCCGCCCCTTGGCCTTGCCGGCAATAACGCGCGCGGACATCTCAGCGCACCTCCAGCATAAACAGCGTTTCGGCGTCGCCCACGGCCGCGCCGTTGGCGTCGAAGACCGGCAGCCGCCAGCCCTCGCTCTGCACCCACAGGCCGGTGACGACCGGGTAGCTGCCCGGCGGCAGGTCGGCCGGCAACGTCAGCCGGTGGGTGTCGGGCACATACTGGTCTGTCGGCCAGCGGTGGGTCGGGAAGTCGCCGGGATTGATCTTATCCGATTGGGCCACCGGCTGGCCATCGGGGCCAAGGATGTGGACGAAGACCTGGTACTCGATGTCCAGCGGGCGCTGCGCCTGCCAGAAGAGGGTTAGTTCGAGCGTGTCGCCCGGCGCGGCCGTCGCGCCGCCGGCGCGGTAGCCCAGCAGGGCGATCTGGTCGCCGAAGTTGGCCGGGTGGGTCGTGGCCGGGATAGCCAGCGCGCCATTCTGCGAATGCAGGTGGAACAGGCCCAACGGCTCCAGGGCGATGGCGGTCAGGGTGATGGCCGCGGCCACGACGACGATGGGCCAGTCAGCCCGCGCGGCGAAGCGCTCTACCACCGGCGGCGCGGCGGCCCGGCGACGCAGCCGCC
>ERZ724513.219-NODE-219-length-26402-cov-13.813945_pt1 | contig 26402 bp, 26 predicted proteins | sample MGYA00376046_ERZ724513 | MGnify/ENA primary metagenome ERZ724513 (study PRJEB28724, sample SAMN07190883) | activated sludge metagenome | isolation source: activated sludge of sewage treatment plant in Hong Hong | place: Hong Kong | collected 2016-03-17 ...
TTTAGTTCGATTGGCAAGGAGTACGACCTCTTCGCACGGCCCTGGCGCCCCTGCAATTAGGGGTCACGCCGCGGGATCGGGTGAGCATCGCCGGGACGGACGCACGCGCGGCATTCAGCCGCGCTGGTCCTGGAGTGTCCCGGACGACGCTCACCCGACCCCGCGGCTGCGCCTACCCGGCGGATTTTCGCGGGAGGGCTCAGTCGGTCAGGTCGAGGAGGCTGGAGATGTTGTGGTTGGGGGTGACTTGGGTTTCGGGGTTGTGGCTTTCGTTGCCGGCGACGAGGATTCCTTCGAGGCCGGCCTTCTGGGCGCCGCCGACATCGGTGTCGAGGCGGTCCCCGATCATCGCCACCCGGGCCCCTTCCGGCAGGCCGAGCCGCCGGACGCCGAGATCGAAGATCGGGCGTTCCGGCTTGCCCGCCACCACCGCGGTCCGGCCCGAGGCCGCTTCGACCGCGGCGACGATTGAACCCGTCCCGGGCCAGAGGCCATCCGGCATCGGCATGGTCGGGTCGCGGCCGATCGTCGCGAGGAAGGCGCCGGCCCGCGCCGCCATCGAAGCGGCCTTCAGTTCGTCGTAATCGAAGCGGGGATGGCCGGTCACCAGCACCGCCTCCGCCTCCTGCCAGCGTTCGGCAGGAAGCAGCTGGAAACCTGCGCCTTCGACCTGCTCCAGAAATCCGCTTGTACCGATCGCATAGACCTTGCCGGCCTCGCCAATCTCCTTCCGGGTCAGCTCCAGCAGGGTGTCGCCCGCAGTCACCACCCGATCTTCGTCGGCTTCGATTCCCTGCTCGCGCAGAATCCTCGCCTGCTCGGCCGGCGTCACCCGGGGGCTGTTCGTGACGAAGACGAACGGCTTGCCCGCGGCAGCCAGCGCGGCAATGGCCTTCGCCGCTCCTTCGATCGGCTCGTGACCGAGCCAGACGACCCCGTCGAGGTCGATCAGGAAGCCGTCGTATGAGTCGGCCAGGGCCACGAGCCAACAATAGAGTTGCGGCATGAGTCCGGTCGGCGGCGATCTCACAAAACCTGCCTCGGCTTCGTCTCAGGGGCAGTGACCGGAAATCGCACCCACACCGAGGGGCCGCCCCCATTCGAGACGGCCCTTGAGGATCACGGGCCGAGGCTGCATGCCTGGCTGCTCGCGCGAGTCGGACCCTCCCGGGCCGACGATGTCTTTCAGGAGACGATGCTCGCGGCGCTGGCCGCCTGGGACAGGGTCCCGGTTCAGTCGGTGCGCGCGTGGCTCTTCACGATCGCCCGGAACAAGGCGATTGACGAGCAGCGCCGGGATGCGAACAGGCCCCGGCCGGAAGGCGAGGTTGACAGTTGGCCTTCGGCCGAGGTTGCCGAGCGCCTGGAGGATCCGGTCTGGGATCAAGTGCGGGAGCTGCCGGAGAAACAGCGGATCGCGGTGACCCTTCGCTTTCGCGGTGATCTGAACCACCGTGAAATCGGGACCGTGATGGAGATCTCCGAAGCGGCCGCCCGCCGCAACGTGTTCGAAGGCGTCAAGCGCCTGCGGGAAAGGATCGAAGATGAGTGAGATCGAAGCGAGACTGGCCGCCGGCGAAGTGGCCGGGACCGGAAGCAACTGGGAGGAGATCCGGACCAGCCTGCTTCGGCAGGCAGACCGGGAGGGTGCCATTGACCTCGCCTACGAGCGGCATGACACACCGTTCGGGACGATGGTGATCGTCGCGGGGGAAGGGGGCATCCTCCGGATCGCCCTCGCCGCGGAACCGGAAACCGAAGTTCTCACGGACCTCGCCCGGCGGGTTTCGCCCAGGATCGGACGCACCGGTCGCGATGCCCTGACCGACGCCCGCCGGCAACTCGACGACTATTTCGGAGGAGAGCTCAGAACCTTCGACCTGCCGCTCGACTGGCGGTTGACCCGGGGCTTCCGGCGCGAGGTGCTCCACGAAACGGCAGCGATTCCCTACGGTGCCACGGCAAGCTATGCCCAGATGGCCAGGCAGGCTGGAAGCCCGCGGGCGGTCAGGGCGGCAGGCTCGGCCCTCGCCACAAACCCCCTGCCGATCGTCGTTCCCTGCCATCGCGTGCTGCGCTCGGACGGGGCGGTCGGTTCCTATCTCGGTGGCAGCCCGATGAAAGAGTCGCTGCTGAAGATGGAGCGCGAACGGACCGCCGCTTGAGCTGGTCGCTTCGAGTCGACGCCAACGGGCCACTGGATACCGCCGCCATCTTCTCGACCCTCGCGAGTCACGAGATCGCCGGCCTGACCGAGACCAGACCGGACCGGCTCACCCACCGCCGGGTCCTGGAATTCGAGGGCAGGCCCGTGATCCTGACCGTCTGGTTCGATGGTTCGGGAGTCACGATCGAAGGGGAAACCGGCGACGGGCCGTGGCCCGGGGTCGAGCCGCTGGTCAGGCACTGGTTTGATCTCGACACCGATATCGAAGCCGTCGATCGGCATCTCGGCGTTCATCCGCAATTCAAGAACCAGGTCCGGGCTCGTCCGGGGATCCGGGTGACCCGGTATCCGGAGCTTGCCGAATCGGCGATCCTGACCGTGCTCGGCCAGCAGATTTCGCTGGCCGCAGCGCGGACCTTCGCCGGCCGGCTGGTCGCCGCCTACGGGGAGGAAGTCGACGGGCTGTTCGCCTTTCCCGATCCCGCCCGAATCGCGGAAGAGCCGGTCGAGCGGCTGAGGTCAACGATCGGACTCACGGGAGCCAGGGCGAGAACGATCAGCGGGGTCGCGACCCTGTTCGCCGACCGTCGGCCCGCCGCCGGATCCGGCAGCGACAGCGGACTGCTCGAGGGGTTGAACGAAATCCCCGGAATCGGGCCGTGGACGATCTCCTGTGTCGCCCTGCGCGGGCTCGACTCGGCCGACGAGCTGCCGGCGTCCGACGCAGTCCTCCGTCGCGCGCTCGGGAAGGCGTCCCTGGCGGAAACCCTGGAAATGGCGGAAGCCTGGCGACCGTTTCGCAGTTACGCGACGGTCCGGCTCTGGGCTGAATCAGTTCCGCTTGCCGGTTAGGCCGCGGACCCTCAGGAAGCGGTGCGGATCGCTTCGAGCAGCTCGGTCTTGTTCATCTTCGAGCGGCCCTCGATGCCCAGTTCCGTTGCGACCTCGTAAAGCTCGGCCTTGGTCGAGCTGGCGCTGACCGACGGGGTAAAGAGGGCGTCGGGGGAGCTGCTCGGGGCCGGGGTGGACGGAGCCGCATCGTTTTTGACCGCCGGGGGCCGGGCGGGCACCGGAGCTCGACCGGCATCGGTGGCAAGAGTGTTGTCCCGCTGGACCTGACGCCAGGCGGCGACAACGACCGCGGTCACGCCGGCAATGCCGATCGCGACGGACTTCTTCATGACTTCGACCATTTGAGACTGGAAGGGAAGCAATTGATCACAGGCAGGACTCTACCGACGAAGCGGTTTGGACTTCTGGACGATTGTCTAGTCTCGAATCGTGAAGATTTCCCGATCGAGCCTGATCGCTGCGGCCGTCCTGGTGACGATGGCCGTTGCGGCGCCTGCGGGTGCCCCCGCCGATCCGGCGCCCCGGGCGGGGGAAGGGTTCCAGGGCAGGATCTTCAGGATCGACCGGGATCTGAGAGAACGCATGGTCGGTTCCTCCTGGCATCGGGGATGCCCGGTCCGGCTTGCCGACCTGCGGCTGCTCAGGCTGAGCTACCGGGATTTCGACGGCGACGTCCGGCGTGGATACCTGGTCGTCCACGAGACGGCCGCGCCCCGCATGGTCAAGGCTTTTGGCCGTCTCTTCAACGCCGGCTACCGGATCCGTCGCATGCGCCTGGTCGATGCCTACGGCGCCGATGACCACCGCTCGATGAACGCCGACAACACCTCGGCTTTCAACTGCCGCGAGGTCGCCGGCCAGCCCGGGGTCTGGTCCCGGCATGCCTACGGCCGGGCGATCGACATCAATCCGGTCGAGAACCCGTATGTGTCAGGGAGCCACGTTTCTCCGGCCAGGGGCCGGCCTTTCGCTGACCGCTACCCCCGCCGCAAGGGAATGATCAGTGCCGGCGGCAGGGTCGTCCGGATCTTCGCCGCGATCGGCTGGGGATGGGGCGGCGACTGGGCCGGCGCCAAGGATTACCAGCACTTCTCCGCCTCCGGCGACTAGGGCTAAAATCCCTTTACACCGTCGCACTGAGTTCGTAAGCACCGCTTCGATAAAGGAGTGCGACCCGACTGAAAGCGGGTGCGATGGCAATGGCGGAGATCACAACCGAAGTGCCTCACGGGACCGCCCGGAGGTTCGATTTGCGGACCGGGGATCTGATCCGGATCGAGACCCTGGACGGCGCGCAGGGAGGCGACTTCAGCTTCCCCGGTTTCGATCAGGCCCTGACCCGGAACAAGCTCGGCTGGAAGCGGTTTGGCCGGCCCTGGCTGGTCTACGACGCCCAGGCCGGTGATTCGCTCTTCGACGTCGACGGCGAGGCGACCTTCGAACTGATCGCCCTCGAAGGGGAGGGAGTCGCCGACATCATGTATCCGGGTTGCTGGGACGAGGTCTACGAGGACCGGCGACCGGGTTGCCAGGACCTGATCTCGGCGGCGCTCACGATTCCCCGGCGGGACCTGGCCGGCATGCTCTCCTTCTTCATCGGCTACTCGGCCGACAACTCCGCTTATCGGGGTCTGGCCGGCATCGACCTGAAGCCCGGCGACCACCTGACCTTCCGGGCGCTGCGCGACGTCAGCTGCGCGGTTTCGGCCTGCCCCGACCGGGACATCCCCGGCTGGAGGGTCGGCGCCCTGTTCGTATCGGTCACCGAGGCCGGCAAGTGAACGGGGCGGGCAGCTTCCGCCTGGCGGTCGCCCAGCCGGCGATCGACCGCGAAGCTCCCGAATCCTCCCGGGTGGCAGAGGCTGGGGCGATGATCCGGGAAGCCGGTCGTGGCGAGGCTGACCTGATCCTCTTCCCGGAGAGCTTCCCCGGACCGATCACCGCCGGCCTCGAGTACGACGCGGCCCCCGATCTCGGGGCTGCCTGCCGTGACTCCGGCGTCGCGGCCTGCTGGGGCCGGGTCGAGCCGATCGGCGAGGGCCGTTTTGTCACCGTGGTGCGGCTCACCGACCGGACCGGAGGCGAGGCCGGCCGCTACGTTCGCAGCCATCCCGCAACCGGTGACGTCCATCCGGTCCTTTCCGGGGTGCCGATGGCGCCGGGCCCGGAGCCGGGCATCTTCGAGCTGGACGGACTCAGGCTCGGGATCGTGGTCTGTTCAGAACTCTGGAATCCGGAGCTCTGCCGCGTCCTGGCCCTGCGCGGGGCGGAGGTACTGCTCGCCCCGGCCGGCGGCGGCTTCCATTCCGTGGCCGAGAACTGGCAGCTGATGGCGAGGGCCCGGGCGATCGAGAACGAGATGTTCGTCGCCCTCACCCAGCAGCTCTTTGACGGCGAGTCCGGTTCGGCCCTGATCGCCGGGCCGGAGGGTGTGCTGAGCGCCGGAACGGGACCGGGCCTCGTGATTGCGGACCTCGATCTCGAGCGGGCCCGCTGGCTGCGAAGCCAGGACGACTCGATGCAGGAACCGAAGCCGTTCAGCTCCCTGCCGGGGCTGCTGAGAGCCCGACGCCCCGAGCTCTATGGTGAGCTCGGGGCGCCACAGGAGGGGCTCTACGACTTCGAGGCCGCCAGCAGCTGAGGCTCGGGGCGAAGCGACGGGCGGGGCTCGCCCGTCCTGGCCGCGTCGCGATCGGTCTTCGCCGCGTCATCACCGACCGCGTCCTTGCCGGGGATCAGCAGGGCCAGCACGGCACCGACCGCCAGCACGGCCACGGCGACCGGCATTGCCGCCACGACCCCGTCGGTGAAGGCCTGGGGGCTGGTGAAGCCGCCGTTGGCCGCGAAGATCGACGAGAGCACGGCAACTCCCATGACCCCGCCGATTTCGCGAATCGCGTTGGTCGCTCCCGAGGCCTTGCCGGTTTCCTCTTCCCGGACCGAGGCGACCACCGTCGCGGCGGCGGTGGGGAAGACCAGCGCCATGCCGGTGCCGGCCATCATGAAGGGGGTCACGAAATCACCGAAGGCGGTGACCGGGCTGGAGATGGCCGTGATCCAGGCGAGACCGCCGGCCTGAAGCACGAGGCCGGTGAAGATCAGCGGCCGGGTGCCGATCCGGTCGCTGAGGAAGCCGGCCAGCGGCGCCACGAACATCGGCATCAGGGTCCAGGGGAGGGTCCTGATCCCGGCGTCGAGGGGCCCGAGGCCCTGCGCGACCTGGAAGAACTGGCTGAGCAGGAAGATCGCCCCGAAGGTTCCGAAGAACATCGCGAACGAAAGTCCGTTGGTGGCGCTGAACCCGCGCGAACGGAAGAACCGCATCGGCAGCATCGGCTCCCGGGCCCTCAGCTCCCAGACGATGAAGGCACCGATCAGGAGGGCCCCGGTGACCAGCGAGGCGAGCACCGTGGTGCTGGTCCAGCCGAGCGACTCGCCGCGGATGATCCCGAAGGTCAGGCCGAAGAGCCCGGTGCCGACCAGACCCAGCCCGGGCAGGTCGAGGGCCTTGTCGGGGCCGGTCGACTCGGGCAGCCGACGCAGGGCCAGGGGGATCAGGGCGAGGCCGACCGGCACGTTCAGCCAGAAGATCCAGTGCCAGGAGATGCCTTCGACGACGGCACCGCCGAAGAGCGGTCCGAGCGCGACGCCCAGTCCGCTGATGCCGCCCCAGATCCCGAGTGCCGCCCCCCGCTTTTCGGCCGGGAAGGCTCCCGAGACCAGGGTCAGGGTGAGCGGCACGACGATCGCCGCCCCGGCACCCTGCAGTGCCCGTGCCGCGACCAGGGCATCGAGCGTGGGGGCCAGCGCCGAGGCGGCACTGGCCGCGGTGAAGAGTCCCACCCCGATCGCGAACATGCGGCGGCGGCCGAAGCGGTCACCGAGTGCGGCGCCGGTGATCAGCAGAACTGCGAAGGCCAGGGTGTAGGCGTTCACGGTCCATTCGAGCGATTCGATCGTGCCACCGAGGTCAGCCCGGATCGAGGGCAACGCGACCCCGACGACCAGGTTGTCGAGGGAGGTCATGAAGAGCGCCAGCCCGGTGATGATGAGCGTCCAGATGGCGCTCCTGTTTCCGGAGCTCTCGCCCGGTCTGCTTGTGATGCTGGCCGTCATGACGGCCTCCTTCCCGGAGCCGAAGCCCCGTTTGATTCGTTTGGTCGGTCGGGCCCCTGCGAGCCCGTTTCGGTTACTTCCTGTGTGGTGTGTGACTGGTTACTCACTTTGATTTCCTGATAATGTGTGATTGCTCACTCACTAATCGGGTCTGAAAAAGCGGCCTCCTGGCCGCGTCGGTTCAGTCCTCCCGCTCGTGCGGTCGGCTGCCGGTCAGCTCTCGCGCGGGAAGCAGTCCCCTTCGAAGTCGGTCAGGGCCACGGCCCAGGGTTCGTCCACCTCTTCGGCATTGATCGCGGTCATCACGTTGATCAGCATGCCGTGGGCGAACCAGTTCTTCATCTCTTCGCCGTTGCCGCCGGTGCGCTCGGAGCCGAGCGCGTAGAGGTTGGCGAAACACTTGCGCATCGCCTCCCGCACGGCCGGGATGGCGGGCGAAACGGCCTGGGCGTGAAGCTGCATCAGGAGCAACTCGCGGTCGCTGCTGACCAGGTCACCGTAGGCGAGGCCCATGGCATCGCCGGGTTCGATTCCGTTCTTCTCGGCCTCCGAAGCCACGGCGGCGAGAGTCTCGACCATGCGCCCGGTCGACCGTTCGACCGCGGCCACGAAGAGTTCCTCCTTGGTCGGGAAGAGCCGGAAAAGGTAGGCCTGCGAAATGCCGGCCTTCTTCGCGATCTCGGTGGTCGGGGCGGCGTGGTAACCCTTCTCGGCAAAGACCGGAATCGCCGCCGTAATCAGTTCCTCACGGCGCTCTTCAGCGGTCGAAAGCGAGCGGGATCCCGTCGAGCGGGTCCTGGCCGTCCCGGTCCCCGGGGACGCTGCGATCTTGTCCGAAGTCGTTGCCATCAGGTGTGAGTATGCACTCACTCACACCATTTGTCAAGTCGACGGCCTGAATTCACTGCGAAAGCCACCTGACATCCGACCTCAGAAAGGAAAGATGCCGCCGCCTTTCTGGCGGCCGTTGCTGGCGTACCAGGGATTGATCTTCCCGTCGGGTCCCTTGCGGCGCCTGAGAATCAGAAAGAGGATCAGGTAGACGCCGGCGACGGTGCCGAACACCTTGACCACGAGCGGCCCGATTACCAGTCCGACGATCACCGCCCCCGCAATCAAGCCGATCAACATCAGGTGCCACTTCCTCCGGACCAGATCTCCCATATCGCGATCTTAATCCCGGATCCCGGCAACCGGGGCCAAGTGGCCGAGGTGGGTATGAAATTCGTTCATATAGACACTTTTCATACCCACCTCAAAATGGGATCCGGGCGGCTGACCTGGCGAGGACGGAAAGCCACGCGTATTGCATATGAATCCGGGTCTGCCCAGGAAAAAGGCCCCGGATCTCTCCGGGGCCCTTTCGAAACGAGTCGAACTCAACCTGGGTGGTTCATCCACATCCGGTGTTGTTGCCGCAGGACGAGCAGGTGTAGCAGGCGCCGGTTCGCTGCATCATGCCTCCGCACTGGTCACAGGCCGGGCCCAGCTCTGCTGCCCCGGGAGTGAAGTGGAGCCTGGCCGGGACCACCGGGACGTCATCGGTGAGCGCCGTGCCGGCCGGGACCGCGGAGCCGCCGGTATCGGCGACCGGGGCCGCCGACTCGGTCGATGCGGACGGGGCCGAGCCACCGTTGCCGTTGCCACCGTTGCCATTCCCGTTGCCACCGTTGCCGGCCGGGCTGCCGTTGCCGGAGCCGTTGGCCAGGTTGATGCCGGCGTTCTCGGCTTCCTTGCGGTTGCGGACCTCCTGGGTCATGATCCCCTGCTCCTCGAGGAAGTCGGGATCGTCGATGAACTGGGAGGCGAGCCAGCGCATGATGTAGTCCGGCATCGACTTGGCGAAGGGGATGTCCGGGTTGCCGGTGATCCCTTCCGGGTCGAACCGCATGTAGCTGAACTTGTTGACGAACACCTCGAGCGGCACCCCGTACTGGAGGCCGAGCGAGATCGCGGTCGCGAAGGCATTCATCATGCCCCGCATGGTCGAGCCTTCCTTGCCGATGTCGGTCAGGAAGATCTCGCCGACCGAGCCGTCGGTGTACTTGCCGGCCGTGATGTAACCCTCGTGGCCGCCGACCGAGAACTTGTGGGTGACCGAGTCGCGGGTCTTCGGCATCCGGTGACGGACCGGCTCGTTCGGGGCCGCCTCGGCTTCCGCTTCCTTCTCCTTGTCCTTCTGGGCGTCGGTGCGGAGCGCCTGGGCGGTCTTGGAACCGTCACGGTAGATCGCCAGGGCCTTGAGGCCGCCTTCCCAACCGCGGGTGTAGGCGTCGGCGATGTCCTCGACGGTCGCCGAGTTCGGCATGTTGACCGTCTTCGAGATCGCGCCGGAGAGGAACGGCTGGGTCGCCGCCATCATGTCGATGTGGCCGGTGTGGCTGATCGCCCGCTCGCCGACCGCGACGTCGAAGACCGGCAGATGCTCTTCCTTCAGGGCCGGGGCGCCGATGATCGTGCCGTGCTCGTTGATGTAGGCCTCGATCTGCGAGATCTCGGATTCCGAGTATTCGAGCGTGCGAAGGGCCAGCGGCACGGACTTGTTGACGATGGTCATGTTGCCGCCGCCGACCAGCTCCTTGAACTTGACCAGCGAGAAGTCCGGCTCGATGCCGGTCGTGTCGCAGTCCATCAGGAAGCTGATCGTGCCGGTCGGGGCCAGCACCGTCGCCTGGGCGTTGCGGTAGCCGTGCTCATCGCCGGTAGCGACCGCGACGTCCCACTCCTCGCGGGCCGCGTTCAGCAGCTCCTCGTGGACGCCTTCGCCGCTGATCTCGTAGGCCGCATCGCGGTGCATGCGCATCACGTTGTTGTGCGGCTCGCGGTTCAGCTCGTAGGCGTCGTAGGGGCCCATCGCCGCGGCAACCTCGGCCGAACGGCGGTAGGCGCGACCGGTCATCAGCGAGGTGATCGCGGCGGCGACGTTGCGACCCTCATCCGAGTCGTAGGGCATGCCGTCCGACATCAGCAGGGCGCCGAGGTTGGCGTAGCCGAGGCCGAGCTGACGGAAGGCCCGGGCGTTCTTGCCGATTTCCTCGGTCGGGTAGCTCGACGGGCTGACGATGATCTCCTGGGCGAGGAAGACGGTGTCGACCACGGCGCAGAAACCGTCGACGTCAAAGCTGCCGTCCTCGCGACGGAACTTCATCAGGTTGATCGAAGCGAGATTGCAGGCCGAGTCATCGACATGCATGTACTCCGAGCAGGGGTTCGAGGCGTTGATCCGGCCCGAGTTCGGGCAGGTGTGCCACTTGTTGATGATCGTGTCGTACTGGACGCCCGGATCGGCGCACTGCCAGGCGGCGTCGGCGATCTGGTTCATCAGGTCGCGGGCCGACATGGTCTTGGTGACCGAGCCGTCGGTGCGGGCGAGCAGGTTCCACTCGGCGTCGTCGGCAACCGCCTGCATGAACTCGTCGGAAACCCGGACCGAGTTGTTCGCGTTCTGGTACTGGATCGAGGTGAAACCGTCACCGTCGATCGACATGTCGAAGCCGGCGTCACGGAGCGCGCCCGCCTTCTTTTCCTCGTCCGCCTTGCAGTTGATGAAGTGCTCGACATCCGGATGATCGACGTCGAGGACGACCATCTTCGCAGCCCGCCGGGTCTTGCCGCCGGACTTGATGGTGCCGGCCCAGGAGTCGGCGCCACGCATGAAGGAGACCGGGCCGGAAGCGGTGCCGCCCTTCTTCAGCGGCTCCATCGAACCGCGGATGTTGGAGAGGTTGATGCCGGAACCGGAACCGCCGCGGAAGATGTTGCCTTCCTTGGTGTTCCAGTCGAGGATCGAATCCATCGTGTCCTCGACCGAGAGGATGAAGCAGGCCGAGCACTGCGGGGTCTCCTCGAAACCGACGTTGAACCAGACCGGCGAGTTGAAGGCGACTTCCTGATGGAGCAGGGTCGCGGTCAGCTCCGCCTCGAAGATGTCGGCGTCTGCGTCGGAGGCGAAGTAGCCGCCCTCGCGACCCCAGTTTGCGATCGTGCCGGCCACGCGGCCGATCATCTGCTTGACCGAGTTCTCCCTTTCCGGCGAGCCGAGCTGGCCCCGGAAGTACTTCTGGGAGACGATGTTGGTCGCGTTCTGCGACCAGGTCCTGGGGAACTCGACCCCGCGCTGCTCGAAGGCGGGCTTGGCGGGATCACCGATGATCGCGTCGCGGATTTCCCATTCGACTTCATCGAAGGGGTGGACGCCCTCGCGGGTGAGGCGCCTTTCAACGACAACTCCGTCGGGGTTGACGCGGGTCGACTCGGATACTGACTGGGACATACTTATGCTCTCTCCTCGCTGCTTGGAACGACTGGTCTGCTTGCTTCTCTTGCTGGTACTGCTCGAATCTCTTGTGACTGGATGACGCGGTGACTGGTGGTGCTGTGGTGTTGCTTTCCTGCGGGTACTGCTGTGGCTCTTGAAGTTCAGTTCTTGCTGAGCTGCGGGCTCAGCCGGTCGAGTTCCGCCTGGACGTCCTCGACCCCGAGCTGGCGGTAGACCGCGGCGAACTGCAGGTATGCGACCTGGTCGATTCGCCGGAGCCCCGCCAGGCACATGTCGCCGATGCGGGCTGCTTCAATCTGACCACCGTCCCGGACGGCTTTTTTCTCGATCCGGTTGACCAGGTCATCGATCGCCTCTGGCCGGACCGGACGTTTGTGCGAGGCGCGCTCCAGCCCCCCGCGCAACTTGGCGCGGTCAAAGGGCTGGCGCCCGCCATCCCGCTTGATGACGAACAGGGACTGTGTCTCGTACCGCTCGTATGTAGTGAAGCGGTGCTTGCAGCTGGAGCACTCGCGCCGACGGCGCACAGCGCCCCCCTCCTCGGAGCTTCGGCTTTCGAGGACACGACTTCCCTGATGTCCGCAATGCGGGCAACGCACATGGCAAATTATACTAGGACTAGGGTCGGATACCTTTTTCGCACGCTATATGTGGTGTTTCGCAGGAAAACTGTTTCCGGGTTTTGCGGGAACGGCACACCACGCTTTGCCCATGCCGGCTCGGTTTCCGGGTCACTTGCCCCGGGCCGGTACGATTCATCCAGTGAGTCAGGAACCCCGAAATGCACGCGAAAGGGCGACTCAGGCCAGGGAGTCCGCGGTGACCCGTGCGACCGCCGCCCGGGATGGTGCCGTCGAGCGGGCCGGGAATGCCCGCGACGCCGCCGTCGAGCGGGCCGGCGTGGTCCGCGACGCCACGGTCGAGATGGCCGGAAACGCGCGCGTCGCGGCGGTCGAAAAGGCGGCCGCGGTCAAGGATTCGGCGACCGAATCGATCAAGGCGATCAAGCCCAAGTTCCGCGGCGTCTCCCACGAATGGGCTTTTTTCCTCTCGCTCGGGCTCGGGATCTCGCTGTTGATGCTGGCCGACACCCCGAAGAAGTCCCTGGCGGTCGGGATCTACGCGGTTTCGCTCTGTGCGCTCTTCGGGACCAGCGCCCTCTATCACCGGATCAACTGGAAGACGGTCAAGTCGAGGATGCTGATGCGCCGGCTCGACCACTCGATGATCTTCCTGCTGATCGCCGGCACCGTGACCCCCTTCGCGCTGCTCAACATGACCGGCACCTGGTCGACCGCGATCCTGGTCGCGGTCTGGTCGGCGGCGATCGTCGGCATCATCGTCGAGCTGCTCTGGATCCACTCGCCGAAGTGGGTCAGTGCCGCGATGTACGTCGCGGTGGGCTGGATCGGTGCGGTCGCCTTTCCCCAGATCGTCGGCACCGCCGGGGTCTGGGCGGGCCTGCTGATCGCCACCGGCGGCATCCTCTACACGGTCGGAGCGGTGGTCTATGCGACCGGCCGGCCGAATCCCAGCCCGACCTACTTCGGCTACCACGAGGTCTTTCACCTCTTCGTGATCGGCGCCGCCGCCCTGCATTTCGCGGCCGTCGCGATGTTCGCCCTCTGATGAACCGACGGGACGCGACTTGACTCTCGAAGGCGCTCCCGAATGGTCCAGCATCGCGGTCGGCGATCACTGGATCCGCACCTACCAGGCCGGGCCTCACCAGGCCTCCGAGGCGGTCGTCTTCATACACGGCAATCCGGGTTCGGCCGCGGACTTCACCGGACTGATCGATGCCGTCGCACCGCCCCGCCGGGCGATCGCCTTCGACCTGCCGGACTTCGGCCAGTCGATCGCGGCGCCGGGATTCGGTCACACCAAGGATGAGTATTCGCACTTCGTCGGCGACGCGTTCAAGGCGCTCGGGATCCGGCGGGCTCATCTCGTGCTCCACGATCTCGGCGGACCGATCGGGCTCGACTGGGCGTCGACCCACACCGGGCAGATCGCCAGCGTCACCCTGATCAACACCGGGGTCCTGGCCGGGTACAAGTGGCATCGAACCGCCCGGGTCTGGCAGACCCCGGTCGCCGGCGAGCTGCTTCAGGCGGCCGCCTTCCGCTCGATGTTCCGGCGGATCATCACGCGGGCCGAGCCGCATGGCCTGCCGCGCGACTTCGTCGACGGGATGTACGACAACTACGACCGTCGCACCCGCCGGGCCGTACTTGACATCTACCGCGACCTGAAGAAGGTCGGCAAGACCTCGAAGCAGCTGATTCCCCTCCTGGCCGCCGCCGACCTGCCCTGCCTGGTCGTCTGGGGCGCGGGGGATCCCTACCTGCCGGCCTCCTTCGCCGATCGCCAGCGGAGCGCCTTCCCCCGGGCCCAGGTCCACATCCTGCCGGCCTCCGGCCACTGGCCCTTCATCGACGACCCTCCGGCCGTCACCGAGCTCCTGACCGCCTTTCTGGCCACCGTCGAATAGCCCCGCCAGGCGTCGGGGTCTTCGGCCGGCGAACCCGGGTAACGGTCTCAACCGGGTCCGCAGCTTTTCGCTCCCGGACGGGTTAGTTGACGTACATCACTTTTCGGGCAAGAATGTTCCGAGGAGGAATCGCTTTGAGGAGAGTGTCTTGAACCACCGCCGCATCACCGCAACCGTCTGTTGTCTCATGGTCGCCCTGGCTGGTGCCTTCGCCCTGGCCGGTCCGGCAAGCGCCGCCTACGACCCGAACGACCCCGCACAGAAGGCCGAGTACGACGCTGCCTTCGATCTCGGGCTCCAGGCCTACGAATTCGGCCTGCCCCTGCTCGACATGAAGCGGACCTACCTTTCCAGCACCTCGGTCAACTGGCCGAGCGGTCGCGGCGGCGGCCCGGTCAACATGTTCAGCCACTTCCGCAAGCTGGCCGACGCCAAGGACCGCACGGTAGTCCTGCCCAATTCGGACACTCTCTACTCGATGGCCTGGCTCGACCTCAGCCGCGGGCCGGTCGTGATCCACTCCCGCAAGAACACCAGGCGGTTCCACGTCTTCGAGCTGCTTGATCCCTGGACCGAGAACTTCGCCAACATCGGCTCGCCCGAAGGCGCCAAACCGGACGGCGACTACATGGTGGCCAGCAAGTGGTGGCGAGGCAAGGTGCCGAAGGGTCTGAAGCTGATCCGCTCGCCCTACGACCGCGTCTGGGTCATCGGCCGCACCCTGGTCAAGAGCAAGGCCGACCTCAAGAACGTCTGGAAGATCCAGAACACCTACCGGATCGTGCCGCTGAAGAAGTGGAATCCGAAACGGCCCGAGGCCTACCACCCGAAGAAGCCGAAGAAGCTCGACCTGGTCAAGAACGAAGCCCACATTCCGGGAACCGGCGAGGGTGAGGATCCGGCCGAATTCTTCGATGCGCTCGGCATCGCGCTGGCCCGCTTCAAGGCGCCGGCGCGGGACGAGACGATTCTGGCCCGGATGCTGGTCGGCCTGGGCATCGGCCCCGGTCACTTCCCGGTTCGAAACGACGAGCTCTCGGATCCGCAACTCGCGGCCCTGCGTGATGTCGTGACCGGCGCGCCGTCCCGCATGCAGTCGGGCCTGCTCTCCACCTACATTCAGGATTTCGATATCCACAACGGCTGGCTCGTCGCCCGGACCGGGCGCTACGGAACCGACTATCACCGCCGCGCCCAGATCTCCCGGTTCGGCCTCGGCGCCCCGACCCCGAACGTGGCGATGTACCCGGTCGCGCTGATGGACCGCAACAAGGCCCCGCTGACCGGAGCCAGGCGCTACGTGGTCCACTTCGACCCGGACCAGGCCAAGCCGCCGGTCAAATTCTTCTGGTCGCTGACCCTCTATGACAACGACAGCTTCTTCGTCGACAACCCGATCGACCGTTACCTGGTCAACGACCGTTCGAACCTCAAGTACAACGACGACGGTTCGCTGGACATCTACATCCAGTCGGAAGCGCCCGCCGATCCCGGTCAGATGAGCAACTGGCTGCCGTCTCCGGCGCCCGACGCCGCCCAGCCCGCCTTCCGCCTGACGGTCCGCCTCTACGGCCTTTCCAAGCAGGGGATCCGGAACCTCTACAGCGGAGAGGGCTGGCAGCTCCCGACCATCCTCCCCTGCGGGGTCGGCAACCAGACATCGACCGGCGTCGCCTGCGCTACCACCACCCCGGGCTGAGGTCAGCGGGCGGGGAGCTCGCCCGCTTCGATCGCGGCGGTGACCGCGCAGTCGGGCTCGGTTTCGTGGGCGCAGTCGCGGAAGCGGCAGTAGGCGGCGAGGCGTTCGATCTCGCGGGCCCGTTCGTCGGTGAGGTCCGATTCGGCCGAACCGGGGATCAGGTCGTCGGCTTCGATCGAGCCGGGGGCACGGAGGCCGGGCGTGTCGATCAGGAGCGCCCCGCCGGGTAGCGGAAACAGTTCGCGGCTGGTCGTGGCGTGGCGGCCGCGGTCATCGGTGCCGCGGATCTCGGCGGTCTTCTGGCGCTCCCAGCCGAGCAGGGTGTTCGCGAGGGTTGACTTGCCGACCCCGGAACGGCCGAGCATCACCACCGTTTCGCCCGGCTCGAGGAACTCGCGAACCGCGTCCACGCCTTCCCCGTTGCGGGAACTGAAGACGAAGACCTTGACCTCCGGGAACGCCTGGCTGACCCGTTCCTTGAGTTCGCGGGCTTCGTCGGTCAGATCCGATTTGGAAAGCCCGATCACCGGCTCGGCCCCTGAGGATTCGGCCAGCCGGACCATGCGTTCCAGCCGGACCGGGTCATGCTCCCTGTTAAGTGAGCTGATCACGATCGCCTTGTCGATGTTGGTGGCGAGGATCTGGATCCGGTCGCGATCGGCGGCGTTGCGACGGGCCAGCGCGCTGCGGCGGGGCAGGATCTCCTGGATCGTCCCGTCCGGCAGGGCGGCGACCCAGTCGCCAACGGCAGGCATCGCGGTGGCCGAAGAGCGGTCCTGGAGCATTCGGCCCGCCGGCCTGCCGGCCAGCTCGCCTTCGGCTGTGAGCAGGTCGACGATGTGGTTGCGATGAAGGCCGACGACCCGGGCCGGAATCTGGTCTTCCCGGGGAACCTCGCCCCAGGCGATCTGATCATCCTTGTGCCAGCCGATCTCGGCCAGGCGGGGGTCGATCATGCAGGGAAACCCGGGGTCATGCGAAGAAGGCTACGCCGCAAGTGACGCCTCCGCCTCCCGCTTGGCGTTTTCGATCAGCTCGAGAAGTTCGCTCTCGCGGTCCTCGCGGATCAGGGCAATCGGGTCCGGCTCACCGTTGACGATGCCTTCGAAGAAGACCTTGCGGTCCTGGTAGGTCGGCAGGGTCGACTTGGCCCAGCCACGGGCCTCGTTGAGGATCACCGCCAGCCGGGCGTGGTCCTCGCCGTATTCGGCGGCGATCTCGTTCTTCATCCGCTTGGCGAGTGCGGGGGAGGCACCGGCGGTCGAGATTGCGATCGCCAGGGGGCCGGTCCGGACGATCGCCGGCAGGATGAAGTTGCAGAGCGGCGGCACGTCAACCACGTTGACCAGCATCGCCCGCTCTTCCGCATCATCGAAAACGCGGATGTTGACATCGGTGTCGTCGGTCGATGCGATCACCATGAAGACACCTTCGAGGTCCTCCTTGCCGGCGTACTCGCGACGCTCCCAGCGAATCGACCCTTCGGCCGCGAGCTGCTCCAGCGGTGGAACCGCGAACGGCGCGATCAGCGTCACGTCCCCGTCGCAGGCGAGCAGGCCCTCGACCTTCTCGAGGCCGATCTCGCCGCCCCCGACGACCAGGCACCGGCGGTGGGTCAGCTTCAGGCAGGCGATGTAAAACGGGGTCTCCAGCATGTCGCGCACGCAGGTCTGGTCACAGACCGGCTTGCGGTACTGGCAGACGCATTCCTTTCCGGCATAGGCCTGGGCGGGCATGCATCAAAGGTTAGGGGACGCCCGGCCTTTCGCCTTCCGGGGGCGATTGTCCACGCATTCGGTGGCTGATCGCCCCCGGAAAGACTGGATCGGCCTTCAGACTGTTGCGCCCGACTGGCGGCCGATCGCGCGGAGGGTCAGGGGGAGGCCCTCTTCGAGCGCGGTGGTCGGCGTCCAGCCCAGTTCTCTTGCGGCGCGGGCGGGATCGATGGCGATTCGTTTGACCTCGCCCGGGCGGCCGCGGTCGAACTCGGGCTCGAAGGTGGTTCCGGCGGGCGGGCCGTCTCCATTAAGTGAGAGGCCGGCTTCGCGGAGGCTGGTCAGGAGCTCGAGGATCGAGGTTTCCTGGCCGGAGCCGAGGTTGATCGGGCCTTCGACGTCGGTGCGGGAGGCGGTGAGGATGGCGTCGATCAGGTCGTCGATGTAGACGAAGTCGCGGGTCTGGGTGCCGTCGCCGAAGACGGTCGGGTTCCGGCCGGCCATCAGGAGCTCGCCGAAGATCGCGACCGCGCCGGCTTCACCCTTGGGACACTGGCGAGGGCCGTAGACATTGGCGAAGCGGAGGGCGACCGAGTTGAACATGTACATGCGCCGGTAGAGCTCGAGGTACATCTCGCCGGCCCGCTTGGAAAGCCCGTACTGGCAGAGCGGGGCGGTTTCCCCGGATTCACTGGCGGGCAAATCGATCTGGCTTCCTTCGCCGTAGATCGCCCCGCCGGTCGAGGCGAAGACGAAGCGGTCGAGACCAATCTCCTTCGAAGCTTCGATCAGGTTGACCGTGCCGACCACGTTCACGGTCGCGTCGAAGGCCGGTTCCTCGATCGAACGCTGGACCTCGCCCTGGGCCGCAAGATGGAAAACGGTCTGCGGGCGGACCGACTGCAAAGTTTTTTCCACGAGTTCCCGGTCGAGGATGTCGCCCTCGATCAGATCGGCTCCCGCGGCCAGCGCCGATTCGAGGTTTTGGTGCTTGCCGGTGGAGAAATTGTCGAGCACGGTGACTTCGTCACCGCGTGCGAGGAGAGCATCGGCGAGATGCGATCCGATGAATCCGGCGCCGCCTGTGACAAGGGTCTTCATGGGTGTGAATCTTAGGCAACAAAACTGTGAACAAACTGAGCTTTGGCCGGGTTTTCCCCGAATGTCTTTCGGCGCCCCTGCTACTCTCGCCAGCCAATGCGACTCATCATCACCGAGAAAAACAACTCAGCCCAGAAGATCGCGGAGATCCTCTCGCACGGCGCTGCGACCGAAACCAAGTCGTTCACCGTGCCCGTGTTCCGCTGGGAAGATTCGGACGGAGAAACCGCCGTGATCGGTACCGGTGGGCACTTCGTCGGGCGGGAGTTCCCGCAGGAGAAGGAATACAAGCAGTGGAAGCTCGACCTGATCCCGGGCCTGATCGACGCGCCGCTGGAGACGGGCCCGATCGACGGCAAGAAGAACGTGATCAAGGCCGTCCAGAAGGAAGCCAAGAAGGCCGACAGCCTGGTGATCGGCACCGACTTCGACCGCGAGGGCGAGCTGATCGGCCTCGAGGCGCTCGAAGTCTGCCTCGAGGTGAACCCCGATCTCGAGCACACACTTAAAAGGGCGCGTTACTCGGCCCTGACCCGGGAAGAGATCGAGGGCGCCTTCGCCAACCTCGACCAGCTCTCCTATCCGCTTGCCAACGCGGCCGGCGCCCGCCAGGACATCGACCTGATCTGGGGTGCCGCCTTCACCCGCGCCGTCTCGCTGGTCGCCAAGGCCTACGGGGCCAACTTCCTTTCGGTCGGCCGGGTGCAGAGCCCGACCCTCGGCCTGATCGTCGAGCGGGAGCTGGAGCGGCGGGCGCATGTCGCCAAGCCGTTCTGGGAGCTCTTCGCCAGGTTCGAGCATCCGAGCGGCCACAGTTTCGAGGCCCATCACGCGACCGACAAATTCTGGGACAAGGGCGAGGCTGACGCGGCGCTCTCCGGCACCGCCAGTCCGGGCACGGTCAAGTCGGTGACCAGCCGCAAGTCCTCGAGCAAGCCGCCGACCCCCTACAACACGAACTCGTTCCAGGTCGACGCGTCGAGCCGCCTCGGGATCACCCCGAAGCGGGCGATGGACCTCGCCCAGGACCTCTACGACGACGGTTTCATCTCCTACCCGCGAACCGACAACACGATCTACCCGGATTCGCTGCCGCTGGAGAAGACGATCCGTTCGCTGGTCAAGATCAAGGACTTCGCCGCTGCGGCCCCGATCCTCGAGAAGCCGCTCACGCCGACCAAGGGCAAGAAGTTCGACGCGGCCCACCCGCCGATCTACCCGACCCACGCGCTCTATCCGAGCGCTCTCGAGGGGCCGAAGGCACGGGTTTACGAGCTGATCGTCCGGCGCTTCCTCGCGACCTTTGGTGAGCCGATGGTGACCGAATCTACCCGGGCCGACATCGAGGCCGGCTCCGAGACCTACTTCGTCCGCGGCAAGGTCGTGCTCGATCCCGGTTACGCCGGCATCTACACCTACGCGCGCTCCGCCGACGAGGAAATCCCGGCTCTCGAAGAGGGCCAGCAGCTCGCGATCGAGGGTTCGCCGTGGCTGGTCGACAAGGAAACCCAGCCGCCCGCCCGCCTCTCGGAGGCGAAGCTGGTCCAGCTGATGGACGAACAGGGCCTCGGCACCAAGGCGACCCGGCCCGACATCATCCAGAAGCTCTACAACCGGCGCTACGTGCGGAACCATCCGCCGGAGCCGACCGCGACCGGCATCGCGATGTACGAGGCATTCAAGGAGTACGTGCCGGACATGGCGACCTCCGCGATGACCGCCTCGCTGGAAGGCGAGATGGACGAGATCGCCGAAGAGAAGATGACCAAGGACGAGGTCGTCGAGGACAGCCGCAAGCTGGTCCACAAGACCTTTAAGGATCTGCTCCAGGGTGAAGAGGCCCTCTCGAAGATGATCTGGGAAGGCATGGACCAGGACCGGATCCTCGGGCCCTGCATCGTCTGCAAGGAAGCCGGACGGACCAAGGAGGATGGCTCGCCGAACGTGCTGCGGATCATCCGGGCCAAGAAGTCCGGCAAGTCGTTCGTCGGCTGCACCGGCTGGGAAGCCGACAACCCGGAATCCTGCGACCAGACCTTCCCGATGCCGCAGCCGAACTTCTACGAAGTGACGCCGCTGGAAGAGAACTGCTCGGTCTGCCACCGCACCCCGCGGGTAAACGTCAAGACCCGGGGCCGGGCCGGCCGGCCGTGGAAGCTCTGCTTCAACGACGACTGCCCGACCATGGTGGAGATGCGCGAAAAGAAAGCCGAAAGGCTCGCGGCCCAGGAAGCGGCGAAGAAGGCGAAGGAACTGGACGAAGCTGAAGCGAAGAAGTCCGGCAAGAAGAAGCCGGCCAAGAAGTCCGGCGCCAGAAAGAAATCCTCGAAGACGAAAACCGTCGCCGCCCGGATCGCCAACCCGCCCGACCTCGGCACCCGCCGGGTGAAGAAGGCGGGAGCTCGCAAGCCCAAGAAGGGCTGACGCGTGTTCATCACGCTCGAAGGGGTGGACGGCTCGGGCAAGACCACCCAGGCCGCGATGCTGGCTGACGCTCTCGGAGCGAGCGCGATGACCCTGCGCGAGCCCGGCGGAACCGACGCCGCGGAGCGGATCCGGCAGCTCCTGGCCGACCCGGAGACCCCGCTCGACCCGATCGCCGAACTGATGCTCTTCTGCGCCGCCCGGGCCGACCTGGTCAGCCGGGTGATCCGGCCCGCCCTGGAGATTGGCCGGACCGTGATCTGCGATCGCTTCACCGACTCGACCATCGCCTACCAGGGGGTGGCCCGCGGCCTCGGGATAGTCCGGGTTCGCGAGCTCTCCGAGGTGGCGACCGACGGCCTGGTGCCTGACCTCACCCTCTGGCTGAAGGTCGACCCCGCCTTCGGGCTGGACCGGGCCGGGTCCGACGACCGGTTCGAGGCGGAAGGGGTCCGTTTCCAGGAACGGGTCGCCGAGGCCTACGAAGACATCGCCCGTCGCGAGCCGAACCGGGTCGTACCGATCGACGCGACCGGATCCCCCGAGCAGGTCCACCGGCTGATCCTGGCCGAGGTCGAAGCCAGGCTCCCGGCGTGAAAGGGCGGGGAGGCGGCGTGGCCTCCTCGCGGCTTGCGAGGATGCTGGCGTGATCACGCTGGAGGAATCCACCTCCCATCAGCCCCGGGTCCGGGCCGAGCTCGAAGCCGCTCTCAGGCAGGGGCCGTCGCATGCCTATCTCTTCCGGGGTCCCTCCGGATCCGGCAAGGCCAGGGCGGCCCGGGCTTTCGCGGCCGGGATACTGAGCGCCGGCAGCGCCGACCCCGAGGACTCCCGCCGGCGCGCCCTGCTTGACCCCTCGCCCCATCCGGACCTGGTCTGGCTGCGGCCGAAAGGCATGAGCCACGCGGTCCAGGAGATCCGCGACCGGATCATCCACCAGGCGCCGCTCAGCCCCTTCGAGGGCTCGGCCCGGGTCTTCGTGATCGAGGCGGCCGACGCCCTGAACGAGGAAAGCCAGAACGCGATGCTGAAGACCCTCGAAGAGCCGGCGCCGCATGCCCACCTGATCCTGCTTTCAGCCGAAAGCGAAGGCCTGCTGCCGACCATCGCCTCCCGCTGCCAGCTGATCGAGTTCGGGTCGCTCCCGTTCGAGGTGATTGAAGCGGAACTGGACGGGCTGGCAAGTCCCGAGGCGCTCCACTCGGCCGCCAAACTGGCCGGCGGGGACCTCGACAAGGCAAGGTTTCTGGCCGGCAAACGGGGCAGCGACCTCAGGGTCGCGGCCGAACGGCTGATGACCTGCGCCCTCGAAGACGAGTTCGCCGGCTCGCCCTGGCTTGACCTGCTGGCCCAGGCCAGGTCGGCGGGCGAGCATTCCGGCGAGCTCGTCCAGGCCGACTTCGACGAGGAAAAGGAAGAGGGCATCAAGCACACCAAGACCGAGATCGAGGAGGCGGTGCGAAGGGCCCAGCGGAAGACCCGCACCGGCATGCTCGACCTCGGCCTTCACCTCGCCGCCGCCTGGGCCCGTGACTGGGCGACGGTCATCGCCGGCGCCCCCGACCTCGCCTTCAACCAGGACCGGCTCGAAGTCCTCGAGGCCCAGGCGGAAGGGATCGAACTCGGCCAGGCCCGTGACGCGGTCAGCCAGATCCAGGAAACCCGCCGCAGCTTCCAGCTGAACGTCAGCGAGGAGCTTGCTCTCGAGGCGCTGGCGTTTCGCCTCGAGAAGACGCTGCGGGACTAGCCGCTTCTTCCTCGACCCCGTCGATCGCCTGTTGCTGGGCGAGCCGTGTGATCTGCTTCGACTGGCGGGAAGCGATCACCGAAAAGTTGAGCGAGAGGGCGAGCAGGATCAGCAGGGTGACCGAGAAGAGGGCGATCGTCACATCGCGAACGCCCATCGCCTTGGCCAGCCATTCGAGGGCGACGGGGAAGATCGCGCCGAGCAGCATGCCGATTCCAAGCAGAAACCAGACGATCGAGTAGCGCTCGAGCAGCTTGTCGCGGCGGATCAGGTCGAGGATCAGGGCCATGAAGGCGATCGCCAGGACCGCACCGATGATGCGCGCCTGGGGGGTCAGCCGAACGACCGGCTCGGTATCGGCCGCGAGGGCCCAGATCACTGCTCCACCTGCTTCGGTCGGAGCTGGCCGATCAGCAGCACGATCAGGGTCTTGAAGATGTAATAGGCGGAGGTGAGCGGACCGATGAAGGAGCGCCCGTGCTCGCGGGCCAGCATGTGGACCGGGACTTCGCGCACCACCAGGCCGGCGCGCACCGCCTGCTGAAGCGACTCGACCTCGGCGAACTCGGAGGAGTACCGGTCGGCGAAGAGCTGCATCGCCCGTTCGTTCAGGGCCCGCATGCCGCTGGTCGTGTCGGTGAAGGTCTGCCGGGTCGAGGTCGAGACCAGCAGGCTGAACAGCCGCTGGCCGATCCGCCGGGCGAAGGTCGACTTGTATTCGGGAATGTTCAGGTTGATGTCATCGGCGAAGCGGGAACCCACCGCGAGGTCGGCTCCGGCCTCGACTGCGGCGATCAGCCGGGTGACCTCCGAGGCGGGATGCTGGCCGTCGCCGTCGAGCTGGCCGCAGATTTCGTAGCCGTGCCGCAGGGCGAAAATGTAGGCCGTCTGATGGGCGGCGCCAACCCCCTGATTGAAGGGAAGCGAGGCGACCAGGGCACCGGCCCGACGGGCCAGGGCAGCGGTCCGGTCGGTCGAACCGTCGTCGACGACCATCACGTCGGCGTCCGGAACATGCTCCCGGGCGTCGGCTATCACGGCCTCGATCGAGTTTTCCTCGTTCCAGGCCGGAATGAAGACGAGTTTCCTCACGCGGCGATTCTGGCATGAAATAGAGGTTGCGGCCGAGAGTCTCCACACCGGGAACAGAGTTTGGCCACAACCTCTAGGGTCCGCTCATGAGCGGCAGCCCCGCCAGCAGCCCACGATCCAGCCGAGGCAGGCGATCACGCTTCCCGCGCCGCCGCCACATCGGCATGCGGGTCTGGCTGGCGGCCGGATTCACGCTGGTCTGTTTCCTGACCGCCGGGATTCTCTACACCTTCATCACCGACAAGAGCCAGGACGTGCTGAACGAACGCTCGACCGAACTCGCGGTCGGCCGCACGGTCCGTCTGGCCGACCGGCTCAGCGAGCCCGACGTCGACCCCAAGGCCGAACTCGAAGCCGCCAACGGCGAGGGTTACACCGCCTGGTATTTCGATTCCGACGGCGACCTGGTTGCCCCCGAGAACCCGGCTGCCACCTTCCCCGCGAGCAAGCCCTACCAGGAGGCTCTCGACGAGGCGCTGGTCGGTTCGCGCTCCTCCCGGGACCTGAAGGGCGGCGAAATCGCGATCGTCGGAACGACGGTCGGCAACGAAGGCGAGCAGGTCGGGGTCGTGGTCGGCCGTTACTCGCGGCCGGTGGTGATCCGCTCGGCGATCGACACCCTGCGCTCGGAAAGCCTGCGCGCGGCGTTGATCGCGATCCTGATCGGCACCCTGGTCGGAGTCGGGATCGCCTCGGTGATCACCGGCCGCCTCAAGCGCATCGCGGCCAAGGCCGATGACCTCGCTTCCGGCAACTTCGACGTCCGCCTGCCGGTCCGCGGCCGTGACGAGATCGGCGACCTCGCCCGTTCGCTCGATTCGATGCGGGCCGCCCTGAAGGAAAGCTTCGGCGTGCTGACTGCCGATCGCGACAAGCTGGCCGCCATTTTCGACGGGCTCGGCGACGCGGTGATGGTGATCGACGACGACGGCTCGGTCCGGTTCCACAACTCGGCCGCGAACGCCCTGCTCGAACAGGGTGGCCGGGCCCCCGAACCGATGATGTCCTCGGTCAGACGGGCCGCGGTCGAGGGTTTCGCCGCGCACCCGGCGCTCCGCATGGGTGACCGCGCCTACGCGCTCCAGGCCCGCTCGCTTCCCGACGAAGGGGCGGTGCTGGTCGTGGTCCGCGACCGTACCGACGAGATGCGCAAGGAGTTCGCCGAACGCGACTTCGTCAGCAACGCGGCCCATGAACTCCGCAATCCGCTGGCCGGCATCTCGGGGGCGATCGAGGTGCTTCAGTCCGGGGCCAAGGATGACCCGCCGGCCCGGGATCACTTCCTGAACCGCCTCTCCGCCGACGCCGAGCGGATGTCCAGGCTGACCCAGTCGCTGCTCACCCTTGCGCGGGTCGAGGCGCTCGGCACCGGCGAGGTCGAGGTGGTTGACATCGGCTCCGCGGTAAAGGACGTCGAAGCGGCGGTCGAGGTCCCGGTCGGTCTCGAACTGCGAACCGACGTCGAGCCGGATCTGGCTGCCAAGGGTGACCCGACCCTGCTCAGGCAGGTGCTGATCGGGCTGGTCACCAACGCCTGCAAGAACACTCCGGCCCCCGGTTCTGTGACCATCCGCGGTCGCCGGGTCGGGGACGCCGAGATGCTGCTCGAGGTGATTGACACCGGTACCGGCATCCCCCAGGCGGAGATCGAAAGGGTCTTCGAACGCTTCTACCGGCGCTCCGAAACAAGGCGCCAGGAGGGCTTCGGACTGGGTCTCGCGATCGCCCGCAGGATGGCCGATGTGATGGGCGGAGAGATGGGAGCCAATTCCGTAGAGGGCGAGGGCAGTACCTTTTGGGTTCGCCTTCCTCTGATAGACCAGTCGAAGACACCAATCGCATGAACACCAATCCATCCATGAACGGCGCCGCCGGGCGCATCCTGATCGCCGACGACGAACCTTCGGTTCGCGACTCGGTCGGCTACGCGCTGGCCCAGGAGGGGTTCGAGGTGACCGCCGCCGAGGATGGCACCGATGCCGAAGAGCGCCTGGCCGGCGAGTTCGACTTCGACCTGCTGATCCTCGACATCATGATGCCGGGCAAGTCCGGCCTCGACATCTGCCGCGAGGTCCGTTCCCGTTCCACGGTGCCGATCATCATGCTCACCGCCAAGGACGCCGAGGTCGACAAGGTGGTTGGCCTCGAGGTCGGGGCCGATGACTATGTGACCAAGCCTTTCTCGCTGCGGGAGCTGCTCGGCCGGGTCCGGGCCCAGCTCCGGCGCCGCGAGCTTGATCGCGCCCCCGCCCCCGAGCAGACCCGGATCTCCGCCGGACCGGTCACGATCGACCTGGCCCGCCACGTGGTGACCGTCAACGGCAAGACGGTCAGCCTGACCCGTTCCGAGTTCCAGCTGCTCCGCCTGCTCGCCGCCCGTCCCGGTGAAGTGTTCAGCCGGGCCAAGATCATGGAAGAGCTCTGGCAGACCGAATTCGACGGAGACGAACGCGCCTGCGACGTTCACATCTCCAACCTCCGCCAGAAGGTCGAAACCGACCCCCAGCGCCCCGAACTGGTCCTCACAGTCCGCGGAATCGGCTACAAGTTCGCCGATTCCTGACCGCAGTCGAGCCTTCGGCCTTCCTGTAACCCTGGCGCCGGTTGGCGTGACCTGCTTCGAGCAGCGGCCCCGCCGACCCGGGACATCCATAAGCGGATGGGTCGGCTACAGGGGATAGCCTTCGGGAATGGCGACCCTGGTCACCGAACTGGA
>ERZ724513.220-NODE-220-length-26346-cov-17.804610_pt1 | contig 26346 bp, 21 predicted proteins | sample MGYA00376046_ERZ724513 | MGnify/ENA primary metagenome ERZ724513 (study PRJEB28724, sample SAMN07190883) | activated sludge metagenome | isolation source: activated sludge of sewage treatment plant in Hong Hong | place: Hong Kong | collected 2016-03-17 ...
ACGCCCGCCAGTTCCTCGGCCAGATGGACAAGCCGGACGTCGACTTCATCGAGGGGCTCTCGCCGGCGGTCTCGATCGACCAGAAGTCCACGTCGAAGAACCCGCGCTCGACCGTGGGTACGATCACCGAGGTCTACGACTACCTCCGCCTGCTCTACGCGCGGGCGGGCCGGGCCCACTGCCCGACGTGCGGTGCGCCCATCGAGCGGCAGACGCCGCAGCAGATCGTCGACCGGGTGCTCGCGCTCGAGGAGGGTCGCCGCTTCCAGGTGCTGGCCCCGGTGATCCGCGGCCGCAAGGGCGAGTACGTCGAGCTCTTCAAGCAGCTGCAGACGCAGGGCTTCTCGCGGGTCCGCGTCAACGGCGACACCCACTCCCTGGACGACCCGCCCAAGCTGGACAAGCAGAAGAAGCACACCATCGAGGTCGTCGTCGACCGGCTCGCGGTCAAGGAGTCGTCGAAGCGGCGGCTCACGGACTCCGTCGAGACCGCCCTCCAGCTCGCGGGCGGGCTCGTCCTCCTGGACTTCGTCGACCTCGATGCCAAGGACCCGGGCCGCGAGCTGAAGTTCAGCGAGAAGATGGCGTGCCCCAACGACCACCCGATCGACACCGACGAGCTCGAGCCGCGGTCGTTCTCGTTCAACTCCCCGTTCGGTGCCTGCCCGACCTGCCACGGGCTCGGCACCCGGCTCGAGGTGGACCCCGAGCTCGTCGTGCCCGACCCGCAGGCGACGCTGGGGGAGGGCGCGATCCAGCCCTGGAGCCAGGCCCACGTCGCCGACTACTTCCTGCGGCTGCTGGGAGCGCTGGGCGAGGAGCTCGGCTTCGACCTCAACACGCCGTGGGAGGACCTCTCGGCCAAGGCCCAGAAGGCGATCCTCCAGGGCCACCCGACCAAGGTCCACGTCGTCACCCGCAACCGCTACGGACGCCAGCGCGCCTACTACGCCGAGTTCGAAGGCGTCAGCTCCTACATCGAGCGCCGCCACAACGAGGCGGAGTCAGACGTCAGCCGGGAGCGCTTCGAGGGCTTCATGCGCGAGGTCCCCTGCCCGGCGTGCCGCGGCAGCCGCCTCAAGCCGGTCTCGATGTCGGTGACGCTCGGCGCCTCCCTCCAGGACGGCGGCAAGAACATCGCCGAGGTCTGCGCGCTGCCGATCAACGAGACGGCCGACTACCTGCGCGACCTCGACCTGACCCCCCGCGAGCGGCAGATCGGCGAGCGGGTGCTCAAGGAGATCCAGGAGCGGCTGAACTTCCTGCTCGACGTGGGCCTGGACTACCTCTCCCTGGACCGACCGTCCGGGTCGCTGTCGGGCGGCGAGGCCCAGCGGATCCGGCTGGCGACCCAGATCGGCGCGGGGCTGGTCGGCGTGCTCTACGTCCTCGACGAGCCGTCGATCGGCCTGCACCAGCGCGACAACCACCGGCTCATCGAGACCCTGGTCCGCCTCAAGGACCTCGGCAACACCCTGATCGTCGTCGAGCACGACGAGGACACGATCCGGGTGGCCGACTGGGTCGTCGACATCGGCCCGGGGGCCGGTGAGCACGGCGGCCAGGTCGTCCACAGCGGCAACGTCGCCGACCTGCTGGCCCACCCCGACTCGATGACCGGGCAGTACCTCTCCGGACGTCGTGAGATCCCGGTGCCCGAGGTGCGCCGGCCGCGGACCAAGGGGCGCGACCTCACGGTGCACGGGGCGCGCGAGCACAACCTGCGCAACGTCGACGTGTCCTTCCCCCTCGGCCTGTTCGTCGCCGTCACCGGGGTGTCGGGCTCCGGCAAGTCCACGCTGGTCAACGACATCCTCTACACCTCGCTGGCCAAGCAGATCTACAACGCCCGCGCGGTGCCCGGCCGCCACCAGAAGATCACCGGGCTCGAGCACGTCGACAAGGTCATCCACGTCGACCAGTCACCGATCGGGCGCACCCCCCGGTCCAACCCCGCGACCTACACCGGTGTCTTCGACCACATCCGCAAGCTCTTCGCCTCGACCCCCGAGGCGAAGATGCGGGGCTACCTCCAGGGCCGCTTCTCGTTCAACGTCAAGGGCGGGCGCTGCGAGGCGTGCTCGGGCGACGGCACGATCAAGATCGAGATGAACTTCCTGCCGGACGTCTACGTCCCGTGCGAGGTCTGTCACGGTGCCCGCTACAACCGCGAGACGCTCGAGGTCCACTACAAGGGCAAGACGATCGCCGAGGTCCTCGACATGCCGATCGAGGAGGCCGCCGACTTCTTCGCCGCCGTGCCCGCGATCGCGCGCCACATGAAGACCCTGGTCGAGGTCGGCTTGGGCTACGTGCGGCTGGGGCAGCCGGCGACCACGCTGTCCGGTGGTGAAGCGCAGCGCGTCAAGCTGTCCTCGGAGCTGCAGAAGCGCTCGACGGGGCGGACGGTCTACGTGCTCGACGAGCCGACCACCGGGCTGCACTTCGAGGACATCCGCAAGCTGCTGCTGGTGCTGGGCCGGCTCGTCGACCAGGGCAACACCGTGCTGGTCATCGAGCACAACCTCGACGTGATCAAGACCGCGGACTGGCTGGTCGACATGGGGCCCGAGGGCGGTTCGCGCGGCGGCATGGTCGTCGCGGAGGGCACGCCCGAGACCGTCGCGGCCGACCCCGGCAGCTACACCGGGCAGTTCCTCAAGCCGCTGCTCGACGGGCGGGAGGCGGCCCAGCCGGCCGCGCGTCGTACCTCCCGGTCGGCACCGGCGAAGAAGGCTCCCGCGAAGAAGGCTCCTGCGAAGAAGGCTCCCGCGAAGAAGGCTCCCGCGAAGAAGGCTCCCGCGAAGAAGGCCGCCGCGAAGAAGGCCGCGCCTGGGAGCCGCCGGGCGGGCTGACCTGCCGGATTCTCATCCGATTCTCATCGGGGTCGAACCCGGGGGACCGCGCACCCGTGGGTACGGTGAAGGTTCAACGACCGCACGCCCGAGAGGACCAGGATGTCGCTCACCCGCAGGAACACCCTGACCGGAGCCGCCGCGATCGGAGCGGGTGTCCCCCTGCTCGCCGCGTGCGGGTCCAGCGGCTCCGGTGGGTCGGCGTCCGAGCCGACCGCGAAGGCGGGCCAGGACCTCGGTCCGGCCTCGGACGTCCCGGTCGGCGGCGGGACGATCTACGCCGACCAGAAGATCGTCGTGACCCAGCCCCAGCAGGGGGAGTTCAAGGGCTTCTCCGCCGTGTGCACCCACCAGGGCTGCCTGGTGGCGACGGTGGCCGACGGCACGATCAACTGCACCTGCCACGGCAGCAAGTTCTCGATCGACGACGGCTCCGTGGTCAACGGCCCGGCGACCTCGCCGCTCGGCACCGTGGCCGTCGCCGACAAGAGCGGTCAGATCACGACGACCTGAGCCTCACGGCCCCACCGGGCGGGCCGTGGTGTCGGAGGCCGACCGTAGGGTTGGGGCGTGACCCGCGCCCTGTCGTACCGACCCGCTCCCGGGTCGATCCCGACCCAGCCGGGCGTCTACCGCTTCCGCGACCCGCGGGGCCGGGTCGTCTACGTCGGCAAGGCGAAGAACCTGCGGGCCCGGCTGTCGTCGTACTTCCAGGACGTCGGCAACCTGCACCCGCGCACCGCCACCATGGTCACCACGGCGGCCAGCGTCGAGTGGACGGTGGTGAAGACCGAGGTCGAGGCGCTCCAGCTGGAGTACTCCTGGATCAAGGAGTTCGACCCCCGCTTCAACGTCAAGTACCGCGACGACAAGTCCTACCCGTGGCTCGCGGTGACCGTCGGCGAGGAGTTCCCCCGGGTGATGGTCGGCCGCGGGGCCAAGCGGAAGGGGACCCGCTACTTCGGGCCCTACAGCCACGCCTGGGCGATCCGCGAGACCGTCGACCTGCTGCTGCGCGTCTTCCCCATGCGCTCGTGCAGCGACGGGGTCTTCAAGCGTTCCTCGCAGATCGGGCGGCCCTGCCTGCTGGGCTACATCGACAAGTGCTCGGCCCCGTGCGTGGGCCACGTGACCGCCGAGCAGCACCGGGCGATCGTCGAGGACTTCTGCGACTTCATGGCCGGCCAGACCTCGTCGTTCGTGCGGCGCATCGAGAAGGAGATGTACGCCGCCAGCGACGCGCTCGACTTCGAGAAGGCCGCCCGGCTGCGCGACGACCTCGGCGCCCTCCACAAGGCGCTGGAGAAGCAGGCCGTGGTGCTCGGTGACGGCACCGACGCCGACGTGATCGCCCTGGCCGAGGACCCCCTCGAGGTCGCGGTGCAGATCTTCTACGTCCGGGGCGGGCGGATCCGCGGCCAGCGCGGGTGGGTGGCCGACCGCGTGGACGAGGGCGGCGCGGCCGAGCTCGTCGACGACTTCCTGCTGCAGCTCTACGCCGGCGGCGACCCGGACTCCATCCCGCGCGAGATCCTGGTCCCGGCGCTGCCGCCCGACCACACGACGTACGAGCAGCTGCTCAGCGACCTGCGGGGCTCACGGGTCTCGATCCGGGTGCCGCAGCGGGGGGACAAGAAGGCACTGCAGGAGACCGTCGCCCAGAACGCCGGCCAGGCGCTCGCGCTCCACAAGACCAAGCGCGCGAGCGACCTGACGACCCGCAACCGGGCGCTCGAGGAGATCCAGGAGGCGCTCGGGCTCGACGAGGTGCCGCTGCGGATCGAGTGCTACGACATCTCGAACCTGCAGGGCACCGAGGTCGTCGCGTCGATGGTCGTCTTCGAGGACGGGCTGGCGCGCAAGAGCGAGTACCGCCGGTTCGTGATCCGCGGCGTGGACGGCCAGAACGACGTCGCGTCGATGCACGAAGTGATCACCCGCCGGTTCAAACGGCTGCTCGACGAGCAGGCGACCTCCACGCAGCTGGTCACCGACGACGGTCCGATGCTCGTCGACCCCGAGACCGGGCGGCCCCGCAAGTTCGCCTACGCGCCGGGCCTGGTCGTCGTCGACGGCGGTCCACCGCAGGTGGCCGCGGCGCAGCGGGCACTCGAGGAGCTCGGGGTCGTCGACATCCCCGTGTGCGGGCTGGCCAAGCGACTGGAGGAGGTGTGGCTGCCGGCCCAGGAGGACCCGGTGATCCTGCCGCGGTCCAGCGAGGGCCTCTACCTCCTGCAGCGGATCCGCGACGAGGCGCACCGCTTCGCCATCACCCACCACCGCTCGCGTCGGTCCAAGTCGATGGTGGAGAGCGTGCTGGACGACGTACCCGGGCTCGGCGAGGTGCGACGCAAGACGCTGCTCAAGCACTTCGGGTCGCTGAAGAAGCTGCGCGAGGCATCGGTCGACGACATCGCGCAGGTCCCGGGCATCGGCCCCCGCACCGCCGACGCGATCAAGGGTGCGGTGGCCCAGGCCAGCGGCAAGACTGGCGTCAGCGTCAACACGGCGACGGGCGAGATCGAGGAGGGCTGATGACCGCAGGGGTGCACCACGGCGAGCTGGTCGTCGTCACCGGCATGACCGGTGCCGGACGCAGCACCGCGGCGAAGGAGCTGGAGGACCTCGGCTACTACGTCGTCGACAACATGCCGCCGAGCCTGGTGCGCGAGGTCGTCCGGCTCGTCGACGAGAGCCGGGGTGTCGAGCAGCCGATCGCCGTCGTCGTCGACGTGCGGTCCGGCTCGTTCTTCGAGTCGCTGCAGGCCAACCTCGCCCAGGGGGCGACCGGTCGCCACGCGACGCTGGTGTTCCTGGAGGCCACCGACGACGTGCTCGTGCGGCGCCAGGAGGCGGCCCGCCGGCCGCACCCGCTCCAGGGTGCGGGTCGGCTGCTCGACGGCCTGCACCGTGAGCGGGAGGTGCTCGCCGACCTGCGCAGCGGGGCCGACCTGGTGATCGACACCACCACGCTCAACGTGCACGAGCTGACCGACCGGATCGCGGAGGCCTTCGGGACCCCGGACACCACCCGGCTCAAGGTGTCCATCATCAGCTTCGGCTTCAAGTACGGCATCCCGGTGGACGCCGACTTCGTCGCCGACATGCGGTTCCTGCCCAACCCCCACTGGGTGCCGGAGCTGCGCGCGAGCACCGGCCGCGACCGCGACGTGTCGGACTACGTGCTCGGCCAGCCGGGCGCGGCGGAGTTCCTCGACGGCTACGTCCCCGTGCTCGAGGGCGTCGCGGCGGGCTACCTGCGCGAGGGCAAGCGGTTCATGACGGTCGCGATCGGCTGCACGGGCGGCAAGCACCGCAGCGTCGCGATGAGCGAGGAGATCGCCCGGCGGCTCACGGTCGCGGGGTACGACACCCGCGCCCGCCACCGCGACCTGGGGCGGGAGTGACGCCCGGTCGCCGCGCCCAGCAGCGGGCGCAGTCCGTCGTGGCGTTCGGCGGTGGCCACGGTCTCGCCGCGACCCTGCAGGCACTGCGGCTGCTCGTCGACGACCTCGTCGTCGACGACCTGACCGCGGTCGTGACGGTCGCCGACAACGGCGGGTCGTCCGGGCGGCTCCGGTCGGAGTTCGGCGTGCTGCCGCCGGGCGACCTGCGGATGGCGCTCGCCGCGCTCTGCTCGCCCGACCGGTGGGGCGACACCTGGGCGCAGGTCCTGCAGCACCGGTTCGCCGGGCAGGGTGAGATGCGGGGCCACGTGATCGGCAACCTGCTCATCGTCGGCCTGTGGGAGCAGCTGGGCGACCCGGTCGCGGCCCTGGACTGGGTGGGCCGGCTCCTCGGCACCTCCGGACGGGTACTGCCGATGGCCCTCACCCCGATCGACATCACCGCCGACGTGCGCGGTCTCGACCCGAGTGACCCCGACCGGTTGACGCCGGTGCGGGGCCAGGTGGAGGTGGCGACCACCGACGGGGTCATCACCGCGATCGCCCTGGACCCGCCCGACCCCGCCCCGTGCCCGGAGGCCATCGACGCGGTCCACGCGGCCGACTGGCTGGTCCTCGGACCGGGGTCGTGGTTCACCTCGGTGATCCCGCACCTGGTGGTCCCGGCGCTGCGCCAGGCGATCATCGACAGCGACGCCGGTGTCATCGTCACCCTCAACCTCGACGAGCAGGCAGGGGAGACCTTCGGGTTCGAGGCCGCCGACCACCTGGCCGTGCTCGCCGAGCACGCCCCGGACCTGCACGTGCACACCGTGCTGGCCGACGAGCGGCACGCGGGCGAGGGCCTCGCGGACCTCGCGCACCTGGTCCGCGCGACGGGCGCCGAGCTGGTCGTCGACGACGTGGCCCGCGACGACGGGACGGCCCGCCACGACCCGGTCAAGCTGGCGGCGGCGTACGCCCGGATCATGGCCGCCGCGGACTGCTGAGCCTTTTCGACCGGCGGGGTCCGCGTCGTTGACGGGCGTGAAAGGATCGGCCCCATGGCGATGACGGCTCAGGTGAAGGCGGAGCTCGCGAGCACCCAGATCACGAAGACGTGCTGCCGCAAGGCCGAGGTCGCCTCCATGCTCCGGTTCGCCGGTGGTCTGCACATCGTCAGCGGGCGGATCGTCGTCGAGGCCGAGTTCGACACCGGAGCGGCGGCCCGCCGGCTGCGCACCAACATCGCCGAGGTCTACGGGCACCAGTCCGACGTCGTGATGGTGCAGGGCAACGGCATCCGCAAGGGCAGCCGCTACATCGTGCGTGTCGTCAAGGACGGCGAGGCACTGGCGCGCCAGACAGGGCTGCTCGACCAGCGCGGCCGGCCGGTGCGGGGCCTCCCGCCCGCGGTCGTCTCCGGTGGCGGTTGCGACGCGGTCGCCGCCTGGCGCGGCGCCTTCCTCGCGCACGGGTCGCTCACCGAGCCCGGCCGCTCCTCGGCGCACGAGGTCACCTGCCCCGGTCCGGAGTCGGCTCTCGCGCTCCTGGGCGTGGCCCGACGGCTCCGCATCCACGCCAAGGCCCGCGAGGTGCGCGGCGTCGACCGCGTCGTGATCCGCGACGGCGACGCGATCGGGCAGCTCCTCACCCGGCTGGGCGCCCACGAGTCGCTGATGGCGTGGGAGGAGCGCCGGATGCGGCGCGAGGTCCGGGCGACTGCCAACCGGCTCGCGAACTTCGACGACGCCAACCTGCGACGCTCCGCGCGCGCCGCGGTCGCCGCCGGCGCGCGGGTCGGCCGCGCCATGGAGATCCTGGGGGAGGACGTCCCCGACCACCTGCGCATGGCCGGCGAGCTACGGCTCGAGCACAAGCAGGCCTCCCTGGAGGAGCTCGGTCAGCTCCACGACCCGGTGCTGACCAAGGACGCGATCGCGGGCCGCATCCGGCGCCTGCTCGCCATGGCCGACAAGCGGGCCGAGGAGCTCGGCATCCCGGACACCGAGGCGTCGCTGACCCCGGAGATGCTGGCCGAGGACGCCTAGCAGGCGTTCCGTTCCCCGACTTCGGTCCTCGGGAGGCCGAAGGCCCCGAGGGGCGGGACCTTCGGTCGTTACCCGCACGTAGCGCGGGACGGCAGGCTGAGGGTGGCGGACCGGGCGATAGGGTCAGGTCGACGCGGGTTCGCCGTGCGCAACTCACCCCGCACTGACCACGGAACCCCCACCAGCTACCGCTACAGAGGAGCCCCGCAGTGACCGTTCGAGTAGGTATCAACGGGTTCGGCCGGATCGGCCGCAACTTCTTCCGCGCGGCCGTCGCCGCCGGCGCCGACATCGAGATCGTCGCGGTCAACGACCTGACCGACAACAAGACGCTCGCGACGCTGCTCAAGTACGACTCGATCCTCGGGCGGCTCGACGGAGAGGTGTCCCACACCGACACCGACATCACCGCGGCCGGCCACACCTTCAAGGTCTTCGAGGAGCGCGACCCCGCCGCCCTCGACTGGAGCGGCGTCGGAGCCGACATCGTCATCGAGTCGACCGGCTTCTTCACCGACGCGACCAAGGCCAAGGCCCACATCGACGGTGGCGCCAAGAAGGTCATCATCTCGGCGCCGGCCAAGAACGAGGACGTCACCATCGTGATGGGCGTCAACGAGGGCGACTACGACCCGGCCACGCACACGATCATCTCCAACGCCTCGTGCACGACCAACTGCCTGGCCCCCATGGCCAAGGCGCTCCACGACGAGTTCGGCATCGTCAGGGGCCTGATGACGACCGTGCACGCCTACACCGGCGACCAGAACCTGCTCGATGGTCCCCACAGGGACCTGCGCCGGGCCCGGTCCGCGGCGACCAACATCGTCCCGACCTCGACCGGTGCCGCAAAGGCGATCGCCCTGGTCCTGCCCGATCTCAAGGGCAAGCTCGACGGCTACGCCCTGCGCGTGCCGGTCCCGACCGGCTCGGCGACCGACCTGACCTTCGAGGCCGGTCGCGAGACCACGGTCGAGGAGGTCAACGCGGCGATGAAGGCAGCCGCCGACGGCAAGTACCTGCGCTACAGCGAGGACCCGATCGTCTCCAGCGACATCACCACCGACCCGGCGTCGTGCATCTTCGACGCGCCGCTGACCAAGGTGATCGGCAACCAGGTCAAGGTCGTCGGCTGGTACGACAACGAGTGGGGCTACTCGAACCGGCTGGTCGACCTCGTCGACTACGTCGGCGCGACGCTCTGACCGTGGGCGACTACTCCGGGCTGGGGGACGTCCAGGGCAAGCGCGTCCTGGTCCGCTCCGACCTCAACGTCCCGCTCGACGGCCAGACGATCACCGACGACGGGCGGGTGCGCGCCAGCGTCCCGACCATCCAGGCGCTGGCGGACGCCGGCGCCCGGGTGGTCGTCGTCGCCCACCTCGGACGGCCCAAGGGGGCACCGGACGAGCGCTACACGCTGCGTCCGGTCGCCGCCCGGCTCGGGGAGCTGCTGGGCCGCGACGTCGCTTTCGCGACCGACACGGTCGGTGACAGCGCCCGCGAGACGGTCGCCGGGCTGACCGACGGGCAGGTCGCCGTACTCGAGAACGTGCGGTTCAACGCCGGCGAGACCAGCAAGGACGAGGCCGAGCGGGCGGCGTTCGCCGACCAGCTGGCCGCGCTCGCGGACGCGTTCGTGTCCGACGGGTTCGGCGTGGTGCACCGCAAGCAGGCGTCCGTCTACGACGTCGCGCAGCGGCTGCCGCACGCGATGGGTCAGCTGGTCGCGACCGAGGTCGGCGTGCTGCGCCGCCTCACCGAGGACCCGGAGCGGCCCTTCGTCGTCGTGCTCGGCGGGTCCAAGGTGTCCGACAAGCTCGGCGTGATCGACAACCTGCTCGGGAAGGCCGACCGGCTGCTGATCGGTGGCGGCATGGTCTTCACCTTCCTCAAGGCGCAGGGCCACGAGGTGGGCAAGAGCCTGCTCGAGGCCGACCAGGTCGACACCTGCCGCGGCTACCTCGAGCGGGCCGCCGAGACCGGCGTGGAGATCCTGCTGCCGACCGACGTCGTCGTCGACACCGAGTTCCCCTCCGGAGACCGGGATCCCCAGCCCCAGGTGGTCGCCGCGTCCGCGATCCCGTCCGACGCGCTCGGCCTCGACATCGGGCCCGACTCCGGCCGCGCGTTCGCCGCGGCCCTGGCGGACGCGCGCACCGTGTTCTGGAACGGACCGATGGGTGTCTTCGAGACGCCCGCCTTCGCCGACGGCACGCGCGCGGTCGCAGAGGCGTTGACCCGGATCGACGGGCTCTCCGTCGTCGGGGGCGGCGACTCCGCCGCGGCAGTGCGGACGCTGGGCTTCGACGAGTCGGCGTTCGGTCACATCTCGACCGGTGGCGGCGCGAGCCTCGAGTACCTCGAGGGCAAGACGCTCCCGGGCATCGCAGTGCTGGAGGACTGATGGCAGCCACTGGATCGACCGGCAAGCGGACCCCGCTGATGGCCGGCAACTGGAAGATGAACCTCAACCACCAGGAAGCGGTGGTCCTGGTCCAGAAGCTCGCCTGGACCCTGGCGGACAAGAAGCACGACTACGGCCGGGTCGAGGTGTGCGTCGTGCCGCCCTTCACCGACCTGCGGTCGGTGCAGACCCTGGTCGACGGCGACCGGCTGCTGGTGAAGTACGGCGCGCAGGACGTCTCGACCCACGACTCGGGCGCCTACACGGGCGAGATCTCGGCCGGCATGCTGGCCAAGCTCGGGTGCTCCTACGTCGTGGTGGGTCACAGCGAGCGTCGCGAGTACCACAGCGAGGGCGACGACCTGATCAGCGCCAAGGCCCACCAGGCGCTCGCAGGCGGCATGACCCCGATCGTGTGCGTCGGGGAGGGCCTCGACGTCCGCCAGGCCGGTGAGCAGGTCCCCCACGTCCTCGCGCAGGTGGACGGCTCCCTGGCGGGCTTCACCGCGGAGCAGGTCGCGGGCCTCGTCGTCGCCTACGAGCCGGTCTGGGCCATCGGCACCGGCGAGGTGGCGACACCCGAGGACGCCCAGGAGGTCTGTGCGGCGATCCGGGCGCGGATCCGGGAGGTCCACGGGGACGCCGCGGCTGACGGCGTACGGGTTCTCTACGGCGGCTCGGTGAAGGCGTCGAACGTCGGCGGCATCATGGCGCAGGCCGACGTCGACGGCTGTCTGGTCGGTGGCGCGAGCCTGCAGGCCGACGAGTTCGGGGGCATCTGCCGCTACTACGACATGCCGATCATCTGATCTCGGAACACCTGACGTAGGCTTCCGACCGTGGAACTGCTCTTCACCATCGTGCTCATGATCACCAGCGGACTGCTGATCCTCCTCGTGCTCCTGCACAAGGGGCGTGGTGGAGGTCTCTCGGACATGTTCGGTGGCGGCGTCTCCAGCTCTCTCGGCGGGTCCTCCGTCGCGGAGCGCAACCTCGACCGGCTCACGGTCGGGATCGGCGTCATCTGGTTCGCCTGCGTCATCGCCCTCGGGCTGCTGCTGGCTTACTGACAGACAGATCGAGAAAGGGAACCATTCCGTGGCTGGTGGAGGAAACGCTATTCGCGGTAGTCGGGTCGGGGCCGGCCCGATGGGTGAGGCCGAGCGGGGCGAGGCTGCGCCACGTCAGGCCGTGACCTACTTCTGCGCCAACGAGCACCGTTCGGTGGTCACGTTCTCGACCGAGGCCCAGGTGCCGGACATGTGGGACTGCCCCAAGTGCGGTCTCCCGGCGAGCCTGGACTCCGAGAACCCGCCCCCGGCGCCGAAGATCGAGCCCTACAAGACGCACCTGGCCTACGTGAAGGAGCGGCGCTCCGACAAGGAGGCGGCCGACATCCTCGACGAGGCCCTCGAGCTGCTCCGCTCGCGCCGCAAGTCCGGCGACATCATCTTCTAGCTCGAGTCGGCGCGTCCTGCCCGGCTGAAAGGCTCGAGTCGGCGCGTCTTGCTCGACAGGGAGGCTCGAGTCGGCGCGTCTTGTACGCATGTGGGCGCCGCGCCGGCACTCGGCGCGAGTTCTCACCTCAAGCCGGCCGCGAGCCTCGCTTGACCCGAGCGGCGTGGGCCGCCTGACGGATGATGCGGTCGCATTCGCGCGCCCGCCCGAAGACCTCTTCGCACCCGAGGGCTGCGATCGTCCAGCCGTTGTCGGAGATCTCCCGGCGGCGCTCGCGATCGTGCTTGCGCTGCTCGGGACTGCTGTGCCACTCGTCGCCGTCGTACTCGAACCCTTGAAGCAGGTCCTCGATGCCGAGGTCGAGCCGTCCCAGGAGGATCTCATTTCGCCAGACCTCCACCTGTGGCACGACGGGGACGTTCGCCTCGTGGCAGCGAAGCCGCAGCACGGACTCACCCGGTGACTCGCTGCGCCCGTCGGCGAGTGGGCCGACCGCACGCAAGGTCGTCACCCAGCGCATCCCGGCGAATCGTTCGATGCCGGCGAGGAACTCCTCACGGCTGAACGAGTTCAAGCGGAACATCGCGTCGAGGCCGGAGATGGCCTCGTCGGTCCATCGGACACGGCCGAGGTCCCACGCCGTGCGAATCTGCGTAGTGACGGCGATGCCGTCGACCTCGATCACATCGCTGGTCGACAGGTTCCGCTCGCCACTGCGTGAGATGTCGTTGCGGAGCCGTCCGTGACCGGACGGGCGGAAGATGCTCAACGGTCTCAGCTCGAGGTGCTCGTTGGGGGCAAGAACCATCGGTGCCCCGTGCAGCCAGCCCGCGTGGCGATCCACCACGACACAGTCCGCTGGCGTGACGAGTCGCAGGCAGGCAGCGCGTAGCGCGACCGAGTCACCGACGTGGGTCCCGAGGTACACGCCCTTGATCGGTCGGCGGATCAGGCCCTCGGCAAGGAGGCGATCGAGCTGGCGTCGCGTCACGCCTGCGTCGCGCGCCAGTGCGCGGGTGAACGGCTGGTCACATGGGAGCGGGAACGCATCGGTGAGGCGTCCCGCCCACGTCATCTGGTTGATGTCCATGCCGGCAGCCTCGCCGGAGGCCGGCCCGCCGAACCGCCGGGATTCGGATCTGTGGACAACGGCTGCCGGGGCGCCGGCTGGGGCTCCGAAGGCGGGCAAGATGCGCCGACTCGGGGTCCTGCGGCGGGCAAGATGCGCCGACTCGCGCTCCTGCAGCGGGCAAGATGCGCCGACTCGGGATCCTGCGGCGGGCAAGATGCGCCGACTCGGCGGTGCTACAGCTGGCTGGCGGCGGCGCGGTCGAGGAACCAGATGGTCTCCTCGTGGCCGGTGACGCCGGCAGCGGGGACGTCGTGGAGGTCGGCGCCGCCGAGGGCGCGGGCGACCGCCTCGGCCTTGCCGTCCCCGCTGACGAGGAACCACACCGACCGGGCGCGGTTGAGCGCGGGGAAGGTGAGGCTGATCCGCTCGGGCGGGGGCTTCGGGGAGTCCGTGACGCCGACCGCGATCTCGGTGGAGTCCAGCTGGGGGAAGCCGGGGAACAGGGAGGCCACGTGGCCGTCCGGCCCGACGCCCAGCATCACGATCTCGAACTCACCGCCGCCGCGCGTGCGGAGCGCGTCGGCGTACGACGCCGCGCCCGTGTCGGGGTCGGGCGCCTGGTCGGCGGCCGGCATCTCGTGCACCAGCGCGGGGTCGGCGCCGACGACGTCCAGCAGGGCGAGCCGGGCCTGGAGGGCGTTGCGGTCGGAGGAGTCCGCGGCGACGAAGCGCTCGTCACCCCACCAGAAGCCGACCCGCGACCAGTCGACCTCCGACCCGGCGGCGAGCCGAGCCACCTCGCGGTGGATCGCGTCGGCGATCGTGCCGCCGGTCAGGGCCACCTGGGGCGTCCCGCCGGCGGTCTGGGCGTCGGCGAGCCGACTGAGCAGCTCGCCGGCGACGGCGGTGGCGAGGGTGCCGGCGTCGGGGTGGACCTCCACGCGGGGTACGGCGGTCACGAGCCGCTCCTGAGCTTGACCAGCTTGCGGGCGGTCTCGGCGTACACGTCGTCCTCGTCGAGCCGGCGCAGCTCCTCGGCGAGGAGCTCGGGCAGGTCACGGCGCTTGAGGGCGACCGGCCGGTCGGGCCGGTCGGGGGAGGAGAAGGTCGCCAGCTTGCCGTCGGTGCGCGAGATGCGGATCGGGCCCTCCTTCGTGTCGAGGACCACCTCGGTGATGCCGGGGCCTCGGGAGTTCTTCCGCTCGATCTGCACCTTGAGCCGGCCGGCCAGCCACGCGACGAGGAGATCGGCACTGGGGCTGATCCGCTCGGCCGTGACGGAGCCGCCGACGACCTTGAGCGGCTGCTGGTCCAGGGCCGCGGCGAGGAGGGCCCGCCACGGGGTGATCCGGGTCCACGCCAGGTCGGTGTTGCCGACCGTGTAGGCCTCGCACTGCCGGTGGATCGCTCCGGTCTTGCTGCGCGACGCCGCGGCGGCGTCGGTGATGCGGCGCCGGCCGAGGCGGCCGATCGGGTCCGCCGCCGGGTCGTCCGGCGGGTGGTTGGGCCACCACACGGCGACGGGGGAGTCCGGGAGGAGCAGCGGCAGCACCACGGACTCCGGGTGCTTGACCACCTCGCCGTGCAGCCGGATCAGCGCGGTCTCGCCCGTCCAGCCGGAGCCGGTCCCGACCTGGGCGTTGACCTGTGCCGCACCGCGGCTGCTGCCGAGGATCACGCCGAGCACGCGGGCGGGGTGCTCGTGCGAGGCCGCTCGGGCAGCCGCCATCGCACCCTCGGCATCGTCGTCGTCGACGACGATGACCAGCGTCATCACCATCCCCATCGCCGGGCTGCCGGCCCGGGTGCGCGCCCGGAGGAACTCGGCGGCGATCTCGGAGGAGTTGGTGTCCAGGAGCTCGATCATCGGATCTCCTCGCAGGAGTACGTCGGGGTCACGGTCGCCTCCAGACCCGGCCGTCGCGAGCCAGCATGGCGTCGGCCGCCTCCGGGCCCCAGGTGCCGGAGGGGTACTGCTCGGGCTTGCTCTTGCCGGCGGCGTCCTGCTTGGCCCAGTGCTCGAGGATCGGGTCGAGGATCTTCCACGAGAGCTCGACCTCCTCGTGGCGCGGGAAGAGCGGCGGGTCGCCGAGCAGCACGTCGAGGATGAGCCGCTCGTAGGCCTCGGGGGAGGACTCGGTGAACGCGCCGCCGTACACGAAGTCCATGTTGACGTCGCGGATCTCCATCTGGGTGCCCGGGACCTTGGAGCCGAACCGCAGGGTGACGCCCTCGTCGGGCTGGACCCGGATCACCAGGGCGTTCTGCGTGAGCTCCTCGGTCGCCGACGCCGCGAACGGCAGGTGTGGGGCACGCTTGAACACGATCGCCACCTCGGTCACGCGGCGACCGAGCCGCTTGCCGGTGCGCAGGTAGAACGGCACCCCCGCCCACCGGCGGTTCTCGACGTTGAGGGTGACCGCGGCGAAGGTCTCGGTCGTGGAGGACTTCTTGATGCCCTCCTCCTCCAGGAACCCGGCGACCTTCTCGCCGCCGGCCCACCCCGGCGCGTACTGGCCTCGGGCGGTGGTCAGATCGAGCCGGCGGGGCAGGGTGACGCTGGCGAGCACCTTCTGCTTCTCGATGCGCAGGCTGTCGGCGTCGAACGACGTCGGCTCCTCCATCGCGACGAGCGACATCAGCTGCAGCAGGTGGTTCTGGATGACGTCGCGGGCGGCGCCGATGCCGTCGTAGTAGCCGGCGCGCCCGCCGATGCCGACGTCCTCGGCCATGGTGATCTGCACGTGGTCGACGTAGTTGGAGTTCCAGATCGGCTCGAACATCTCGTTGGCGAACCGCATCGCCAGGATGTTCTGGACCGTCTCCTTGCCCAGGTAGTGGTCGATCCGGAAGATCGAGCCCGACGGGAACACGTCGCCGAGCACCGCCTGCAGCTCGCGCGCGGACTGCAGGTCGTGCCCGAAGGGCTTCTCGATGACGACCCGGCGCCAGGACTCGGGACCGGCGTCGGCCAGCCCGTGCTCCTTGAGCTGGCTGACGACGTCGCCGAAGAACCCGGGCGGGATCGCGAGGTAGAACGCGTGGTTGCCGCCGGTGCCGCGGAGTTCGTCGAGCTCCTCGATCGTGCGCCTGAGCCGCTCGAACGCGTGGTCGTCGTCGAAGTTGCCCGGCACGAACCGGAACCCCTCGGACAGCTGGTTCCAGACCTCCTCGCGGAACTCGGTGCGCGCGTGCTCCTTGACCGAGTCGTGCACGATCTGCGCGAAGTCCTGGTCGGCCCAGTCGCGCCGGGCGAAACCGGTCAGGCTGAACCCGGGCGGCAGGAGCCCGCGGTTCGCCAGGTCGTAGATCGCCGGCATGATCTTCTTGCGCGACAGGTCGCCGGTGACGCCGAAGAGCACCATCCCGCTGGGACCCGCGATCCGCGGTAGTCGACGGTCGCGTGGATCGCGCAGCGGGTTCTCGATCACGAGCGGTGCCTCCGGTAGTAGTCGATGAGGGACTGCGTGGACGCGTCCTGGCGGGCCGCCACGTCGGCGTCCCCGGCCACGGCCGGGCTGATCTGCTGGGCGAGCTGTTTGCCGAGCTCGACGCCCCACTGGTCGAAGGAGTCGATGCCCCACACGGCGCCCTGGGTGAAGGTGATGTGCTCGTAGAGCGCGATCAGCTGACCGAGCACGGACGGCGTCAGCCGCGGCGCCATGATCGAGGCGGTGGGCCGGTTGCCGGTGAACACCCGCGCCGGCACGATCTGTTCCGGCGTACCCTCCGCACGCACCTCGTCGGCGGTCTTGCCGAACGCCAGCGCCCTGGTCTGGGCGAAGAAGTTGGCGAGGAACAGCTCGTGGACGTCGACGGTCTGGCCGTCGTGGACGTCCTGGAGGGGGTACGCCGGCTCGGCGAACGCGATGAAGTCCGCCGGGATGAGCCGGGTGCCCTGGTGGATCAGCTGGTAGAACGCGTGCTGACCGTTGGTGCCGGGCTCGCCCCAGAACACCTCGCCGGTGTCGGTCGTGACGGCGCTCCCGTCCCACCGGACGCCCTTGCCGTTGGACTCCATCGTCAGCTGCTGGAGGTACGCCGGGAAGCGGTGCAGCAGCTGGGAGTACGGCAGCACGGCGTGGGTCTGGGCGCCGAGGAAGTTCGCGTACCACACGTTCAGCAGCCCCATCAGGACCGGCACGTTGCGGTCCAGCGGCGCCGTGCGGAAGTGCTCGTCCATCGCGTGGAAGCCGGCCAGGAAGTCACGGAACCCGTCTGGACCGATGGCGACGACCAACGAGGTGCCGATCGCGGAGTCCACCGAGTAGCGGCCACCGACCCAGTCCCAGAAGCCGAAGGCGTTGTCCGGGTCGATCCCGAAGTCGGCGACCTTGTCGAGCGCGGTCGAGACCGCGACGAAGTGCTTCGCGACGGCCTCGGCCTCGTCGCTGCCGGCGAGCCCGTCCAGCAGCCACGCCTTGCACAGGCGGGCGTTGGTCAGGGTCTCGAGGGTGCCGAAGGTCTTGCTCGAGACGATGAACAGCGTGGTCGCCGGGTCGAGCCCCGCCAGCGTCGTGGCGGCGTCGGTCGGGTCGATGTTGCTGATGAAACGGCACTCCAGGCCGTCCTGGTGGTAGGGGCGCAGGGCCTCGTACGCCATCACCGGGCCGAGGTCGGAGCCGCCGATCCCGATGTTGACGACGGTGCGGATGCGTTGACCGGTGACGCCGGTCCACGCACCCGAGCGGACCCGCTCGGCGAAGTCGTAGACCCGTCGCAGGACGTCGTGCACGTCACCGACCACGTCCTGGCCGTCGACCTCCAGCTCCGCGTCCGGTGGGAGCCGGAGCGCGGTGTGGAGGACGGCCCGGTCCTCGGTGGCGTTGACGTGGTCGCCGCGGAACATGGCGTCGCGCCGCCCGGCGACCCCGACCTGGTCGGCGAGCTCGAGGAGCGCGGACAGCACCTCGTCGTCCACGAGCCCCTTCGAGAGGTCGACGTGGAGGTCCGCCGCGGCGAAGGTCAGGCGCTCGACCCGACCCTCGTCGTCGGCGAACCAGCGCCGCAGGTCCGGGGCGAAGCCCCCGGCGATCGAGGTCAGCCTCGCCCAGGCCGGCGTGGCGGTCGCGTCGACGGGCGAGGTGGTCACGCCGTGGCCTTCTCCATCTGGCCCGAGACGGTCTCGACCAGCTCGGTCCACGACTTCTTGAACTTGTCGACGCCCTCGGTCTCGAGCACCCAGAGCACGTCCTCGAAGTCGATGCCGAGCTCCTCGAGGCGGTCCAGGATGGCCTGACCCTCCCCGGACTTGCCGGTGACGACGTCGCCCAGCACCTCGCCGTGGTCGGCGAACGCCTCGAGCGTCTTCTCCGGCATCGTGTTGACGGTCTCGGGGACCACGAGGTCGCGCACGTACATCGTGTCGTCGTAGTCGGGGTTCTTGACCCCGGTCGACGCCCACAGGGGCCGCTGCCGGTTGGCGCCGGCGGACTCCAGGTCCCGCCAGCGGTCGGAGCCGACCACCTGCTCGAAGGCGCCGTAGGCGACCAGGGCGTTGGCGACGGCCGCCTTGCCACGCAGCGCGAGTGCGACGTCCGACCCGATCGACTCGAGCCGCTTGTCGACCTCGGTGTCCACGCGGGACACGAAGAACGACGCGACCGAGTGGATCGTGGAGAGGTCGCGGCCCGCGTCGCGGGCCAGCTCGAGCCCGGTGAGGTAGGCGTCCATCACCTCGCGGTAGCGCTGCTCGCCGAAGATCAGCGTGACGTTGACGCTGATGCCCTCGGAGATCGCCGTCGTGATCGCCGGCAGGCCCTCGAGGGTGGCGGGGATCTTGATGAGCGCGTTCGGACGGTCGACCGCGGCCCACAGCGCGCGCGCCGACGCGATCGTCCCCTCGGTGTCGTTGGCGAGGTCGGGCTCGACCTCGATCGAGACCCGGCCGTCGTGCGGCGCCGCCTGGTGCACCGGGCGCATGATGTCGCAGGCGTTGCGGACGTCCTCGGTGGTCAGTTCGAAGACGACCTTGTCCACCGGCTCGCCCTTGTCGACGAGCTGGGCGACCTGCTCGTCGTACCGCTCGCCGTCGGCGATCGCGGCGGCGAAGATCGTCGGGTTGGTCGTCACGCCGACGACGTGCTTGTCGCGGACGAGCTCGGCGAGGTTGCCGGTCTCGATCCGTTCACGCGAGAGGTCGTCGAGCCAGATCGACACCCCCGCGTCGGACAGGTCCTTGAGACGGTCGCTCATGCTTCCTCCTGGTGGGTGTGCTGCCGGTCGGTGGTGTCAGTTGGTGTCAGCCGGTGGCGGCGCTCAGTCGCGGAGCGAGCGGACGCTGTCGCGCGCCGCGTTGGCGACCGCCTCGCCGGTGATGCCGAACTCCTCGTAGATCCGGGCGAAGTCGGCCGACGCCCCGTAGTGGTCGATCGAGACGATGCGGCCGTGGTCGCCGACGACCTCGCGCCACCCCTGGGCGACGCCGGCCTCGACGGAGACGCGGGCCTTGACCGTCGGTGGGAGCACGGTCTCCCGGTAGGACTCCTCCTGCCGGTCGAACCACTCCCGGCAGGGCATCGAGACCACGCGCGCCCGGATGCCGTCCGCGGCGAGGAGCTCGCGTGCCGCCACCGCGACCTGGACCTCGGAACCGGTGCCGACGAGGATCACGTCGGGCGCGCCCCCCTCGACGTCGAGCAGGACGTAGCCGCCGCGGTGGACGTTGCTGGTGTCGCTGTAGCCGTCGACCCCGCGGGGGAACACCGGGACGTTCTGCCGGGTCAGCGCGAGGCCGGCGGGGCGGTCGGTGTTCTGCAGGATGGCGTGCCAGGCGGCCGCCGTCTCGTTGGCGTCCGCGGGTCGCACGACGTCGAGCCCCGGGATCGCGCGCAGCGCGGCGAGGTGCTCGATCGGCTGGTGCGTCGGGCCGTCCTCACCCAGACCGATCGAGTCGTGGGTCCAGACGTAGGTGACCGGGAGGCCCATCAGGGCTGCCAGCCGCACCGAGCCACGCATGTAGTCGGAGAAGGTCAGGAACGTGCCACCGAAGACGCGGGTCCCGCCGTGGAGCGTGATGCCGTTGAGGATCGCGCCCATGCCGTGCTCGCGGATCCCGAAGTGCAGCACCCGGCCGGCGTACGGGTCACCGGACCACTGGTCGGTCGAGCGGTCCTTGGGGATGAAGGACGGCGCGTCCTCGATCGTGGTGTTGTTCGACTCCGCGAGGTCGGCGGAGCCGCCCCACAGCTCGGGCATCACGCCGGCGACGGCGTTGATCACGGCACCGGACGCCTTGCGGGTCGCGACGCCCTTCGCGTCGGCGTCGAAGACCGGCAGCACGTCGTCGATCTCCGCGGGGAGGGCCCGGGTCTGCATGCGCTCCCAGGTCGCGAGCGTCGACTCGTCGGCGGCGGCCTGCCACGCGGCGAGCTCCTCCTCCCAGGCGGCCTGCCACTGCTTGCCGCGGTCGACGAGCGACCGGGTGTGCGCGAGGACGTCGTCGGGGACCTCGAAGTGCCGCTCCGGGTCGAAGCCGAGGATCTCCTTGGTCGCGCGCACCTCGTCCTCGCCGAGTGCGGACCCGTGGGCCTTGCCGGTGCCCTGGGCGTGGGGTGCCGGCCAGGCGATGACGGTGCGCAGCACGATCATGCTCGGCTGGTCGGTCACCGCCTCGGCCGCCCGGATGGCGTCGTAGAGGGCCGGGACGTCCTCGACGTACTCCGTGCCGTCGTGGGTCCAGTCGACGGTCTGGACGTGCCAGCCGTAGGCCTCGTAGCGCTTGCCGACGTCCTCGGTGAACGCGACGTCGGTGTTGCCCTCGATCGAGATCCGGTTGGCGTCGTAGATCACCGTCAGGTTGCCGAGCTGCTGCACGCCGGCGATGGACGACGCCTCCGCGCTCACGCCCTCCTCGAGGTCGCCGTCGCTGCAGATGCAGTAGATGTGGTGGTCGAAGACCGAGTCGCCGTCGGCGCTGCCCGGGTCGAGCAGCCCGCGCTCGCGGCGGGCGGCCATCGCCATCCCGATCGCGTTGCCGACACCCTGGCCCAGGGGGCCCGTGGTCGTCTCGACGCCGGCGGTGTGCCCGTGCTCGGGGTGGCCCGGGGTCTTCGAGCCCCAGGTGCGCAGCGACCGGAGGTCGTCGAGCTCGAGGCCCCACCCACCGAGGAACAGCTGGTTGTAGAGCGTGATGGAGGAGTGCCCGGCCGAGAGCACGAAACGGTCGCGGCCGGCCCAGTGCGGGTCCGCGGGGTTGTGCCGCATGACCTTCTGGAACAGCAGGTACGCGACGGGGGCCAGGCTCATCGCCGTGCCGGGGTGGCCGTTGCCGACCTTCTGGACGGCGTCCATCGCCAGCACGCGGACCGTGTCCACCGCCTTCTCGTCGAGGTCGGTCCAGTCCAGTCGAGCGGTCTCGGTCACAGGTTTCCTTTCGCGGGGCGGGCAGCCCTGAGCGTACTCATCCCGGGGGCTAGACTCCCATCCGTCCAATGCCGTGATCCGGTACCCGCATTCCCCGCCCGAGGAACCCCGTGACGTACGTCGGCCAACCGGCCGCTGCTGCCCAGCAGCCAGCGGTGCAGCGGGCGACCGCGAGGGACGTCGTGGCGGCGTACGTGGGCCTGACCAAGCCGCGGGTCATCGAGCTGCTGCTGCTGACGACGGTGCCGGTCATGTTCTACGCGGCACGCGGTGTGCCCGACCTGGGCCTGGTCGTCGCGACGGTCGTGGGCGGGACCTTCTCGGCGGGGTCGGCGTCGGTCTTCAACTGCGTCTACGACCGCGACATCGACGAGCAGATGCGGCGGACCCGACGACGGGCGCTGCCGCGGCACATCGTGTCGCCCCGCTCCGCCCTGGTCTTCGGTTTCGTCCTCGGCATCCTCTCGACCGTCATCCTCTACGTGTGGGTGAACCCGCTGTCGGCGCTGCTCTCGGTGCTGGCCAACGCGTTCTACGTCTTCGGCTACACGATGCTGCTCAAGCGGCGCACGACGCAGAACATCGTCTGGGGCGGGATCGCCGGCTGCTTCCCGACCCTCATCGGCTGGACGGCGGTCACCGGGTCGTTGTCGTGGACGCCGGTCGTGCTGTTCCTCGTCGTGTTCTTCTGGACGCCCCCGCACACCTGGGCGCTGGCGCTGCGCTACCGCGAGGACTACGCGAACGTCGACGTGCCGATGCTGCCGGTGGTCGCGTCGGCCGAGCGGGTCGGCCGCCAGGTCGTCGTCTACAGCTGGCTGATGGTCGCCACCTCGCTGCTGCTGTGGCCGGTCGCCGACACGGGCCTGTTCTACCCGATCGCGGCCGCGGTGCTCGGCGCCGTCTTCCTGCTCGAGGCGCACCGCATGTGGGCGCGTGCGCGCGGCACCGAGAGCCTGTCGGTGATCCAGCCGATGCGGCTGTTCCACGCCTCCAACCTCTACCTCTCGCTGCTGTTCGTCGCGGTCGCGCTCGACCCGCTGATCAGCCGCTGATCAGCCGCTGATCCCGTTCCGCGAGAAATCTCGACCGCGGAGGCAACCGATCCGGACCCCCGCACGTCTACGTGGGTGACGGCGGCCAGCCCGGCCACGGGGGACGGGCGGCTGCCGTCGCCACGTGCGTCCGCCGGCACCGGTCGGGCGGGTCGGCGGCGAGTTTTGTCGGCCGGCCGACAAAACCCGAGCCGGGACGACAAAGCTTCGTCGTCCCGGCACGGAGTTCGTCGTCCCGCCCTGGCCGGCGCGACGCATCCCCGGCCTTCTCGGCCCGGCGGTGCCTCAGCCGACGAGGGCGTCGACCCGGCGGCTGCTGACCTCGAGGCGGGCGGGCTCGCGGACCTGGATCAGCGCCCAGGTCACCGCGGCGGAGATGAGGGCCGCGCCGAGCATGTGGAGGGCGACCAGCACCACGGGCAGCTCGGTGAAGTACTGCACGAAGCCCACCGCACCCTGGGCGACCTCGACGGCGAGCAGCAGCACGACCGCCTGGCGCGTCGCACGGGGCCAGCCGCCGGCCAGGACCGCGAAGAGCAGTCCCAGGGTGAGCCCGACGAAGAGGAACACCAGGTCGGCGTGGAGCTGGCTCATCTGGAGCGGGGAGAGCCCGTTGCGGTCCGAGCTCGCGTCACCCGCGTGCGGACCCGAGCCGGTGACGACGGTCCCGACGTACAGCACCGCCCACGCGGCGGCGAACGTCGCCCACGCCAGCCACACCACCGGGCCCTGCTGGGGGTCCGTCGGGGCGGGTCGGTCGATGCGCTGCAGGAACAGCACGGCCACCCCGATGATGACCAGGGAGCAGAGCAGGTGCAGGGAGACGATCCAGGGGTTGAGGTCGGTCAGCACCGTGATGCCGCCGATGACCGCCTGCGCCGGGATGCCGAGCGCCATCACCAGCGCCAGTCGTCGAAGGTCGCGGCGACCCGACTGCCAGGCGGCGACGAAGGTGCCGACGGCCACCGCCACGAGGACATAGGTGAGCATCCGGTTGCCGAACTCGATGGCCTGGTGGACGTCGTAGGCGCCGTGGGGCGTGAAGGACTCCTCGGTGCACCGGGGCCAGGTGGGGCAGCCCAGCCCCGACCCGGTGAGCCGCACGACCCCGCCCGTCACCACGATCACGCAGTTGGCGACGATCGAGGCCCAGGCCCAGCCCGTCAGCCACTCGTCCTGGCGCCGCAGGCGCGCCGTCACTCCCACTTGAAGGTCCTTGCCGTCAGGGTCGTGCCGACCGCGGCCCAGCCGCACAGCACGAGCAGGTCGCGCCACGAGGTGACGCCGTCGATGAGCGCAGCGCGCATCGCGCTGCCGAGCGCCCCCGAGGGCAGCCACCGCACCACGTCGCCGAACGCGCCGTACGCCGAGATCGGCAGGACGACGGCGCCGCCGGCGAGCAGCAGCAGGTAGACGAGGTTCGCCGCGGCCAGGGTGGCCTCGGCGCGGAGCACACCGGCGAGGAAGAGTCCCAGCGAGGCGAACGCGGCGGTCCCGGTCACCACCGCGAGGAGGAAGCCGAGCACGTCGGGGGACGGGTCCCAGCCGAACGCGAACGCGACCGCGCCGATGACGACCACCTGGAGGGCCTCGACCAGCAGCAGCGCGCCGACCTTGCCCATGAGCAGGCCCGAGCGCGGCAGGGGGGAGGCGCCGAGGCGCTTGATGACGCCGTACCGCCGCTCGAAGCCGGTGGCGATCGCCAGGGACGTGAACGCCGTGGACATGATCGCCAGCGCCAGCACGCCGGGGGCGAAGACGTCGATCGGGTCGTGCTCCAGCGAGAGCCCGAGGTGCTCGGACCCGGTGACGCCGCCGATCAGCACGATCACCGGGATCACCACGGCGAGCAGCAGCTGCTCGCCGTTGCGCAGCATCAGCCGCGCCTCCATGCGGGCCTGGGCGAGGACCTGGCGGGGCAGCGGGGCCGCGCCCGGGAGCGGTGTGAACGTGCCGGTCACGGCGTGAGGTCCCGTCCGGTGAGCTGGAGGAACACGTCCTCCAGGTTGCGCTGACCGAGCGTCAGCGACTCCGGCAGCACGTCGTTGGCCTCGCACCACCGCGAGACACGGGCCAGCGTCGAGGCGTCGGCCGGCCCGGTGACGAGCAGGCTGAGCTCGTCGAGCTGGGTCACCTCGGTCGCGTCGCCGAGCGACGCCCGCAGCGAGTCGGGCGAGCCCGGGGGGAACGGCCGGGTCACGACCAGCCGGATCGTCGCGTGGGTGCCGCCGCGGGTCAGCTCCAGCGGTGATCCCGAGGCGATCAGCCGGCCCCGGTCGATGATGTGGATGTGGTCGGCGAGCCGCTCGGCCTCGTCCATGTAGTGCGTCGTGAGCACGACCGTCACGCCGTCCCCGCGGAGCTCCTCCAGCAGTGCCCAGGTGGTGCGTCGCGCCTGCGGGTCCATCCCCGCCGTCGGCTCGTCGACGAAGACGATCTCGGGGCGGCCGACGATCGCCATCGCCAGGCCGAGGCGCTGCTGCTGGCCGCCGCTGAGGCGGCGGTACGGCGTCCGCCCGCAGTCGGCCAGGCCCAGTCGGTCGGCCAGCATCGCGGTGTCGAGCGGGTGGGCGTGCAGGCGGGCGACGTGCTCGAGCATCTCCAGGGCACGCACCCCGCTCCAGGCGCCCCCGGCCTGCAGCATCACGCCGATGCGCGGGAGCAGCTGCTGCCGCTCGCGGACCGGGTCGAGCCCGAGCACGCGGACCCGCCCCTGGTGCGGCTTGCGGTAGCCCTCGCAGGTCTCCAGCGTCGTCGTCTTGCCGGCGCCGTTGGGACCGAGGACCGCGGTCACCGTCGCCCGCTCCACCGTGAGCGAGAGCCCGTCGACGGCGACCTTGTCGCCGTAGCGCATCACCAGGCCGTCGACGACGACGGCGGGATCAGGACCTCCGGGCACGTCCCGAGTCTAGGAACGAGGTTTGGGTCACACTGCGCCGGGGCTCACACCTCCGCACCCTCGGTGACCGAGGTCCCCGCCGAGTCCGAGGGGATCCGGTCGAAGGCCGCGGGCGGCTCGCGCCAGAGATCGGGCAGGGTGCCGCTCCGCGCCTGCTCGACCGCCCGCCAGACGCGCTCGGGGGTGCACGGCAGGTCGATGTGGCGGACCCCGAGGTGGCTCAGTGCGTCGACGACGGCGTTCTGGACCGCCGGTGTGGCGCCGATCGTCGCCGACTCCCCGATCCCCTTGGCCCCCAACGGGTTCAGCGGGGTCGGCGTCTGGGTCGTCGAGACCTCCAGGGCGATCGCGTCGGCGGAGGTCGGGATCGCGTAGTCGACGAAGGACGCGGTGACCGGGGTGCCCTCCTCGTCGTACTGCATGTGCTCCCAGAGCGCCTGCGAGATGCCCTGCAGCGCGCCGCCGTGCTGCTGGCCCTCCACCAGCAGCGGGTTGAGCACGGTCCCGCAGTCGTCGACGGCGACGTGCCGCAGCGGGGTGACGTGCCCGGTCTCGGTGTCGACCTCGACGACCGAGACGTGGGCGCCGAAGGGGTACGTCGCGCCGTGGCTGGTGAAGTCGTGCGTGCCGGTCAGCCCGCCGGCTCGCCCGGCCACTTCGGCCCAGGTGACGGTGGCCCCGGTGCCGCGGACGCCGAGGCCGCCGTCGACGACCTCGACGTCGGCCGCCGACGCCTCGAGCAGCTCGGCCGAGTAGTGCACCCGGTAGAACCCGGTGCCCTCGGTGTTGGCGAAGACCC
>ERZ724513.222-NODE-222-length-26248-cov-8.333410_pt1 | contig 26248 bp, 26 predicted proteins | sample MGYA00376046_ERZ724513 | MGnify/ENA primary metagenome ERZ724513 (study PRJEB28724, sample SAMN07190883) | activated sludge metagenome | isolation source: activated sludge of sewage treatment plant in Hong Hong | place: Hong Kong | collected 2016-03-17 ...
TGGCCATGTCGGTGATCTTCGGGGTCAACCGGCCGAAGGGTTTCGAACCGCTGCAACTGGCCCGCACCGCCCGGCGGGCCAGCAAAGACCAGTGGACGGCGCTGAAAGCCCGCGACAAAGGATGTGTGCGCTGCGGGAAACCACCCCGCTACACCGAAGCCCACCACATCATCCACTGGAAAGACGGCGGCCTCACCGACATCACAAACCTGGTCCTGCTCTGCGCCAGATGCCACCACGACCTACACCTCGGCTACTTCAACGTGACCATGGGCGACGACGGCATCCCGATCCTCATCCAAGGCCGCGGACCACCCGGCAAACGCACGGGCTGAACGCCCACAGATTCCCCGCGAATCACGATCAACTCTGCACCTAACCAGGGGAAGTAGGTCGAGGAGTTCCGCTCGGGATCGGGGGCCGCGGCGAAGGCGGGTCGTGGACAGGCTCAGAAGTACATCGCCACGGTCTGCTCGGCGTAAGCCACGCTGCGGCCGTCACGCACTAGCGACCCCACCGCGGTCGCCAGTCGTCCGCTGCGCCATGCGGCTTCGGACCGGAACCACGACCACTGTTCACCGTCGGCACCGCTCACATCCGCGTGAAACAGCACATGCCACCGAACGGTACTTGCGGCCATCGGCCGGGTGGCCATACCGAGGACCGGGGGCGGCCAGGCGTCGATATGGATCAGCATGGCCGCGGCTCCGCTGACAGGGTGCACGGCGCGCACCCACCCGCCCGTCGTCGCAGCCGATCCACCGCTGAAGGGAACCGGGCCCTCGCCGTAACGGATCTGCAGGTTGCGTGCGAACTCCGGGGTCATGCCCTCGATGTCGGGCATCAAAAGCGTGTCGTCGAACGGCGTGGCGGGCTGCGGCGCCTCGGGCACTGCGTCGAGCTCCCCCGGGACGTCGTCCGCAAGCAGGAACCTGCCGACGGCAGCGACCTTGTCGCCGGCGATGAGTTCTGCCTGCGCGTGGGTCACGTACTTGCCCTCGCGCACCTGACCGACGCGCAGGAGGACGGGTCCAGCTTGCACCGGTTCCAGAAATGTGACGTCGACGCCGCGCACCGGCCGCACCTGCTCCGCTTCGACCGCCCGCACAAGGTAGGCGGCCACCAGACCGCCGAACGTGGTGCGGCCCTGACCCCAGCCTTGCGGCACGGTGGCCGCCCAGCCGTCGCCGACCTTCTGCAATGCCAATGCTGCCTCGAGGTCCATAAGCCGATTGTCCCGCCTCGGTAGGGACCGACCGAACGGGGCCGTGCGTTGGCCAACACGTGCTTCACAGACGTGGGGAACCGGGCCGATGTGACCCCGTTCCTACGACCCTGGGGAATACCCCCTCGACGTATGCTGTTGACCAAGCAAACGGAGGTCATGATGCAGCTGGATGAGGAATCCAAGAGGGCACAACTCAACCGCCTGCGGCGGGTCGAGGGCCAGGTCCGCGGGCTGCAGCGCCTGATCGAGTCCGACAACGACTGCGTGGACGTGCTGACACAGGTCTCGGCGACCACGAAGGCTCTGGAGTCGTTCGCGATCGAGCTGGTGAGCCAACACCTGCAGTCGTGCATGCGGGAGGCCAGTCAGAGTGGCGGCGACCCCAAGGCGAAGGCGGACGAGATCTCCGCAGCCATAGCGAGATTGGTGAGGTCATGAGCGAGCAGACGCTGAAAGTTGACGGGATGACGTGCGGACATTGCGCCCACGCGGTCACCGAGGAGTTGTCGGCATTGCCCGGCGTCGACGAGGTCACGGTCGACCTGGTGGCAGGTGGGGTTTCGACCGTCGTCGTGAAGGGTGCAGACGAGGTTCCCGCAGACGCCATCAGTGAGGCCCTGGCCGAGGCCGGGGACTACCGTCTGCTCGCCTGAGCGTTCTAGCCGCGAACTTCACTTCTAGCCCCAACCCTGCGGGCCAGAACTGAGCAACCGGGCTACAACTGCCGCCGAAGTCGCTCCGACAGCGGCGGTACGATCACGGTGTGCGCCGCTCGTTGGTCTTCATCCACGGCCGCCACTCGCGGCCCGTCGACTGGGTCGCGGCGGTGCAGGCGGGCTTGCAGGCAGCCGGCCGAGACCCACTTCCGCAGGACCTCGACCTGGTCGAGGTCGATTACGCCGACGTGTTGCACGACGTGCTGGCCAGCATGCCGGAGCGGGAACTGCCGATCGGTGAACGCAGCCACGGCTTCTCGGACCGGCAGGACATGGTTCGCCTGTCCATGCACCCGTTCACCGTCCGCCCCCGCAGCGTCTATGACTTCACGCCGAAGGAATGGGTGACCCGCCGGATCATCTCCCGGATGCCGGAGATCCAGCGGTATCAGGCCTTCCCGACTGTGCGCGCAGCCGTGCGGGACAGTTGTCTGCAACAGCTGCCAGACGGCGAATTGCTCATCATCGGGCACAGTCTGGGCGCAGTGGTCGCCTTCGACCTCGTCCATTACCTGCCCCCGGAGACGCACGTGAATCTGCTGTTCACGATTGGCAGCCCGATGGCACGCCGCCAATGGCGGGACGCGTTGGCCGAGTACGGCGGAAAGTTCCCCACTGCCGACGTCGGAACCTGGGTGAACCTCGTGAACAAGGGCGATTGGGTGACGGCCGGCGACGGGATCCATCTGTGGTACTCCCAGGCGATCGATGCTTACGCCAGCCTCGGGCTGGGCAACCACGCCGAGATGCACTACCTGAGCAGCGCCCCGGCCGGCGTGGCGATCGGAGATGCACTGGCACGGTCCGCGCTGGGTAGCGGCCAGTGAGAGTCGCCGCCCTAGGAATCCCCTGCCCGGACCCGGGGACCACGTGGCGGACCCTGCTCGACCTGCCACCGGTCGACCTGCTGGTCTTGCCGGAACTGTGTTTCATGCCCTGGCTGTGCGCGCAACCCACGGTCGACGCCGACGCCTGGGCCGATGCGGTCGCAGAGCAGGATCTCGGCCGCCTCCCAGACCTGCGGGCAGACCTCGTGGTGGGCACCATGGCGACGGATCGGCACAATGTCGCGTTCGCCTATAGCGGCGGCACACTCCAGGCTGTGCACCGCAAGACGTTTCTCCCCGATGAGCCCGGCTTCTGGGAGGCCAGTTGGTACCAGCGCGGACCGGTCGGCTTCCAGCCGGTCGAGACCCCAGGCGGCCGGCTGGGCATCAGCATCTGCACCGAGATGTGGTTCACCCAGCACACGTACCCCGATGTGGATGTGGTCGTGGTTCCCCGCGCCACGCCCGCCGAGACGAGCGCCAAGTGGCTGGCCGGCGGCGCCGTGATGGCCGTGTGCGCGGGGGCGTTCTGCATCTCCAGCAACCGGGCCGAGAACTACATGGGCGGCACCGGTTGGGTGATCGATCCTGACGGAACGCCACTGGCGGTAACGACTGACGAGCAGCCGGTCGCGATCGTGGATATCGACCTGGCGCAGGCCCGCGCGGCGAAGCGCACCTATCCGCGCTACGTCGTCACCGACTGATCCTCGCCGCCTCTGCGTTCTCCGGTGACGACAATTCGCAAAAGCCGGCGACGATGCGGGGCGCGCAGCCGCACGGCAGCGCGGCAGAATAGGTGCCATGACGACCCCCAAACTCGTGTACGCGTTCTCCGAAGGCAACAAGGACCAGAAGGACCTGCTGGGTGGCAAGGGGGCGAACCTCGCGGAGATGACAAAGCTGGGCCTGCCCGTCCCGCCCGGCTTCACGATCACGACCGAAGCGTGCCGTGAGTACCTGCGCACCGGCACGAACCCGCCGGACCTGCTGAGCCAGATCAGCTCCGCGGTGGACGAGCTTGAGAAGCAGATGGGCCGCTCGCTGGGTGACGTGTCCAACCCGCTGCTGCTTTCGGTGCGCAGCGGCGCCAAGTTCTCCATGCCCGGAATGATGGAGACGGTCCTCAACATCGGCCTCAACGACGAGTCGGTCAACGGCCTGGCCGAGGTCTCCGGCAACCCGCGTTTCGCGTGGGACTCCTACCGCCGGCTGATCCAGATGTACGGCAAGACCGTGCTGGAGATCGACGGCAGCCTGTTCGCAGAAGCGCTGGCCGATGCCGAGTTGCGCAGCGGTGTGCAGTCCGACGTCGAGATCCCGGCTGAGCACCTTCAGAACCTCGTCGAGAAGTACAAGCAGATCTACGCCCAGCACGGCTACGAGTTCCCGCAGGCGCCCAAGACGCAACTGATGGGTGCGGTGGAAGCCGTGTTCCGCTCCTGGAACACCCCGCGTGCCCAGTTGTACCGCCGCCAGGAGCGCATCCCCAGCGATCTCGGAACGGCCGTCAACGTGCAGGCGATGGTCTTCGGCAACTCCGGGGAGCACTCCGGCACCGGTGTCGCGTTCACTCGGGACCCGGCCACCGGCGCCCGCGGTGAGTACGGCGACTACCTGGAGAGCGCGCAGGGCGAGGACGTCGTGTCAGGCATCCGGAACACGCTCTCGCTAGCCGACCTCGAGCAGCTCGAGCCAGGCCCGCACGCCGAACTGATCGGCATCATGGACACCCTCGAGAAGCACTACAAGGATCTGTGCGACATCGAGTTCACCATTGAGCGCGGGAAGCTGTGGATGCTGCAGACCCGCGTCGGCAAGCGCACTGCTGCTGCCGCGTTCCGGATCGCGGTGCAGTTGGTCGACGAGGGCCTCATCGACATGGACGAGGCCGTGCGCCGGGTGTCCGGCCCGCAGTTGGGCCAGTTGATGTTCCCGCAGTTCGACCGCGCGTCGGCTCCCCCGGCGGCGACCAAGGGCACTGCTGCCTCCCCGGGTGCTGCCGTCGGACAGGTGGTGTTCGACTCGACCAGCGCGGTCTCGCGCGGCAACGCCGGCAAGAAGGTGATCCTGGTCCGCAACGAGACCAACCCCGATGACCTGCCTGGAATGGTCGCGGCGACTGGCATCCTGACCACGCGCGGCGGTAAGACTTCGCACGCCGCGGTTGTGGCACGCGGTATGGGCAAGACCGCCGTCTGCGGAACGGACACCTTGGAGATCGACGGCCAGGCCCGCACGCTGCGGCTGCCGGACGGCACGATCTTGCACGAGGGTGACGTCATCTCCATCGACGGCTCCACTGGTGAGGTGTTCAACGGTGCGGTCGATGTGCGGCCTTCGCCCGTCGTGGAGTACTTCGACGCCGGCATCGACGCCGCTCTGGACAACGCCGACGGCCACTCCGCCGAACTCGTGCACGCCGTGGACCGGATCATGCGCCACGCGGACGACACCCGTCGGTTGCTCGTACGAGCCAACGCCGACACGCCTGAGGACGCAGCGCGCGGCCGTCGCATGGGCAGCCAGGGCATCGGCTTGTGCCGCACGGAGCACATGTTCCTGGGCGAGCGCAAGCAGTACGTGCAGAAGATGATCCTTGCGGAGAGCGACGAGGAACGCGACGACGCGCTCGCTTCATTGCTGCCGCTGCAACGCAAGGACTTCATCCGCATCCTCGAGGTGATGGACGGGTTGCCGGTGACGATCCGGCTGCTCGACCCGCCGCTGCACGAGTTCCTGCCCGACCTCACCGAACTGTCGGTGCGGGTGGCCGTGGCCGAGGAGCAGGGCAAGCCCAATGAGTCCGATCTGCGCCTGCTGCGGGCCGTGCGCCGGTTGCACGAGGCGAACCCGATGCTCGGTCTGCGCGGCGTCCGGCTCGGCCTGGTGGTCGAAGGCCTGTTCGCACTTCAGGTGCGGGCGATCGCCGAAGCCGCGTGCTTCCGGCAGCGGATGGGCGGAGACCCGTACGCAGAGATCATGATCCCGCTCGTGGGCTCGGCGCAGGAACTCGAGCTCATCATCGACGAGGCGCAGGCGGTGCTCGAGGATGTGGCCAGTAAGCACGGCTGCACCCTGAAGTTCCCGATCGGCACGATGATCGAGTTGCCTCGGGCGGCCCTGACCGCCGGCGAGATCGCGCAGTCGGCCCAGTTCTTCTCCTTCGGCACCAACGACCTGACCCAGACGACCTGGGGCTTCAGTCGCGACGACGTGGAGGGCGGTTTCTTCTCGCTGTATCTGGAGAAGGGCGTGTTCGGCGTCTCGCCGTTCGAGAGCCTGGACGTCGACGGAGTGGGCCGGCTGGTCCGCATCGCCAGCGAGGAGGGGCGCAAGGTGCGGCCGAATCTTCACCTTGGCGTCTGCGGCGAGCATGGCGGGGACCCGCAGTCGGTGCACTTCTTCGAAGAGGTCGGCCTGGACTACGTGTCCTGCTCGCCGTTCCGGGTGCCGGTTGCGCGTCTTGAGGCGGCGCGGGCGTCACTGGGGGTTTCGGCCTCCGACGTGCGATAGCCGCTCGGGCCGCCATCGGTTAGACCTTGGAACATCCGTTAGTCGAAATGTCCGTTTTGCCCTCTAACGGATGGGTGAAGGTCTAACCGCTGTGCCGGAAGGCCGGTCGAGCCGGTTGATAGACACCGTCCCTACGGCGCAGGGCCGCATGTCACGCCCGGCCCGTGTGCCCCCCACGCCGGGCATCAGCGGCAGCCTCGCCCGCGGTGGTGACCGCGTGCACTCCGCCGAAGTAGAAGTCCCGTGCGTGCCATTGGGACAACGGCAACGGGAGTTGCTCCACCTGCTCGCGCGGGAACCCGGGTTCGACCTGCACCACACCCTCGTTGTCCAGGTGCACCCGAGGTGAGTCGATCGCCTGCTGCAGGCCGGTGTCCCGAATGAGCGCGGAAATCACCCGCACGAGCGCGCTGCGGATGCGCTCACTACCACCGCTGCCCAGTGCCGTCACGACCCCGCCGCGCTCCACCAGACTCGGCGCCATCATCGAGCGGATGCGCTCGCCCGGCACGACCGTGTGGCCGTCGGGATGCAGATCGCTTTCGCCCATCATGTTGTTCAATTGCACGCCCGTGCCGGGCAGCATCACCCCGGAGTTGGACCCGTTCGACACGGTCATCGCCACCACTTGCCGGCCGTCGGTGACGCTGATGTGGGTGGTACCGCGCACGGACACCGGCGGGGTGGCCTTGTTGTGTTCGGTGGCATCGCGCAATGCAGCGAGCAGATCAGCAGCGGTGGGGTGGTCGACGTGCGCCAGCTCCGCGAGCGCATACGCGATGATCGAGCCGCCCAGCGATGGTGGCGGGTTCGTCACCACCGTCGCGCCAGGCAGCGCCACCCGCAGCGGCTCGCGCTCGAAGACCCGATAGGCCGCCAGGTCCTCGGCTACCAGGGGACCGACCGCCGGCAGCTGTCCCGGCGCATCCCGCATACCTTCCAGAAACGCCACGTAGTCCTCGTTGACCAACAGGTCACCCTCGCGCAACTGCCGCCCGCCCGGCGCAAATACCGCAGCGGACTCCGGCGTCAGCCGCAGCACCGCGTCGACCAGGCCCAGCAACTCCTCCTGTTTGGCGGTCAGCACGCAGCCATCCCGAATGCCTGCCAGGGCCGCGTCCACGATCCGGGACCAGGGCAGCCGGCCGAAGGTGGTGTGCGCGTGGACCAGACCGGCCAGCACACCGGGCACGGCCACACTGCCGGCGCCGACCTCGAAGTCCTGGCGGGCGCCGGGGAACTCGACGGTGACCACGGTCATCTGCTCGCCGCGCCGGGAAGGGACGGCAGCGAAGAAGTCCAGGAGTCTCGTTTCACCATCGGGTTGGCGCACCATCATGAAACCGCCACCACCAAGGCTGCCGAGTCCCGGTTCGGTGACTGGCATGGCCAAACCGGCTGCGACTGCGGCGTCGACCGCATTGCCGCCTTGGGTGAGGATGTGTAGCGCGACGTCGACAGTGCCGCGTGAACCCGCTGCGACTGCCGATTGCATGGCCTTCACTTTGCCAGACTGGGACGCGTGCTCAGTCTCGTGGTCTCCTTGGCGCTGCTCGGCTTAGCCGCCGTGGACCCGGTGGGGATCGCCGTAATGCCGATGCTGCTGACCCAGCGCAACGGCATCCGGCGCTCAATGTGGTTCCTGCTCGGGTCGGCGCTCGGCATCACGGCACTCGGCGTGCTGTTCGCGGTAGGAGCTGGTCGGGTGATGCTGCATCTCACCGACGACTACCCGTGGCTAGAACCGGGCATCGAAATCGTGTGCGGCGTGCTGTTCGCAGCATTCGGCCTCTACCTGTGGCGCCGGGGCGGGGAGGTCGAGGTGTCGGGCCGATTGCGCAGGCGACTGGACCTGCCCGGCGTGACTCTGTTCGGCTTCGGAGCGGCACTGGTGGTCGTGCAGAGCCTGCTGGACGTGGTGTTCATCGTCGCCATGGTGAACATCGGGGCCAAGAACCTGCCGGCTGTGGAGGTTGTCATCGCAGTGCTGGTCTACGCCGTGGCCGCATTGGTCCTGCAAATCGCTGTCGTCGCCGCTTACGCAATGGTCGCGCCGGAACGCCGGCAGCTGCTCGCCGACTCGGTGACCGGATGGCTGGATCGCAACGGCGCCCGCACGGCGGTGATCGCCGCGATCGGAGTCGGGGCGTTGCTGGTCGCCAGCGGGATCAGCGCGCTCAACGGTGGACCGTCGCTGGGGTAGTCGTCGGCCGACTTGCGTGGAAGACACCGCCGTTTGGGGCGCGCCGATAAGCAATCAGTACAGCACCCGCAGCCGCACCGTCTCCGGCAGCGCCCGCAGCTCGTCCACCACGTCGTCGGCGTAATCCACGCCGATGTCGGTGAGCGCATAACCGACCTCACCGCGGGTGCCCAGCAACTGGCCTTCAACGTTGACCCCGTGCTCGGCCAGCACACTGTTGATGGCGGCCAGCACACCGGGCACGTTGTGGTGCAGATGGGCCAACCGGTGGGTGCCGGGGTGCTCCGGCAGGCTCAGCGACGGCAGGTTGACGCTCAGTACGGTGTTGCCATCGGCGACGAAGTCCACCAGTTTTCCGGCGACAAACTGCCCGATGTCCTGCTGGGCCTCCTGCGTGGAACCGCCAATGTGCGGGGTGAGGATGACATTGGGAACATCCCGCAACTCGTTGCGGAACTCCTCCCCACGGCCACTGGGCTCGACCGGGAAGACGTCGACCGCGGCTCCGGCCAGATGCCCGCTCAGCAGCCGGTCCCGCAGCGCCGCCGTGTCGATGACGAAACCACGAGAGAGATTCAGGAAAACCGCCCCGGACTTCATGGCCGCGAACTGTTTGGCACCGAACAATCCGGCATTGCCCGGCCGGCCGTCCACGTGCAGCGTCACGATGTCAGCCACAGCGAGCAGCTCGTCCAGCGTGGCGCACCGGCGGGCATTACCCAGGGCCAGCTTGTCGACGGTGTCGTAGAAGTAAACGGTCATGCCAAGGGCTTCGGCGAGCACCGAGAGCTGCGCCCCGATGTTGCCGTAGCCGACGATTCCCAGATTGCGGCCCCGCAGTTCATGCGCCCCGGCCGCCGACTTGTCCCACACTCCGTCGTGCATCAGCCGGTTCTTCTCGGTCAGGCCACGGGTGAGGGCGATGATCTCGCCGAGCGCGAGTTCCACCACGCTGCGGGTGTTGGAGTAGGGCGCATTAAACACCGCGATCCCGCGCTCGGCGGCGGCCTGCAGCGCGACCTGATCGGTGCCTATGCAGAAGGCGCCGACGGCGAGCAGCGTGTCGGCCTGCTCGAGGTGTTCAGCGCTGACGTGCGTCTTGGAGCGAACTCCGAGCAGATGCACCCCCGATAGCGCTTCCTGCAGTTCGGCACCGGACAGGGCCCGGTCCAGCGCCTCGACCTGATAGCCGGCTTTGGTCAGGGCCGCAGCCCCATCGGGGTGGATGTTCTCCAGCAGTAAAGCGCGCACGCGTTCCAGGGTAGGAACCCCGGGTCAGTGCGCGACCAGCCACTCCTGGTTGAACGCGTATTCCTTGTCCAGACTGGCCAGCGTTTCCTTGACGACGACGCTCTCGAGCTTCCCTCCGACGAGCGGCACGCTGGCCTTCACGTCCATGTCCACGTGCCAGCCGGCATTCGCCTCTCCGGCGGGTTTCACCTCGAGGCGGCCGGTGATGTGCATCGGCTTTCCGGGGAACTCAATCTTGAGGTCACAGACATAGCCGTCACCGGAGGGCGTCCACTTCTCGTTCTGCACGATCCGGTTGGTGTCGCCCAGCACCTTCTTGGCGAAGTCGGGCAAGTCCGCCGGGACGATGCGGTTCACCTGCAGCGTGATGGAGTCCCCGGTGGCCTCGAAGGTCTTGACCTCGGTGGAGATGTCGCCGAGCGCCTGGTACTTCCCATCGACGTACTCGCGGCTGCTCAGCATTTCCCAAATGGCGTCCGCACTGGCGTCGTAATCGTCCACGCGCGAGATCTTCTTCGACATGCCCACTCCTTAACGGTTGTGTTGCGAACCTATTGCGACCGGACCGCTTTCGCTTGCCGAATGCCCGCGTTGTGTCGCGAAGTTGCCGCGCTGTCGCGAAGGCGTCGCGACACGCCGAGCGGAGTGGCAACAACACGACAGCGCGGCCGTCCGGCACCGCTAGTATCGAACGCGTGTATGAACTGCTGGCAGGGCTGAACGACGAGCAGCGGGCAGTCGCGAGCTTCGATGGCGCGGCACTGCGGGTGCTGGCCGGAGCGGGTACGGGTAAGACCACCGCACTGTCGGCCCGCGTGGCCCGACTGGTGGCCGACGGAACCCCTGCCGAGCGGGTCCTGCTGCTGACGTTCACCCGGCGGGCCGCCCGGCAGATGCTCGACCGCAGTCAGGCGCGGCTGAGCAGGGCGGGCATCCGCAGCGGCCGGGTATCAGGCGGAACGTTCCACTCGACGGCCCATCGCACCCTGCGCCAGCACGCCGCGCGGCTAGGTCTGCCCGAAGGGTTCAGCGTGCTGGACCCGGCCGACGCCGCCGACGTCATGGATGTCGTGCGTGACGAAACGGTCAAGGACCTGCCCAAAAGCCGCCGTTTCCCACGCAAGTCCACGCTGCTCGACCTGTACTCCCGCGCAGTGGACACTGGCACTCCGATCGCGGAAGTGGTCGTGGCCATGGCTCCATGGGCCAGCGATCAGGCCGAGCCGATCGGGGCGGTCTGCAAGGCCTACATCGCGCGCAAGCGACGGCTGGGCTTGCTCGACTTCGACGATCTGCTGCTTCACTGGCGCCAGGCCTTACGCGACGATCTGGTCGGTGCCTCGCTGGCCAGGATGTACGACCACGTGCTGGTGGACGAGTACCAGGACGTCAATGTCCTGCAGGTGAAGATCCTGCAGTCACTGCGCCGTACCGATCCCCGGCTCACGGTGGTCGGCGATGACGCACAGGCCATCTACTCCTTCCGCGCCTCCGACCCTCGGCACATCCTTGACTTCGACCAAGACTTCCCCGGTGCCACGACTCTGCACCTGAGTACGAACTACCGCTCGACGCAGGCGCTGCTGGACACGGCCAACGCCTTGGCCGATGACGCGCCCGCGGGCTTCTCCACGCGGCTGCGGGCTGCCGATCCGCAGCCGGCAACCTCCCCGCGGTTGATCCGCTGCGCCGACGAGGAGCATCAGAGCACGCTGGTCTGCGATCAGGTGCTGGCCCTGCGCGAAGAGGGCATCGCCTTGCAGGAACAAGCCGTGCTCGTGCGGGCAGCCCACCACAGCGACCGCCTCGAGATCGAACTTGGCCGGCGCGGCATCCCATTCCACAAGTACGGCGGACTGCGGTACCTGGAGGCAGCCCACGTGAAGGACCTGCTGGCCGCGTTCCGGATCGCCGACAATCCGCGGGACGAGGTCGCCTGGTTCCGCGTGCTGCAACTGCTGCCCGGGGTGGGTCCGGCCAAGGCGAAACGGGCGGTGACCGCACTGGGTCTGCTCGACGAAGGCGAGGACGCGGAGGTCATGCTGCGCTGGCCGCTGGCACTCGACGTACTCCCCACAATCGCGCATGACCGTGCGGAGGCCCTGGCCCGGGCGCTCGGCACCCGGGAGGCCGAACCGCTGCGTGCGGCCATGGCTCCACTGATCGCAGCTACCTACGACGACAGCGACCAGCGGCTCGCCGACCTCGACGTGCTCGTCGCCGCTGCAGCGAGCCTGCCCCGGCTGTCCGACGTCGCCGCGGAGCATGCCTTGGAACCCCCGCGGTCGACCGGCGATCTGGCAGGTGTCCCTGCGATCGACGAGGACTGGCTAGTCATCAGCACCATGCATTCGGCCAAGGGTCTGGAATGGGACGTCGTGCACGTCCTGCATGCCGCCGATGGGAACATCCCCTCGGACATGGCGCTGTCCGACCGCAACGGCCTTGAAGAGGAACGGCGACTGTTCTACGTTGCGATGACCCGCGCGCGCCAGCAGGCCGACGTCTACGTCCCGGTGCGCTACCACCACCGGCCGTCCGGGGACCGGCACTCGTGGGCACAGCCTTCCCGCTTCCTCACCCCCACAGTGCGGGCGACGATGGACGAACTCACGGTCGTCCGGCCCGAGACCGGCGATGCCGCAGACATCGCCACAGTCGACACCACGGCCGGCGTGGACGCGCATCTGGACGGTCTGTTCGGATGAAAGCCGACCTGCGGCGCACGATCCGGGCGGCCCGTTCCGGGCGCGTAGCAACCCCCGACTTCGCCCAGCGGGTGCTCGCCCGGATTCCGGCAGGCAGTCGGGTCTGCTGCTACGTGGCGCTGCCCGCAGAGCCGCCGACGACTGCGCTCATCGAGGCATTGCTCGAACGCGGCGACGAGGTCTACCTGCCCGTCGCCGGCGCCGCGCTGGAATGGGTCCTGGCGGCGGACAGCGCGCCGTGGCGGGCATGGGGTCTGCCGGGGGTTGGTCCCTGCGAAGCGCCGCGGGTGCAGCCCGACCCAGACGTCATCGTGGTCCCCGCGCTAGCGGTCGACCCGGCGGGAAGGCGGCTCGGTCAGGGTGGCGGCTATTACGACCGCTTCGTTCCGCAGCACCCGCACGCCCGAACCATCGCGCTGTTGTGGTCGGGTGAGGTGCTGCCCGACGTGGCCGCGGAACCACATGACATCACCGTCGACGAGTGGGTGCTGGCCGATGGCTGACCCCACGTCCGACCTTGAGGTCACGGACACGTTCACGATCCCGGCGCGGGAGTTGCATTGGCACTTCAGCCGCTCCGGTGGGCCGGGCGGGCAGTCGGTGAACACCAGCGACTCCCGGGTCGAGTTGCGCTGGGATCCCCGCACGTCGTCGGTCGTCACGGGCGTGGCGAAGGCACGGCTGCGGCAGGAGTTCGTGGTGGTCGCCGCCGAGCACCGCTCGCAGTTGCAGAACCGGCAGGCCGCCCGGCACCGGCTGGCCCGCAAAGTGGCTTCCGCTCTGGCCGGCCCGCCCAAGCGCCGACGCCGGACCAAGCCGACCGGCGCCTCGGTCACCCGCCGGTTGGACGCCAAGCGCAAGCGGTCATCGCTGAAGGCGTCCCGGCGGCGACCCGCTGCGGACTGACCCTAGGCTGGGCCCATGGGTCTGTATCCGCTGGCGCTGCTCCCGCAGGTGACGATCGCACAGGGTCGCGCACAATTTCCGTTGAGTCCCGGGTCGCAGCCGGAGTACGGCGCACCCGACGAGGTGATCGCGGCGTTCGTGGAGCAGGGAGCGGCGTGGGTGCACGTCGTGGACAGTGATGCCAGAGGCGGCGACACCAGCAACTTCCCGGCCCTGGCCCGGGCCACAGGCGCTCACGTGCAACTGGACGCAGGGACCGCGAGTGCGGCATCCCTGCAGGCCGCGCTGACTGCCAAACCCAGCCGGATCGTGGTCGACCCCAGCGATCTCACCTGGGTGCACAACGCGCTGGGCACGCACGGCGACCTGCTGGCGGCAGCACTCGACATCCGGGCCGCCGACGTGTTCGACGTGCGCCCGACTCTGGACGAGGCCGGCTGCACGCGGTACGTAGTGCGCGATCAGGTGACTCACCAGCACTGGCGGCACGGCGACCGGCACCTGCTACGCGAGTTCTGCGAGCAGACCGACAGCGCCGTGATGGCAGACGGCGGCGTCGTCCGGCTGGACGACCTGCACGAGTTGCACGAGTTGGTCCCGGACGGCTTGGACGGCATCATTCTGAACACGCCGCTGTACGACGGCAGTTTCCTGTATGCGGAAGCCGTCGCGGCCGGCGCCGACCGCTTCGACATGTTCTTCTGGGGCCCGCCGGACCCTAACTCGACTTGGTGACACTGGCGTAGGCCACGACTTGGTCTCGCCCGGCGGCTTTGGCTTGATAAAGCGCGACGTCGGCCTTACGCCGCAGCTCGCTCGGGGTGTCGGCGTCTTGCGGATAACTGGCTACGCCGGCTGACAGCGTGACGTTGACGTACTGGTGGTCCGAGGCGATGGGAATCAGCCGCGCGAAGGCGACCCGGATCTCCTCGGCGCGCTTGCGGGCGACCTCCTGCGACGCCGCCGGCATGATGAGGAGGAACTCCTCACCGCCGTAACGGCAGGCAACGTCGCCCGGGCGTACCTTGGTGCGGATGAGGTCCCCGAACCAGCGCAGCACCCGGTCGCCCGCGGCATGTCCGTGCTCGTCGTTGAGTGCCTTGAAGTGGTCCAGGTCGATCATCACCAGGCTCAACGGCTCTCCGTCCCGGCGCGCCCGCTCCAGCTCACGACCCAGCGTCTCCTCCATGTAGCGGCGGTTGAACAGGCCCGTGAGCGCGTCGCGCAGCGCCTGCTCACGCAGCCCTTCCTGCAGTGTCTGGATCGTCTGCAGCTGGGTGGTCAGCCTGATGTTTGCCTCGCGCAACTGCCGCTCCGACATGCGCAGTGCAGTGACGTCGCGCAGGACCAGTACCTGGCCGCGCAACCGCCCTCGTTCGTCGCGGACCTGCCCGCGGCTGATGTCCAGGAAGCGTCGATGCGGGCGCAGGATCTTCACCTGCGGCTCGGCGTCGTCGCCCTCGATCGCGTCCATGAGATCGGGCCAGTCCGCCAGCATTTCCGCGGCAGGCTGTCCCACTACCGGTCCGGGCAACACGAACCACTGTGTGAACGTCTCGTTCACCAAGGCGATCCGGCCTTCCGCGTCGAGCACCAGCACGGCGTCCTGCAGATTCTGCAGGACCGTGGCCTGCGCGATCGGGACGACCACTAGCAGACCCTGTTGCAACAGGCTCCACGCCAACCCGATCGATGCGATGGCGAACAGGATCGGGGTCGGATCCATCCCCGGGATGGGACTGAGCCCGAGCACATAAGCCAGCGATCCGAGCACCGGCAGGCTGGCCGACCACAGGACCGTCCAGAACTGGCCGCGATAGCCGCGGTCGTGACGACCGATGGCCAGAATCACGACGACGACAGCCGCCACGATCAGCACATAGGCGTAGGCGATCATCACCCAGAACGCAGGACCGTGCAGGTAGAGCAGCGCATTGTCGGGCTCAGGTTCGAAGCCGGTCCACAGCTGGTGGTGCCAACCGTTGGTGAACGCTGCCAGCACACTGAGCGCCGGGATGATCCACAACAGCCAGCGCGGCCGCGGCAACCACGAGTCGCTTTGTGTGTACTCCACGCAGAACAAGAAGAAGAAGACCGGGACGGCAACGGAACCGAAGTAGCTGAAAGCGCTCAGCGTGACCTTGGTGTCGACGTCAACGGCTGCCTGTTCCAAGCCGGTGAGCACCGTCCACACGAGCATCGCGAGCAACAGACCGGTGAGTGGCCCGCCACCCACGGCCGCACGCCGCGGCCAGACCATCGCGAGCGTGGCCAGCATGCTCGCCGCCGCGACGAGCAGTGCGACGGAGCCCGCGGTGATGGTCCATTCCACAAGGTCAATTACGGCCGATTCAGCGATGATCTTGAGGTTTCTTGCCGAATCTTGAGCAATTTGCGCCAGCCCGGATCGGTCAGTCTTTGGGCCCCGGGACGGCCGATCCGTGAGCATTTCGGGCATCCGTTAGCACCGCGGGCGGCGTTTTGGCGCCTCGCATGCTCACCGATGCCCTGCAGTGCTCACGGATGGCGACGACTGAACGAACCGACAACTCACCGACTGGCTGCCGCCGGGGTTTGCTCATCAGCCCTCGCATACTCAGCCAGATCGGCCGCCTCGCCCGCCTTGCCCGGATACCAGAACCACGTCACGAGCGCGCCAACGACCATCGCCAGGATCCCCGCCGCGTAGGCCCAGTTGGCACCGTGCAGGAAGGCCGCACGCGCCGCGGACTGGATCGCATCGCTGTATTGCGGGTACTGCCTGGCCACGGACTCGGCACCTGCGAACGACTTCTCCAACTGCGTCTGCACGGTGTCGTTGATTTGGTTGGCATTGGGCGCGCCGGCGATGGCCGCGCCCATGGCAGAGGCGTATCCCACTGTGAGCAGCACACCCAGCACGGACTGCATGACCGCGCCGCCGAGGTCGCGCTGCAGATCCGCGGTTCCACTGGCCATACCGGCCCGGTGCACGGGAACCGACGCGGTCAGCGAGTGGGAGGCCGGCGTCCCGGCGAAGCCCACGCCCAGACCGATCAGCACGTAGGCCAGCGCGATCGCCCAGTACCCGGTCTGTTCACCCCACAGCAGAAGCATGGCGACGAAACCTGCGGCGATGCAGGCGAAGCCGATGAGTAACGTGCTCCGCGATCCCGACCGCACCACCAACCGCGCCGAAAGCCCTGCCACCAGCACCATGGCGACGCTGCTGGGGAGCACAGCGGCACCTGCGGCCAGCGTGCTGTAGTGCAGTACGTTCTGCAGGAACTGCTGGCCGATGTACATGGTGCCCATCAGCGTCCCGAACACAATGATGCCGGCTACGGCCGCGACCCAGAACAGCCGCCGGGAGGCGATGGTGAGGTCGTACAGCGGGTTGCTCGCCCGCTGCTGCCGGCGCACGAAGAGCAGTGCAGTCACCAGGGTCAGGGCACCGAAGGCTGCGGCCAGCGGAAGGCCACCGGGCGTGGGCGCGAAGTTGATCGCGAGCACCAGTCCCGCGATCAGGACCACGGACAGCACGCCGCCGAGGTTGTCGACCGGTTCGGTGGTCTCGTTGACATGCGCCGGGATCAGTCGCCACGCCAGCAGCCAGGCGATCGCCGCCAGCGGCACTGTGATCAGGAAGACCGACCCCCACCAGAAGTTCTCCAGCAGCCAGCCCGCGACCAGGGGCGCGAGCACCATGGCGCCACTGCCCAGCGCGGACCATTTGGCGATGGCCGCCGTGCGTTTGGGCCCATCCGGCCACAGGGCGGTGATCAGTGCCAGCGTCGTCGGGTACGCCATCCCCGCGCAGATCCCGCCGAAGACCCGCGCCAGGATCAGCACACTCTCGGTCCACGCGAAGGCCGCGAGTAACGCGGCCGGAATCGATAGCCCCGTCCCGACGAGCAACAAGAGTTTGCGGCCGTAGCGGTCGCCCACGGCCCCCAGGTAGAGCACGGATGCGGCCAACCCCAGGGAGAAGCCCACGGCGATCATGTTCAGTGACGTCTGGCTGGCGTCGAACGCATCGCCGATCGAGGGTAGGGCCACGTTCGCGACGGCGAGGTTCAGGTTCGCAACGGCCGCGACCAGGATGAGGGTGGCCAGCACGACGGGTGCCCGCTTCGGTTCCACGTGATCACCATGTCAGGCAGCCGGCGCGTGAAGCAGCGCGGCGCGGTTCGAGTCCAATGCCCGCGGAGTGCACCGTTTGAACAATCGTGCACCGTTCGGATGGGTGCAGAATTGTTCAAACGGTGCAATCGAGCAGGCGCGTGGCTGATGGCTCAATTCACCACCACTCGGTACCGGGCGCCCCCTTGTACGGCCCGACGATTCGTGATGTCGGCCAGTCGCCATAGAACGGGCTGGCCAGTGGGGTGACGGCCTCCCCCGCCACCTCGCAGAGATCCAGACGTTGCGGGTAGAAGCAGACCGCGTTGGTGAGCAGGTCGTAGTCGGGTGTGGGACGCGCATACCACCAGCACGCCTGCCGTACCGGTGCGGCAGTGGGCAGGAGCAGATCTGCGTAGCTGGCAGCACCCTTGTACTCGCAGACCGTCCGGTAGGGCACTTCGAGCAGATGGCTCCAGTCCACGTCCTGAGCCGGAATGTAGTACGCCGGCGCGTGCGCAGTCTCCAGCACCCGGAATGCCCGCTTGCTTTCGGCGATCACCTGCCCGGCATGCACCACGCGCACGAGCTCGTCACTGGGCTCGATCGCCGGCGGCCGCGGGTAGTCCCAGACGGACTCCTGCCCAGGGCCGACCGGCTGGCGTGGCGGACGCATGGAGACAGACTGCAACCGATTCCCGCCTGAGCGCAATTCCAACCCTGCCTGGTCGCGCCAGGATACTGTCAGCCCTCGTGGGAGGACTTCTGGTAGCCGTCATGCCGTTGGCGCTCGCGGCGGCCATTACCCCCACGCTCTTCGCGCTGCAGGTCCTCGTGGTGTCAGGTCCGCGCTGGCGGCCTCGGGCCACTGCCGTGGCGATCGGGGCCGCGGGCGTGTTCCTCGCCTACTTCGCCCTGGTGTTGACGGGATTCAGTCAGCTACCCGACGCGGGCAGCGGGCAGCATGACCGCTGGCACTACCTCGTGGCTGTGGCCAGCGGTGCGGTTCTCGTGCCCATCGGGATCTGGATGATGCGTCCACATCCACACGCCGACGCCGCCATGGAACGCAAGGTGACCGGTTACGCAGAGCACGCCAATCCCTGGGTGTTCCTCGGGATCTCCGCCTACATGAGCGTGACCGACTTCTCCTCGTTGCTGGTCGTCGTGCCCGCTTTGCACGAGGTGACGAATTCCGCGGTGGCGGTCGTAGGCAAGGCGGCGGTGGTCCTGTTCCTATTCGTCTGCATCTTGCTGCCCGTCCTTGTGCCGCCGGCGGCCGTACTGCTGGGCGGGCCTGCCGCCGTCGGAGGGTTGCGGCGCATCTACGACGTCATCATGGGGCATCAGATGCAGGTCATGGGCGCGGTCGCGCTCGGCGTCGGCGTCGTCCTGCTCTGGCGCGGACTCCGCGGGATCTGACGATTCGGCGGTCCGGCGGGTCACCCGCTGCCGGTTGATCTCCTCCACCACCACTGTGCGGCCCGGTTCCAGGAACTCGGTGACTGCTCCGAACGCAGCCGCGCTCGCGCTACCGCTGGTCGGCTTGCGCTTGCGGTAGTACAACCAGCCGGCCCGTTCGGCCGCCAGCAACAGCCGGTCCAGCACCAGGAGCACCAACAGCGCAGCAGCGATCCAGGTCAACGCCATGCGCTACCCACCTCCCTCGCCAGGTCAGCCAGGGATCCTGTCGGGTCACTGAATGCCCGGTCCCCGGCGAAGTCCAGCAGGGAGTAGGCGGGCACTTCGTCGGTCGCCACCTGACCTGCCAGGACGACGAGTTCCCGCGAAACCTCGCGCACCCCGCTGAGCACCTTGCCGTGCAGCGACTGCCAATCCACCTTGCCCTCGCCGGTGATGACCAGGTCCGCAGCGGCGCAGGCTTCGCGCAGGCCCACCGCCTCTGCGACCAGGTCAATCCCGCTCACACGACGGCCGCCGAGCAGCATGAGGCCGAAGCCCAGACCCCCGGCCGCGCCTGCGCCCGGAGCCGCTGCCAGGACCGGATCCTGAGCCGCCCAGTCCGCCATCCGCTGCTCCAGAGCCGGCAGATCCTGCTCCCGAGCGCCCTTCTGCCGGGCGAAGCCGTAGGTCGCACCGGTGGGACCGAGCAACGGGCAGTCGACATCCGTGGCGATGAGCAGTCCGGGCACTTGGCGGGCGAGCGCTTCGACCGCACCCCGGCCGCCGTCATTGGTCGCCGATCCTCCGAGCCCGACGACGACCGGGAAGCGCATGGCATCGGCGATGAGCTCGCCGACACCGTAGGAACTGGTCACCCACGGATCCCGCTCCTGCGGCTCCAACACCGCCAGCCCGTTGGCCTGGGCGGCTTCCACGTAGGCAGTGCCCGCAACCTCCAGCCAATGCGCCGCTATCGGCCGGCCGAGCGGATCCTGCACGCGGACCTCGTGCAGAACGCCGCCGAGGTTGGCATGCAAGACCTCGACGAAACCGGGGCCGCCGTCAGCCAGCGGCAGGCAGCGGACCTCGTCATGGGGGCGGGCCCGCAGCCAGCCCGCCCGGATCGCCGCAGCGGCTTCGATCGCGGTGAGCGTGCCGGCGAACTTGTCCGGGCACACCACCACGCGCATGTGGCTGAGGCTAGTGCCCGCAGTTGTGAGAGTCCGGCGCAGACGCTAACCCCTGCCGGTCATGCCCCCAGCACCGCCTCGATGTCGGCGACCATTTTGGTCGGACTGTCCTTGGGGCTGAATCGCTTGATGATCTCACCGTCGCGGCCGATCAGGAACTTCGTGAAGTTCCACTTGATGGCCTTGGAACCCATGAAGCCGGGCGCTTGCTCGGTCAGCCAGACGAACAGCGGGTCGGCGTCCGAGCCGTTGACGTCGATCTTGTCCATGATCGGGAAGGTCACACCGTAGTTCAGCCGACAGAACTCCTCGGCCTCGTCAGCAGTGCCGGGTTCCTGGTTGGCGAACTGGCCGCAAGGGAAGCCGAGGATCGTCAGGCCCTGATCCTTGTAGTCCTGGTACAGGCGCTCGAGATCGTCGAACTGCGGGGTCAATCCGCACTTGCTGGCGGTGTTCACGATGATCAGCACCTGGCCGCGGTAATCCGCGAGGTCAACGAGCGAACCGTCGCGTGCGGACACCTTGAAGTCGTAGACAGTCATGTCCCCATTGTCCGCGAGGACCTGGCTGCCCGCACAATCAGCCGGTGCTGACGACTCCGTCACAACTGGCGGATGCCTTCTCCATCTCCTTGACGACGTCATCCATGACTTGCGAGGGATCGTCGGCGTCGTAGATCACGCGCATGCCGCTGGCGATCACTTGCGCGCACTTTGTGGCGAGTTCGGCCTTGGACTGGGCGGCCTGCAGCTGGTCCTTGGCGGTGGCTGCCTTGGCCTGTGCGTCCTGACGAGCCTGGTTGTACTGCTTCTCCAGATCGTCGAGTTGTGCGGTCTGGTTCTGCAGGTCCTTCTTCTTGGTCTGGTAGCGCTCCTCGACCTTCTGGTACTGGGCCTTGGCGGCGTCCAATTGCTGCTGCAGGGCCTCGTCCTGCTTCTTGCCCTCGTCGATCTGGGCTTGCAGTGAGGCGATGTCCGCTTGACTGGTTTGAGCGGCGTTCTGGGCGTCGCTCTTCTGCGTGAAGCCCCATGCCGCGGCCCCGATGGCCAGCGCCGCGGCAACCACGGTCGCGAGCATCCAGGGCATCGCCGACTTCCCCTTGGCCGCCGGCTCCTCCTCGGTTACCGGCTGCTGGGGCATGCCTGGCGGCGGGCCTTGCTGCGCGTAGGGTCCCTGCGGCGGCATTCCCGGCGGTCGCTGGCCAGGCGGAGGACCTTGCGGCGGCGCGAAGCCCCCCGGTGGCAGTCCACCGGAGGGACCGGGTCGGGGCTGGGGTGGCTGAGGTTGGGACTGTGGTGGCTGTGGCTGCACGGGCTGCGAAGGAAAAGGCGGCCCTTGCGGAGGCATCCCTCCTGGCGGACCGAATGTACCGCCGTTCTCCTCGGACATGATCTCTCCCTTCACCCGTGCGCCAACGCTACTGCTGCCTGACCTCCGCACCCGGGCACGACACTCGAACCCGCAGGCAGGGGGTGCAGAAGTACATCGGCACATACAGTCGCCAATGTGAAAGCAATCGTGGTGTCACAGCCGGGCGGACCGGACGTCATGACTGTTGCAGAGGTGCCGCCGCCGCTGCCTGCCGACGACGAGGTCCTGGTGCAGGTCGCAGCAGCCGGGGTGAATCGCGCCGATCTGCTGCAGCGACAAGGGTTCTACCCCCCTCCGCCCGGAGCCAGCGAGATCCTCGGGTTGGAGGTCTCCGGCCACGCGGACGGCCAGCCGGTATGTGCCTTGCTCAGTGGCGGGGGTTACGCCGAGCAGGTGGCCGTCCCACGCGGGCAGGTGATGCCAGCGCCGCCGGGCGTCGAACTGGTGAATGCAGCGGGCATCCCGGAGGTCGCCTGCACCGTCTACTCCAACCTCGCCATGGTGGCGGGTCTGCGCCCCAGCGAGTGGTTACTGATCCACGGCGGCGGATCGGGCATCGGCACGTTCGCCATCCAGTGGGCGCGCGCGATCGGGGCCCACGTGGCGGTCACCGCGGGCAGCTCGGAGAAGCTCGCCCGATGTGCCGAACTGGGAGCCGAAGTGCTCATCAACTACCGGGAGCAGGATTTCGTCGAGGCGCTCCCGCAACCGGTGGACGTCATTCTCGACGTGATGGGGGCGAAGTACCTCGACGCGAACGTCCGGGCCTTGGCCCGGCGCGGCCGGCTGGTGGTGATCGGCCTGCAGGGCGGGGTCACGGCCGATCTCAACCTTGGCCTGCTGCTCGGCAAGAGCGCCAGTGTGACGGCTACCGCGCTGCGGTCACGACCGGCGCCTGAGAAGGCGGCGATCTGCGCGGAAGTCGTGGCGAATGTCTGGCCGCTGTACGCGAGCGGCGCCATCCGGCCGGTGATCGACCGGGTTCTGCCGCTGGCTCAGGCCGCGGAAGCACACAAGGCGCTGGCCGACTCCGCGCATGTGGGCAAGGTCCTACTGGAGGTCTGATCCCAGGCAATCGGTGAGCGTTCCAGGCATCCGTGAGCACCACGGGCGGGTTTTGGGCGCCCGGGAGACTAACCGATGCCCGACATGCTCACCGATTGCGATTCCCGGGTCCTGGCTTACGGCACCGATTTGATCGGCACTACCGCGACCGCGCCGAGCAACGTGATGACCGCCGTCGCCAGGAATAGCGAGGTGTAGCCGCCGAGTACGGTCACCAGCGGCGCGGCCAGCACGGGCGCCAGCACCTGCGGCATGGAATTGGCGATGTTGATGACGCCCAGGTCCTTGGCCCGGTCGCCGGCTGTCGGCAGCACTTGGGTGATCAGGGCCTGGTCGACCGCCAGATACCAGCCGTACCCAATCCCGAGAATCAGCGCCGCGATCATCGTGATGCCCCAGCCTTCCTGTCCCTTGGGGACGAAGGCCAGGATCACTCCGGACATCGCCATGATGACCGTCGACACGATGACGAAGATCTTGCGCTTGCCCGAGCGGTCGGAGATGTACCCGCCGATGACCGCCGTGAGCATCGTGCCGCCGGCATACAGAGCCAGCAGCACTGTCTGCCGTTGCCCGGCGGTCTCCTCGTCGAACAGCAGGTGGTCGGTCAGGAAGAACAACAGGTACAACGTCGCCATGGCCACACTCAGCGAGACCAGGAAGCGCGCCCCGCCAGGCCCACCCGAAGTCCGGGTGTGCACGGGGCGAGACCCAGAAGCTCTTGACGAAAGCGCCGAGTTCGCCGGCTTGCGGTCCTGGGGCAGTTGCGGGTCTTTCAGGATGAAGAGGAACGGCACGACGCATAGCACGAACAGCACCGCCGTCAGATACGAACCGCCCACCAGTGACACCACGACGAACGTGACCAGGCCTACACCCAGCACCGGCCCGAGCGCCTGCGCCAATCCGACCAGACCGGAAGCCACGCCCCGTTGCCGCACCGGAACCTGGTCAGGGATCGTAGCCGTAAGTGCCGCGTAGGACGCGTTCACGGCGAACTGCACGGCCAGCCACGCGATCGTCAGTGTGGCGATGGTGGACATCTGCGGAAGCATCACCAACCCGACGAATCCCAAAAGCGCACCACCGAGCAGCCACGGCCGGCGCCGGCCCCAGCGGGAGGTCGTGCGATCGGACAGCGCACCGGCCAACGGATTGCCGATGACCGAGCCGATCACTCCGACACCGGTGACGATCGCCAGCGCGGTCTCCTTGCCGGAGGCACCGGAAATCTGCTCGGACATCCGAGGCAGGAGGTTCTGCAGCGGCGCGAAAAAAGCAATCATGATCCCGACGTTGGCCAGGGCGAGCCCAGCCAGGAACAGCGGCCTGACGTTGCGTTCCGGTTCTGCGAGAGCTTCGACCTCGGTCGTGGCGGCGGGTTCGGTCATGCCCGCCAGACTAGACCGTCGGTGCGTCTCCAGTCGTGATGTTGACCTGCCAGCCGATGCCGAACCGGTCGGTCAATGCACCGTAGGTGTCGCCCCACATCTGCTTGGCCAGCTCGACCTCGACGTCGGCGCCCTCGGCCAGCCCGTTCCACCAGCGCCGCAGGGTGTCCTCGTCGTCACCGTGCAGGATCACCCGGATGCGGGCTCCGTCCGCGTAGTCCATGCCAGGCGGGACATCCGAGCCCATCAGCGTGAAGCCGGCGACCTCCAAGGCCGCGTGCATGATCTGGTCCGCGGGTGCGTCCGGCGCGCCGAATTCGCCGAACGTGTTCGAACTCAACTCGCCACCGAACACCGACTGGTAGAACGCGAACGCGGCGGCGGCATCGCCGCGGAAGGACAGGTACGGGCTCATGTGTGCAGTCATGGGCACACGCTACGACGGACCTCCGACAACGAACAACGTGTCAGGCTGGGGCATGCAGGAGGACCGACGGCGAGTGTGGCCCCGCATGCTGGCCTGGTTCATCGTCCTCACGGTGATCTTCCTCGGCGCCTATTACGCGCTCACGGGATACCTCGCCTATCGCGATCTGCAGTCCGCCCGCTCGGAGTTGATGAGCGCGCGGGATATCGCGACCGTCTCGCCAGGACATGCGCAACTGTCGGTGGAGAACGCCACCGCGTCCGCCCAAGCCGCCACCGAGCGCTTGGACGGGCCACTGTGGTCGCTGCTCATCGCGATCCCGGTGGTAGGTGATTCCCCCGAAGCCGCCCGAGAACTCACGGGCGCCTTCGCCGACGCCATGACCGGTCTTGAGCCGCTGGTCGACGACATGGACCTCCTGTTGGCCAGCGCGCTGGTGGCACCGGGCGGCCTGCAAGCGGATCCGATCGACGTCGCGGCTCCCGATGCGCGCGCCGCCCTACCTAAGATCGAGGCCGCCCAGCGACGCCTGGATGCCATTCCGGAGGATGGCGCAGTTCTGCCGCAGATCCGCGATGCGACCACCGAGTTGCAGGACCAACTCGAATTGGTCCACGCCGCCCTCGCCTCGGTCGCCTCCGATGCGTGAGCATTCCGGGCATCCGTTAGCGCCGCGGGCGGGGTTTGGGCCCCCGGCATGCTCACCGATGCCCAGAACGCTCACCGATTGCGGTTTCCCGGATCCCGCCTAACTGACCGGCACATCGGCGTTCTCGTCGGCGCTGGCGAGGAACTGCGACTGGTAGAGGTCGTAGTAGAAGCCCTGGGCCGCCATCAACTCCTCGTGCGTGCCCTTCTCCACGATGCTTCCCTCGTCCATGACCAGGATCATGTCCGCGTCGCGGATCGTGCTGAGCCGGTGGGCGATCACGAACGACGTCCGGCCCTGCCGCAGTTGCGCCATGGCCTGCTGGATCAGGACTTCCGTGCGGGTGTCGACCGAACTCGTTGCCTCGTCGAGGATCAGGATCGGCCGGTTGGCCAGGAACGCGCGGGCGATCGTCAACAACTGCTTCTCACCCGCGGACAGGTTAGACGCCTCGTCGTCCAGCAGCGTGTCGTAGCCGTCCGGCATCGTCCGTACGAAGTGGTCGACTCGGGCGGCCCGGGCGGCGTCGAGGATCTGCTCCTCCGTGGCGCCGGGCAGGCCGTAGCCAATGTTGTCGCGGATCGTGCCCGCGAACAGCCAGGTGTCCTGCAGCACCATTCCGAAGCAGCGACGGACATCGTCGCGCTGCATATCCATGGTGGACACCCCGTCCAGCAGAATCGCCCCGGAATCGACGTCGTAGAACCGCATCAGCAGGTTGACCAGCGTCGTCTTGCCGGCGCCGGTCGGGCCCACGATGGCCACGGCTTCACCCGGGTCGACCTCCAGGTCCAGGCCCTCGATCAGCGGCTTGTCCTCGCTATAGCGGAAGCTGACGTTGCGGAACTCGACGTGGCCCTGCGGCCGCTTCGTCCCGGAGGTGCCCTCGTCCACCGTCTGCTCCTGCGCGTCCAGCAACTCGAAGACCCGCTCGGCCGAGGCGATCCCGGACTGCAGCAGGTTGGTGATCGACGCCAGTTGCGTGATCGGCATCGTGAACTGCCGGGAGTATTGGATGAACGCTTGCACGTCGCCCAGGCTCATCGTGCCGCTGGCCACCCGGATGCCACCGATCACGGCGATCGCGACGTAGTTGAGGTTCGCGATGAACATCATCGCGGGCTGGATGATGCCGGAGATGAACTGCGCGCGGAAACTGGCCGCGTACATCCGCTCGTTGGCGTCGTCGAACTCCTCGATCGCGCGGCCCCGATGGCCGAAGACCTTGACCAGTTCGTGGCCGGTGAACATCTCCTCGATGTGGCCGTTGACCTTCCCGGTCCACTTCCACTGCC
>ERZ724513.224-NODE-224-length-26172-cov-8.148486_pt1 | contig 26172 bp, 25 predicted proteins | sample MGYA00376046_ERZ724513 | MGnify/ENA primary metagenome ERZ724513 (study PRJEB28724, sample SAMN07190883) | activated sludge metagenome | isolation source: activated sludge of sewage treatment plant in Hong Hong | place: Hong Kong | collected 2016-03-17 ...
AGGAGCCCTACACCAGGATTGAAGTTGAGAAGTCACTCAGGCGCGCGTCGAGGAAAGTCGGCCAGCTCATCGGCCAGTGGGAGTACGTCGAACTTAGGAGAGTCGAGAGGAGACTGGCCGCAGCGCAAGGGCGGCCAGATCCTCGGTACCCGGAACTTCGCACAATCTGCAAGTGCTTCGGCAGCTGGGACCACGCGATCGCTTCGACCAAACGAAGCATGGACGCGGGACTGTAACTGCGGGCTGCGGGATCTTGCCGCTTGCTGTTGCGGCTAACATCGACGGCTCTAATCGACCAGCATCCATGTCACGTCCTGGGGAGAAGGAAAGTTCATGTCGCAGGAAGCGAGCGCAGACGAAGGCGAGTTGCAGGAGCTAGGACCGCCTCCGAACCCTCCGAAGAGGCGTGGCTCTGAATTGACCTCAGGACCAACTAGGTCACCGATTGAGATTGTTGAGACGAGCAATCCGGATCAGTTGGAAATCATCGTCGAACACTGGATTCGAGAGGCCCTCTGCGAGAAATACGAGAGAGTGCGGCGTTTCGCTGGCTCTGGAGACAAAGGTCGAGACGTAGTTGCCCAGGAGTCCCGAGACGATTTAGACCCTTGGGATAATTTTCAATGCAAGAGGTACAAGGACCCGCTGACGCCGTCAGACATCTGGATCGAGTTCGGCAAACTCGTGTACTGGACGATGAAGGGCGCCTACTCACGTCCCCGCAAATACACATTCGTCTGTCCGAAAGGGTGCGGGCCGAAGGCCAAAGATCTTCTAGATAACCCCGAGGCGATTCGCGAGGGTCTTCGCGAACAGTGGGATGGTAAATGCGCCGTCCTTTGCCCACTCAGCGAGATCTCGGGATACCTAGAGGACTTTGAGTTCCCCGAGTTTGACACCGTCGAGGCAGGCCAGATAACGAAGGAACTCGAGGACTCTCGGGTTTACCCAGCGCTATTCGGTGGAGGACTGATCAAGCCTAGGCCGCCGGTGCCTCCTACACCAGAGTCCATCGATTCGAAAGAACTCGGGTACATCAATGCGTTGGTCGACGCGTATCGCGACGACGCCGTAGAAACGATTTCCGACGTAGGGGAAGCGATGGCGCATGAGAAGTATGGCGAGCATCTTCGCCATAGTCGCAAGGAGTTCTACTGCGCTGAGGCACTTCGCGAGTTCAGCAAGGATGTCCTTCCCGACGAAGGTAGCTACCGCGACTTACAGGAGCAGATCCGGGACGGAGTGTGGCACGTCCTTCTTGACGAGCACGCGTCGGCTTATCGCAGGGTCCTGGCTGTGTGCACGCAAGCGGTGGCAGTTGCGACAGACGATCATCCACTTACTGGTGACCTGAAACCCAACGATCGCACGGGAATCTGCCACCAACTCGCCAACGACGGGGAGATCAAGTGGACGAAGTAGATACGACGACCGTCTTCGGTACCCCGCTCGAAGTTGGATTCCGCCTCTTGTTCCTTCTGAGCGCATCAGACCGACGTGCCCTTGATCAACAGAGGCTGACCTATTTCGACTACATCGTGGTGCACTCCAAGGACCTTGGTGGAGCCGAGAGCATTCACCCGGCCACCCCAAGACAGAAAAGCGAGCTCTTGGTCAAGCGAACGATCGTCAACGACGGATTGAATCTCCTGATCAGCCGTGATCTCATCGAACGGCGATTCGCTGCAAGCGGCATCGTCTACCGGGTAACCAAGCCTGGAAGGCTTGTCTGCAGTTCCTTCGAGTCGCACTACTCTGACTTGATTCGCGACCGATCAGATTGGACGATCAAGGAATTCGGAAACTTGTCGGACAATCAACTCAAGCTTAGGATCACTGAACATCTCGGTGATTGGAGTGACGAGTGGGTGGCCGAGACGATTCCGGGGGTAGTAGAGGACGGAGTTTCGTGAAGTTGTCTCGCCTCAGCGTCACGGGCCCCGGGAAAGCCGAAGCGCGTATCGATTTTGGCCCAGGATTGACGTTGATCACAGGTGCTTCGAATACGGGGAAAACCCATATTCGTGAATGCGTCAATTTTGCTCTGGGCTCAGACTCCGAACCCGAAAGGATCCCGGAGCGGGAGGGATACAACACTGTCAGCCTCGAACTCCTGTCTGGTGACGACACATTTGTGATCTCGAGAACACTCGAAGATCCCGATGATGCCTTGGTCTTCTCGGGAACATTGGAAGAAGTAAACGCGGTCGATGCGGAGGTGATTCCGGTTTCGATCGGCAATGTCGACGAGGTCTCCGAGTCACTCTCCGGTTGGCTTCTGCAGAAATCTGGATTTGACTCACAAATGCGTCTGATCAAGAATCAAAGCGCGGACTCCCAACGAATCAGCTTCCGAACATTCGCCCCGCTTTCCCTTGTGGACGAGGTGAGCATGATCGCGAAGAAGTCTCCTGCGACACCGATAGGCACGGCCAACCCAAACCCCCTCCGGTCGGTATTTCGAATCTCGGCTACCGGTCGAGGTCCGTACGCGACGGATCTGGCGCAGATTCGAAAGACGAACGATCAAAGAGAGATGGCCCTCCAGCGTGAAGCGGTGATCTCACCGATGGTCTCGAGCCTCGAGAGCGAACTACGGGACGCACCTCTCGGTAGAGAGACACTTGCGAGTGAGCTAGAAAAGATTGAGGTCGAGCTGGCCGAAATTTCGGAGCGAGTCTCTAAGAGCGGAGACCGAGCGAGGGCATTAATCGACGAACGAAATCGACTGGTGACAGAAGCGGACTCACATAGTCGGAATGTCACCGATCAGTCAGAACTGATCGAGCGGTTCAAGCTCCTCAGCCAGCACTACGACGTAGATGTCCGGAGGCTTGAGTTTGTCGCCGAGGGAGGTCACTTCTTTGACCAGATCGCTGCCTCGCACTGCCCGACCTGTGGCCAAGAGATACCTGACGGATCCACATGTCACCCAGAGGTCACAGACCCAGTGAAGGTGGAGTCAGCCGCAAGGAAGGAAATCAAGAAGCTTCTACCCAGAATTGAAGATCTACAGAAGGCCATCGGCGAAGCGGAGTCTCGTCGTGAGCAGTCGGCCAAGGACCAGAAACGCCTGGCTAATCAGATTGAAGAACTTGAGCGCGAAATCCAGGATGTCGCAAACCCGACAGCTGAAGAGGCCAAGAGCAGAGTCGAAAAGATCACCAGCCGAAGAAGAGAACTCGAAGAGCTGTCACTCAAGTACCGGGAGCTTGATCGGTACATCGAACTACAGACGAAGGCGGCGGCCATTAGTAGGCAGCCGAAAGCGAAGTACATCCGAGACAAAGACGAAGAGCTCCTCAACGCCTTCGCCGAGAGAGTGGGGTCCCTTCTTAAGGACTGGCAGTTCCCGCTAAAGATTGGAGTCAGGTTCGAGATGCAGAAGGACGACATCCTTATCGATGGAGTCCGTCGCACGACCAACGGAAAGGGAGTCCGAGCCGTTACACACGCAGCGTTCACCGTTGGCTTGATGGCGCACTGTTTGGCCAATGAAACGCCCCATTCGGGATTCGTCTTGCTTGACACGCCACTTACTCCGTTCCGGGGCATGATCGAGACCGAGGAGGATCCGGAAATGAAGCGATCCGTAAGGGAAGCTTGCCTTCGTTCCCTGGCATCTCGCGACGATCTCGGCCAATCGATCGTTATCGAAAACGTGAACCCACCAACCGGACTAGATGAGTCGGCTGTGATTCACGAGTTTGTGGGGGCGGGCGGAGAGGGCCGAGAAGGCTTCTACCCGTAGTAGAGCGACAGGCCGGTTTCAGGGGCTGACACCTCCGGGCCCAGCTAGCATCGGTCGATGAAGCCAGAGCCGTTCGACGACCGCCGCCAACTCTCGCTAACACTTCGAGGTCCAGAGTTCGCAGTGTTGGTTCCGTTTGGCGACATGGAAGCCTTGGGAGACACTTGCGGGAAGCTCGCCTCGATATGGAATGGCGTCGGAACCCTGCTCATCCCAGTTGGTGACGGAACCACGGATGAACCGTATGAGAATTGGCTGAACATCCTCTCGGTCGATCAACTGATGTTCCATGAAAGAGTCACCCCTGAACAACGGAGCCAGATAGATCGAGACAAGGCGCGTCCCCTGTCTCAGTTTTCGGACTTCGTACTTGAACAGGAAGTGCACATCTGGCGGCTGGCATCTGGGGCCGATCAGGCTCGTCCAATCCAGATTGATTTCGAAGAAAAGCTCGATCCGATTCAGAAGATCCTCCTGTGGGGCGAGCTAGATGAGTATGACCAGGAGTTCTTGACTGAACGTGACCTTGTCGCGGACTACGATCCGTCGCCTGCGGCGATCGTTCGAGCGCAGCTTCGACGCAACAGCCCCTTGGCTTGGAGCGCAATTCGAACGGACCTGGTTGAGGCCCTCAACACCCCAGGACCAAACAAATCGGTCTATGTCTTCAGTCCCGAGCCGGACTTTGAGGAGCTTCTGCTGTTCTGGAATCTTCGGGCTCGATTGCGAACACATGCTGGCGAAGCAACGATCCTCGGGGTGCCAAACCACGCATTTCGAGCAGCAGCTGACGAAGGCCTCTTCAGGGAATACTCAGATGCGATTCCCCAGGGGGTAAAACCAGATTTCAGGGTTGGGTGTGCAGAGAATTTGCGTCCCGAAATTGAGGCGGTTCTGCTTGCGGATGGTTTTGAGATTGTCGAACCTCGGGAGACCCATTACTCCCAGGTCCCAGAAGAGCGGAACCGACCAGAGTTTGCGTTCGGAACAATCTTCGTAGGCGGCCGATTGAGACGTGGCGTCCAAGTTAGCCAGTTGGCTGACTTGCATGAGGGCCTTAACAGAACTCAGTTCCAACGACCCGAAGATCTGCCCAAGACGGTCGACTGGGCCGGCACTCTCAGATACGACCTGTGGGGAATTCCAAAGCTGTTTCCACTTAGCGATGCCATTGCGGCCATTCATATGAACGAAGCTCACGCTGCGCGAAACGTAATTTCCGGCGCAATCATGATGGGAGGTCAAACCCCGGTCCTCGACTTGCGGATCCCTCCTCCGGATGTTCAGCTAGAAGCGCACCTTGCCGCGCTTGGCTTTCGCGGCAAAGAGTCGAGCGCCGGTCGAATCGCTCGGACGTTGATTGAGAAGATCGACCGGGAGTCGCTAGACGCACTCACGAAACCCGGGGCGCTGGCCATCCTCACGGCACTCGTTCGACGAAACTCGTCGAAGATCGCAGGGCGTATCGCAGAAAAGTTTCCGGAGGGCAACTTCACCGGCGAAGGCCTAATCGAGCTAACCGTGGCACTCGAGGCGGAAAGCAACTTTCTGGAGATTCCGGCCTTGACGCTGTCCGAGATCGGTTCTGACATTTTCAAGAGCCCAAGTGAGCTCGGCAAAGCAATGGGTGGCCTTGTTGATGCCGGCTTTGTGAATCGCGGCCGCAAGGTCGCGTGCCCAACCTGTTCCTTCTCGGATTTCTGGGCCATTGGTGAGCTCGACGAAGAACTCGATTGTCGCCACTGTGGCGTGAGGTTCTCTCTCCCGGCCTTTGACAACAACGGCGAGATTCTGAACCACTTCAGGCTCGAGGGGATGACAGCAAGAGCGGTCGATCAGGGCATCCCTGCTGTCCTACTTTCACTTCGGCTCCTCCTAGGAAGACCAGAGGGAGTTGGCTATAGAGCATGGTGGCCGGGGCTCGACCTGGTGCCTAACGGAAGCAAAACGCAAGAGTTCGAGACGGATCTCTTGTTCGCCTGTGATGGACGCCTCTGGAGTGTTGAGTGCAAGTCGAATGCAGCGTCGCTCAGTGCAGATGAAGCGCTGGCCCACGTGGAGCAGGCAAGGAGAATCGGAGCCGAACCCGCGGTGGCAGCTCCAGCAGGAGCCTTCTCATCCGAGGTCATCCAAGTAGCAGAGGATCAAGATCTCCAGATCTTCAGTCCAGCTGAACTCTTGAGCTGAAGTCGCGGCCTCGACTGAGACATCGAATAAACACCTCGTCGGAAGGAGTCCACATTGAAGAGTCAATTAGAGAGCTTTGAGATCAAAGGCCAGTGGTGGCGTCCCGAAGGAGCGGAGACCCGAAAAGACCCACAGCCGGAACTGGTTTCCGGATCGATGTCGATCGATGACGGCGCCGCATTCCTCCAGAGCGAACGAGACAAGAGAGGCGGCACCTCATATGACGAGGCATGTCGCGGACCGCTCAAGTTCGATCCCGAATCGGGCATGAAGCTCGAGCTGCTTGGCGCCTCCGAAGTGGCCTTCCCCCTCGCAAACGAGAGTTTCACCATTCTCGGCGAAACGTCGGGTGGAAGGCCATGCACTCTCCTCGGGTGCTTCGTCGTCAACGCAAGATCTCAGTTGATGGGGGGCATCTCTGAGCGAGAAATTCGCGTTGGCTCCCTCCTACTTGGAGAGCACATTGAGGACTATGAGCATTTCGGTTTCGACTGGCTTGAACTGAGAGTCAGCAATCTAGTCAGCTTTCTCTGGGCCCCTACTCCTCAGACCAAAGGGAATACAAGTGGTCTAGGACGAACAAGCGAACACCCCAAATTTCATGAGGTGGATCTGGGGGATGCCAGGGTGACTTTCGAGATCGGAGAACGAACCTCGAACTCAGTCCACACCGCACGTTGGGAGCGAGACGCGATCATCTCGATCAAGTCTTCAAGCGAGTTGACGTGGGCGCAGTGGAAGGAAGACTGGATCGAGCCTATCTCCAGAATGGTCACGCTCGCGACAGGTAGACCGGCGACTGTCGAGACGACCACATCGATCGTCACCGAAACGATCCCCCCTGGTCCGGTAAGTCCAGAAGGTACGACAAGAAATTTGGGGCGCGAAATCGTCGAGCAGCAGCGAATCTTCGACCACAAGAAGCCGTTCGAGTACCAACAGCTCCTCTTCGGTTTTGCATCTTTGGGCCAGCACTTCGACGAGTTCCTTCGGCTTTGGTTTGAGCTCAACACTGAGCTAGAGGGGACTGGGGATTTCCTCTTTGGCTCGCTGGAGCCGAACCAGACCCTTGAAACTCAGCTAGTCACGCTGGGCAGCGTGATCGAGAGTTACCACCGGACCTTTCTGGACAAGGTGGAGATCCCGAAGGATCAGCACCGGGAGATTGTCAACGAGATGTGCGCCACAATCTCCGATCCAGAGATCCGCCAGCTATACAAATCTCGCCTTGGGCATGCAAATGAAATGACCCAACGGGCGAGAATCACGGAGGTCCTTGAGCGCGCTGGCGAGGTGGTACAACCCCTCGGCATCGAAGGGGAACGTCTCGCCAAGGTCGTCGTGGCAACCCGAAACTACTTCGTCCATCTCGGCGCGAGAACAAAGTCTGTGTTGGACCTTTCTCAGACGAAGGAAGCAATCGAACTGCTACAGATCGCGATCAAGGTGAATCTGCTCTTGGACCTCGACGTCCCGGCCACCGACGTCGGAATCGGAATGGGAGAGGCCATGTCGGGAAGCTTCGCTTGGCAAAGATTGCATAGAAGGGGTTCGGCCTGGGTTGCCTAACCCAGACGTCTTTACGCCCATCCTGAAAGGGTGATCCTGCTGTCGATTACTCCGCGAACTCAGTGGCCCTAGTTGAGTTCAGGGGTGATTGTGATGTGGCAATCGATCACTCAGGCGAGCTCAAGAACGCGCCGAGCAAGAGTTTCAAGAGACCTTCGACCAAGACGAGGATCAGAACTAAGTTCTCCCGTTTAAACCGGAGACTTGAACCGCTTGCGAGGCTCCGGCGCAGGTCGGCGTCTATCGATCCGCTTACGCAGGACATAGCCCAGCAAGAGCGACGGAACCCAGACCACCGCTGTGCCCAGCCACAGGCCGAACTGGGCCACGTGAATGCTGGTGTCGCTCATCGCATGGGGGTCGCCCAGGAGGGAGAACGGGAATGCCAGAGCGCCGGCGGCGAGCAGGCCTTTTCTGACCACTGCGAGTCCGAACAGGAAGTAGATGAAGCAGACGATCGCGGTGCTCGCGAGATGCGCTGGCCCTCCGAAATGGACGCATGTCGCCAAGAGTGCAATGAACACGAAGGTGACCGCGAACTCACGACTCGCCGGCCCTGGCTTGCGGTCGATCGTGCTCATTCGTTCGCGAAGGACAGCAGGAAGAGTCCGAGGCTCGTGAAACAGACCATCATCGCCAGCATCCAGTACTGGGATCGGGTCGCGACCCGGATGTCGGACCAGAGCGAGATAGCCCGATCGTGCGCCAACGTGAGCGCGACCAAGTGGCCTGCCAACAGTGACCCGAGCTGGATGTACCAGATGGCCTCCGGACCGATGGCGTTGTAGTCGATCCCGTAGTTGGCGGTTCCGAACAGGTTCGTCGAACCGGTCCCGAGCGGATCGGAGAGCAGGAATGTGAACTGGGCCTGCTCCTGGAAGAAGAAGAGGCTGAAGTAGTGGGCCACCAGGTAAGCGAGGGCGATCGGGATAAGGGTGTGCGTGAACTTCTGACGCAAGTCCGAGAACTCGAACTTGAGGTCCACGGTTCGCATGCCCCAGATGCCGGTCAGGTAGATCGCTGCAACACCCAGAAGGACGAGCGCGAGGAAGAGTGTGTCGGCTCCTCTGACCGCTGTGGTTACACCGGCGCCTAGATCCGCGAGCCTGTCCACCTGCCAGTTGATCGCGTTGGCCAGCGCACCCTCCTGGGCTCCGTCGAACGTGGTCACGCCAATCGCAGTGACAACAAGGGCGAGCGACCCCGGAGTGTTGGCCCAGCTGGTCGTGCCGGACAGCGCCTTGCGTCGGCCGAGCTTCCCTTCTCGTACCTCGAACGCCGCGAGCGTCGAGAACATGTGGAAGTACACCGAGAACATCTCGCCCCGCTGGGACCACTTCTCTACACCGAACAGAGCCATCATCAGCCACGTGTACGCGCTGTAGAGGATCGTCGCGTTGGCCACCACTTCGGGCGAAAGGGAGACCGAAGTCCCCGCTGTCCCGTAGATGATCTCCAGCCACACGAACGCCACCAGGCCGGCAGCTGCCGGCCAGCGTCCGAGCTCCTCCGGGTAGCGGAAGTGAGGGAGCGTCTTCCCCGTGAGTTTGCCGATCGCGAATCCCACGGCTCGGCCGCTTTGGCGCCAGGGATTGACCGGGCGAAACAGGTCGCCAAGGAAGGCGCTGAGGACCGGGAACCCGAGCCAGACGGTGACGTAGACGAAGGTGAGTGCGAAGTTCCTGTCGGCGGCTTCCGTTCCCTCGAACCCGGCGTAGACAACAAAGCCAAGCAGCCCGAGCGAGATCAGGCCGAGCAGGATCTCGACCGCCCTCGATCCGATGACCCTCCACGCTCGCGGAAGGATCTCTCGCCACTCGCGGTTCTCGAACTTGGGCTTGCGCCAGGCCGTAGCCAGCGCAAAGAACGAAACGACCAGAACTATCGAAGCCGCCCAGCCGAACAGCCAACCCGGTATGGGCAGGTCACCCCGGGAGGCAAGAGCGTGCGCGAAGGGAATCATCGGTCAGGGAGTGATCTCGAGTTCAGCAATCGGGATGCCGCCACCCTCCATCTCAACCTCGTAGATCCCCACGAGGTCGGCGGGGAACCGGAGGGTCACGGGCTTGCCGGGTCCTACCTCGCGACTGATGTCGTAACCATGGACGTGGATCTCTTCGCTCACGTCCGACCGGACCTTGAATGCGATCGTGTCGCCCTTCGAGGCTTCAACCTTGAGTTCTCCCCCCGCGGGCTCACCATTCTCGAAGCTGACTTCAGGGATGTCCGGCTTGGGCTTCTCGGTCTTTGCCTCGACGGTCTGTTCGGTCGAAGAAGCGACCTTCTCGGTGCCGGCGCTACTCGTCGAATCGTCCTTCTTGTCATCCGATGGCTTTAGGACCAGGAAGAGGCCAGCGGCTACGACGACTACGGCAAGGAGGGCAAGAAGGCGGGTGCGGTTCGAGTTCATAAGTGCAAAATATATGTCGAGATGTTCATGTGTTGCCTGCCGGTTGCGCAGGAAGATGAGAGGGGGAGCGCCAGAGAGCCGCGGCGAGGAGAGTCGAGGCGCCGGCTAGGACGGCGAGAATCATGGCCGTGATGTGGAGTCCGAATGCGGCACCCGCGAAGCCGGCGACCGGATAGGTCACAAACCAGCAGAAGTGTGAAAGGGAGAACTGGGCGGCGAAAAGCCCGGGACGACTCTCGGGATTTCCGGAGCGCTGGATTAGACGTCCAGCAGGCGTTTGCACCAAGGCGAGGCCAACTCCGAGTGCCGCCCAGACGAGCAGGAGGGCAGCGAAGGACTCGATCAGCGTGGCTGCGACTAGACCGAGGGCGAGGACCAAGCCGCCACGGATCATCAGCAGGCGATCCGTTGTTCTGCGGAGGACCCACGGAAGGGTTATCGCGACCAGGAGGGACCCCGCGCCCACGATGCCAAGTGCCCACGCAACATCCGAGTCGTCGAGGCTGAAGTCCGACTTCACGTAGATGACCGTGTTGACCACGACCATCGCACTCGCCGACGCGGCCGCGAGGTTGAGTGCAAACAGTCCGCGGAGTCTCGGCACGGTCAAGTATTGGCGGATGCCTGACGTGACCCGGGCAAAGCCGCGCTGGGATCTCGCGATACCTGCGCCCGCGGCGGGGATCGCGGTGGTCAATACGAGGATCGCCGAGCACACGAATGCCGCGGCGTTGGCGGCGAACAATCCGGAATAAGAAAGGACTCCGAGAAGCGCTGCCGCTAGAGCTGGGCTTAGGAGCGCCTCGAGTTCATAGGCGAGCCTGGACAGCGAGAGTGCTTCCGTGTACTTCTCCACGTCCTCGAAGATGTCTGGAATGACTGCCTGGAAAGCTGGGGTGAATCCGGCCGATGCGGAGCTCAAAACGACGATGAGCAGATAGACCTCCCACACCTGGTTGACGAACGCGATCGAGACGACGGCCAGAGCTCTGATCACGTCTAGTCCTACCAACAGGTTCTTTCGCGACCGGCTCTCGGCCCAAGCGGCAACCAGTGGCGCCACCACAACGTACGAGGCCATTTTCAATGCGAGGGCGACGCCCAGCACCTGGCCCGCGTCGTCTTCGGCGAGATCAAACGCGAGGAGTCCCAGAGCGATCGTCGTCAGCCCGGTTCCGAGCAGAGCGATCACCTGGGCTGAGAACAGCTTTCGGTAGATCGGATTCCGGAGAGGAAGAAGGATCGAAGGCGTTGGCATTGAACTGAGTATATGAAGAACTATTCATGTATGTACGGCAATGCCCTAGAATCTCTCACCACCGCCTCTCTGCCATGCCTCACCCTTCCGAACATTCCTCCCCCACACGATCGCTTGGTCTCGACGAGGCCCAGCAGTTGGCCGAGTCGATGCGGATGTTTGGGAGCTCGAGCAGGCTCCGGCTGCTGTGGGCGCTGATCGACGGGCCACTCACCGTCGAGGAGCTGAGCGATCGCACCGAGTTGACTCAGAGCGCCACCTCTCACCAGCTTCGCCTCCTAAGGCAGGGACGCTTGGTACGGGTCCGGCGGGATGGCCGACGGGCGTTCTACGAACTTCACGATCATCACCTTCCCGACCTCCTCGCAGCACTGAGGCACCATCGTGAGCACGTCGACGGAGACCTGGCAGAACCCGGTTTGGAGCCGACGCTGACCGCAGAGACGAAATGACTGCCGTGATGAAGCGAACGAAGCCAAAGCTTCTCTTAGCGATAGCGCTCGTTGCGTTCATTGCCGAAGAGATCTGGAGTCTCTCGACCCTGGGTGGCCAGTCCGTCTCCTCATTCGGGGGGCCGGCAGCCTCGCTCTTGGTGGGACTGCTTTTCTCCGTTGGACTACTTGTCCTTTGCGTTTTCCTGATCGGGAACTCCTCCCGCGATGAAGACAGCCGGGGTTTCAACCGAGGACTACTGATAGCCCTCGCGATCGCCGCGCACCTCTACTCCTCACAAGAACTTCTCCAACTGCTGCTTGGCGATGGTCACGCTGTAGGCCTCCACGGCTTCTTCGGTCACGGCGCCTGGATCTTTGTTGCCATCCTCGTCCTCTCAACGACGACGATCGCCGGCTTGGTCGCGGGAATCCTCGCTTTCCGCCGCACCCGGCACCTTTCAGTTGATCACCCCGTTTTTCCACCTGGCGCAGTTGCCAAAGCGGTTCTGACAGCGCCGTTCGCGGGATCTGCTCCGGGCCACTTTGACCTCTGGAGTGCCAGAGGCCCGCCTTCTCACGCGTAGCTCCGAAACGGCCGACCTGGCCGAGTCCCATTCGCACGTGAGAAAGGAGCGTCCACCATGGACGTTGCCAACCATGACGCTGGCGTCGCGAGCGCCAGCGCACTTCCAAGCAGACGAAGACCTACCCCCTTTTGGCTATTGGCCGCGGTGGCCTCAGCCATCGCCGGATACCTGCTCCACCATTCCGGCTACTTCTCAGATCATCGACTTCTATCGGCGGTCTTCGCCGTTGTACTCGCAAGCGCCAGCGGTGTAGTCCTAGTCGGATTCATCGCAAACCGCAGACACCCGGAGCCACTTCCGGTGATCCTGGCTACTGGAGGCTCAGTGGTCGTCTCTACTCCTGTTCAAGAAGATGTGGAAGCACTGGCTGCGATCCACGCCCGATACCTCGGACGTGGCCTATTCGTCTCCCTGGGTCCGGCATTCCTCCGGGCCTACTACGCCGGCTTTCTCAGTTCCCCGTATGGGATCGCGAGTATCGCCAAGGTCAAGGGGGAGCCCGTCGGGATGCTCGTCGGAACCACCGATCAGCGACAGCACCGCCACTGGGTCATCAGGCACCAGGTCGCCAGACTTTCGATCCTCGGGCTGTCGGCCCTTGCGACGCGACCACTCACCACTTTTCGATTCCTTCGAACCAGAGTCGGTCGCTATCGAGACGGCCTGAAGCGGGCCCGTGACATCGAGACCAGAGGGCCAACTCCTGCTGTGCTCACCCATGTCGCCGTCCTGCTCGGTGCACGAGCTGAAGGCGTCGGCGGAAAGCTCGTAGACGACTTCGAAACAAAGGCAAGAGAAGGAGGCAGCGAAACCGCGATTCTGACCACTGAGGGCGGCAGCTCGGGCGCAACCGACTTCTATCTGGGCCGGGGCTGGGGAGTTACCGGAACAGATTTCAGTCTCGACGGCGACGCCATCACCACGATGAAGAAGGACCTCACATGAGCGTCCTACGAGAACAACGCACGACCAAGCGGAGGACCGGTCCCAGTGGCGGGCGCCTACTTATTCGCCGGCTCTCGCTGCTACTGCTCGTTGCCGTCATCACCTACGGATTGCTGAGGGGCACATCTGACTCTCACAAGGCCGGCTTCTCTCAGGAGCAATCCGAGGCACAACTCCCCGTTGATCCTCCAAAGGTCGATCGGTATCGATCGCTGACCGACGAGGTCGCACCTCTGGGGAAGGAACTCACGGCGAGAGTTGCCCAGGACGCGTTGACATATTCGCGGGGCGAGAGCGTTCGCTCGATAGCTCGAAGACTCAGCAGAAGCGGAGCCAAAGTCGCCCCCGGAGTCATTCGCGATGGCTACGTTCCGGGATCCCGCTCCTGGGCCAAAGTGATCTATCCGCAGATGTCGGGCTACACCGGGGACACGATGGGAGCCATGGTGGTCGTGAGGCAAACCACCGAGAACCAGGCCGGAGAACGTTCCAACCAAACCCGCGTAGTCGACGTTCGCCTACAGCTGGAGAACGGAACCTGGCAACTGAGCGAGCTCGCTTCGGTTGGCGGCACTCCAACCGAAAGGCCTCCCGGGCTCCCGGCGATATCTCAACGGGTCCTCGATGACCCCGCGATCGATCTACCCGACAGCGCTCGGTGGGACATCTACCGCGGAGAGATCAGCGGGAACCTGTTGAAGGCTCTCGCGGGCGCTGCTAAGAGCAACCCCATCCGAGTGGCGGTACTGAAGACGGGACATCCACCCACGGTTTGGGGGACCTCCAACCCCAGCGCCCACTCCGAGGGACTCGCGGCCGATATCTGGTCTGTGGCCGGCCAGCCCGTAGTCAAACAGCGTCAAACCGGAAGCGCGGCATTTGACACCGCGGGTGCGTTCGTGTCGCGAGGGGCACTCCAGGTTGGGAGCCCATGGACATTCACGAGCGACGGATTCAGCACGTTCACCGACGACGTCCACCAGGACCACATCCATGTTCAGCAGTAGACAACGAGCCTCAGTCGAACTGCCCCTCGCGAATCCTGCGCTCGAGGAGATCGGCATGGCCGCTCTTGACGGCCCTCTCGACCCTCGCGGCGTCGAGCGTGGCGCCCCTCAGGTAGGCCAGGTCGAGCAGCTCCTGCTTTCGCATTCCGTGTCTTGCCGACTCGAAAAACGTCCAGGCAAGTACTCCCAGGATCAGAAACGTCCCTTCGACCATCATGATCACGCCGGCAATCGACTGGTCCTGAACTGCCGTGAGGCCCCACTTTGCCTGTCCCGCCGCGTAGTTCTCATAGAGGGTGAAGCTCGACCACATGAGAATGTTGCCGAGCACCGCGGCCGTGAAGCGCACGGCAATCACGTAGATGATCTTCCAGCTCGTGCTGAACCAGGAAGGGGTCGGGAGAGGCCCAAACACGGGCATCCACATCAGCATTCCGAAGCCGAGAAACATGCTGTGCTCGAGCCCGTGGATCGCCGCCCCTCCGTAGGCCGAGTCATAGAGAGCGGGCAGGTGCCAGACGAAGAGGTTGATCGCCCAGAGCGGATACGCCACCAACGGGTTGGCCAGCACTTGGAGCTTGCTCAGCGGCCGGATCGAAAGTACGGGCTGCATGATCGCGCGGGTCAATCCAAGCACCAGGAGCAGCGAGACGATGTCACCGATGATCAGGTGCTCAATCATGTGCGCGATCACCAGTTCCTCAGCGAGGAAACCACCCGGACTGAAGAGCATCAGAAGCATGAGCACGATGCCGGATCCGAAACAGAGCTGACGCCACAGCGGAACCGGGCGACCTGCCCACGACAGCTCCATGACCCGATGCCAGTAGACGACGATTGCGAGGGTCAGGGGGATGAGTTCGAGCAGTGCGACGAGCGTTGGGCTCACGATGTCACTGTATATGAACCTCTGTTCATGTATTCAGATTGGAAGACACGGTGAGCGGTCGACGACGACGCGCCCGACGTCGCAAGTCCAACGTCGGGGTCAAGCTGCTCATCGTTGGAATTGCCATCTCCACGGTCGCCTTCCTGGCCTCTGCGGTTGGTGGACTCTGGGTCTGGAGCGTTGCGAGCAAAGCTCCTGACGTCCTGTCCCTCAAGGAGCTCGACAAAGGCCAGAACTCGGTGATCTTCGCCGGCGATGGAACGAGATTGGGAATGATCGATTCAGATGAGGTGAGGAGACCGATCCCCTACTCCGACATGCCCGAGAGCGTCAAGCAAGCCACCGTCGCAATCGAAGACCAGAGGTTCTACAGGCACGATGGAGTCGACATTCAGGGCGGTCTTCGTGCCCTCGTCAAGAACGTCAAGTCGGGCGGGATCACCGAAGGCGCATCCACGATCACGATGCAGCTGATGCGCAACGTGTTCATCGCCAACCCAAAGCGTGACTACGAAAGAAAAATCGTAGAAGCCAAGATGGCCATCGACTACGAGCGCGAAAACTCAAAGCGAGAGATCCTCCAGAAGTACCTGAACACCGCGCCGTACGGGACCAACCAGGGGCGAACGGCGATCGGGATCGACGCGGGTTCGCGGGTCTACTTCTCGACCGCTCCATCCGATCTCACTTTGCCCCAGGCAGCCCTCTTGGCTGGGCTCCCGCAGGCTCCCAGCGACTACAACCCCATCCAGAACCCGGCTGGGGCAAAGCGACGCCGTAACGAAGTGCTGGACGCGATGGCCGAGAACGGCGCCATCTCCGCAGACCGGGCCGAGGCGGCCAAGTCCAGTGGCCTACAACTCGACCCAAGCGAAGGTCTCTTTGACCGTCGTGAACCGCTCTTTCTGGACTTCGTTGAATCCGAGCTGATTGCCGAATACGGGTTCAACACGGTTCGGAGAGGCGGTCTCAAGATTTACACCACGATCGAGCCCGACATGCAGCAGGCCGGACTCGAAGCCATCTCTTCGGTCCTGGAAGACGAAGGACCCTCGGGAGCCCTCGTGGCGATCGATCCAGAGACCGGGGAGGTCAGGGCCATGGTCTCGTCACAGTCGTATGCCGAAAGCCAGTACAACCTTGCCGCCCAAGGAAAGCGACAACCAGGGTCCACGTTCAAGACATTCACGCTCGCCGCCGCGGTGCAGCAAGGCATGGACCCGGACAACACCTATTACGAATCCAAGCCACTCTCGATAGACGATCCGGTCTACGGGCCGTGGGAGGTGGCGACTTACGGAGACACCTATGCGGGAACCACGAGCGTTGCCGAGGCAACGCTCGCTTCGGACAATTCGGTCTACGCTCAGATGGCTTTGGACATCGGCCCAAAGGAAGTAGCGGAGATCGCGAAGAAGATGGGGGTCGAAACAAAGCTCGACGGATTCCCGGCAGAGACTCTGGGCGGTCTTCGGATAGGCGTGTCACCGCTCGAGATGGCAGATGCTTACGCCACACTCGCTTCCGGAGGCATTCACCGGGATCCCGTGGTGATCGAGAAAGTCGTCTTTCCGGGCGGAACCGAAGAACGTCCTGGGCGCAGCGATCCCGAGCGAGTGTTGACCGAACCGGAAGCAGCCGTTGTTACGGACATCCTTCGCCGCAACATCACGGAAGGCACCGGTACCGGTGCCTATACGGGCTGTGAAGGTCAAGCCGGGAAGACTGGCACAACCGACAATTTCGTTGACGCATGGTTCATCGGGTACCAGCCCAATCTCGCCACCGCCACGTGGGTTGGCTACCCGGAGTCGAACAACATCAGCATGCCGGGGGTAGCCGGAGGCACGCTTCCCGCCAGCATCTGGAATCAGTTCTTCACCAATGCGGAGGTTCCATGCGAGGAATTTCCGATCTCTGAAGAACAGATCGACTGGGCCGACACCGAGTTCGAATACTCAGTCTCCGGCGAGGAGGCCGACCCTGACCAGGGCCTGGATACTCCGGGCGAAGCTGAGACTCTTCCTTCCGAGGTTCCGACAGCTCCCGAACCGGAGCTGCCGAGCATTGACCAAGGTGGGATCACTGGCGGGGTATCCCCGGACGGCTGAGGCCAAGACCTACTAACGTTTGTAGTAGATGGATGTGCTTGCCGTATCTGACCCGGCCGCCGGGGTGGGACTCGTAGCTGCCCTTTTTGCCGGGATGGTCTCGTTCCTGTCCCCTTGCGTTCTCCCTCTGGTCCCGGGCTATTTGTCGGCGGTCTCGGGTGTGTCGGTGGACGAACTCGAGGATGCGGGGTGGCGTCGGGTCCTCTTGCCGAGCCTCTGCTTCGTCGCGAGCTTCTCCCTGATCTTCATCTTGCTTGGGCTCACGGCAACGAAACTCGGGTCGATTCTCAGCGACAACCGCCAGCTTCTCGACAAGATCGCGGCGGCGTTGATCATTGCGATGGGGGTCTTGTTCGTCGCATCCTTCTTTGTGGTCAAGCTGAACCGGGAGTGGCATGTAGACGCATTGATGTCTCGCGCGGGCAAGGGAGGGCCAGTCGTGGCCGGCGCCGCCTTCGCCTTTGCCTGGACTCCATGCATCGGGCCGACGCTGGGGGCGATTCTGTCGGCTGCTTCATTGTCGGGATCTGCCGCGAAAGGGGCACTGCTTCTCGCGGTCTACTCGGCAGGCCTGGCAGTCCCCTTCCTCCTTACGGTCTTGGCCTTCGACCGAATGACTTCGGCCTTCAGTGTGGTCAAGCGGCACTACGAACTGATCGTTGCCGCGGGCGGTCTCATCCTGATCGCTATGGGGATCCTGATCTGGACGGGTGAACTGTTCCGCATCAACATCGAGATGCAGAAGTGGATGAGTCAGGTCGGTCTCGATTTCTGGAGCAGCATCTAACTACGATTATTCGCACATGTATTAGGATGTTGGAATGAAGCCCGGAACAGATGCGTGCGAACTGCTTTGTCTCGACCTCCCGAAGGCTGAAAGTGTTCGGTCGTCTATTCCCGACGCTGAAGTTCTCGAAAGTGGGGCTTCGTTCGCGAAGGCATTGGCTGATCCGAACCGGTTGAGCATTGCCCTGGCACTGCGCGATGGCGGAGAGATGTGCGTCTGTGACCTCTCCTGGATCGTCGCGAGGCAGGACAAGCTGGTTTCGCATCACCTTCGTCTGCTTCGGTCCGCTGGACTTGCCACGTCGCGCAAGAACGGGAAGATGGTGCTCTACACGCTGACACCTGCCGGGAATCACATGGTGGAAGCCGTTCTTGCGATCGCTGCCCCGGTGAACTCATGAGCACCGAGCTTCTCGATCGGCCCGACGTTGAAGCAGCGGAGAGTGACGCGGTCAGATTCCGCGTGGGCGGGATGGATTGCGCGGCCTGCGCAGCCACGGTGGCCAAAGTCGTGGAAGCGGTCGACGGAGTCGAAACCGCAGAAGTCTCGATCGGCAACGGGACCATGCGCGTCGAAGGATCGGCCCCTGCTGAAGCCATCCAAGAGGCCGTGAGAAGGGTGGGGTACTCGGCCCAGCTCGCTTCGAGTCTGCGCGGACCATCCGTCCCCTTCTGGCGGCAGAGCGCGAGAACGTTTTCCACGACGATGGCCATCGGGACGCTGATTGCGGCAGTCGTTGCTTCTCTCACGACGCTTCCGGACGAAGTTAGTTCGATGCTGTTCCTCCTGACCCTGGCCCTCGGGGGATGGGGAATCGTCATTTCGGCGGTTGCCGCGATGCGTCAGCGGACACTCGACATGAACGTGCTCATGGCGCTCGCATCGATCGGAGCCTTGGCGATCGGCGATTACGCGGAAGCCGCATGGGTGATCGTTCTGTTCGCGGTCGGCAACGCCCTGGAGGAACTGGCACTGGAAAGAAGCCGGCGTTCCGTGGAGTCGCTTCGCGAACTGGCCCCGTCGACCGCCAACGTGATCGCCGGTGGCGAGGAGATTCCGACCCCCGTCGCCGAGATTCGCACCGGGTCTTCGATCGTGATCAGGCCGGGTGAACGTCTTCCGCTGGATGGCGAGGTGATCTCCGGGGCTTCCAGCGTCGACGAGTCGACTCTGACCGGAGAATCGGTACCTGTCGACAAGGCGGTCGGAGCCAGCGTCTTCGCGGGCACCCTGAACGTCGCTGGCTCGTTCACGATGCGATCCACGTCGGGATCGGAGGACTCGACTCTTGCGCAAGTAACAAGCCTGGTTTCCGACGCTCAGGGAAGCCGCGCGCCATCGGAGCGATTCGTCGACCGCTTCGCCCGGATCTACACCCCGATCGTTCTTCTCGCCGCGGTCCTGGTGGCCGTAATCCCCACGTTGGCCGGAGGCTCGTTCGACGAGTGGTTCTACAGGGGGCTCGCGCTACTCATCGTTGCCTGCCCGTGCGCCCTCGTGATCTCGGTGCCGGCGAGCGTGGTGGCAGCAATTGGTGGCTCGGCCAAGATCGGCGTCTTGGTCAAGGGAGGCCAGGTGCTCGAGGACCTGGCGTCGATCCAAGCCTTGGCGCTCGACAAGACTGGAACCCTGACCAAGGCCAGGCCCGAACTCGTGACCATCGCGACCGTCGCTGAAATGGATGACGATGAAGCCCTCGCGCTCATGGCTGCTGTCGAGAAGGGATCGGAACATCCCCTCGGGCAGGCCCTGGTCCGTTCGGCTTCTGATGCGAAATCTGTCGAGCTCGAGGTCTCGGGGTTTGAAGCCCTTCCCGGTCGCGGAGCAGTGGCCACGGTTTCCGGAAGAAGCCTGTGGGCCGGCGGCCCCCGACTCGCGGCCGAACATGACGCAGAGCTCCCGGTCGAGTTCGAAAACCTGCAGGCAAGGGGCGAGACGGTCGTCGCCCTGGGTGAGGGATCCGACGTGCTGGCAATCTTCGGGTTGGCGGATGAGCCCCGGATCGAAGCCTCGTCGGCGGTCGAGGGACTCAGGGACCGGGCCGGAATCAGCGAGGTAGTAATGCTCACCGGCGACAGCGAGCCCGTGGCCGCGGCCATCGCGAAGAGGAGCGGCATCACTCGCTGGCGGGCAGGTCTTCTACCCGAAGACAAACTCGACGAGGTCATACGTCTCGAGAGGGAGGTCGGACCCACCGCAATGGTCGGCGATGGGGTCAACGACTCACCCGCCCTCGCCGGGTCGACCGTCGGGGTCGCGATGGGTGCGGCCGGAAGCGACGTCGCACTCGACTCGGCCGATGTCGCCCTGATGGGTGACGATCTCATGCGACTTCCCGACGCGATCAATCACTCACGATGGGCGGTCCGGATCATGAAGCAGAACGTGTCCGTTTCCCTGATCACCAAGGCGATCTTCGTGGTCCTGGCGCCCCTTGGCTTCGTGAGCCTGATCACCGCAATCGCCGTCGACATGGGTGTCTCACTGCTCGTGACCCTGAACGGTCTACGTTTGCTGCGTCGGCCAGCGACCCATTCCCTGAGAGAGACCCCCGGGGATCCAGGTCCAGTCGCGGTGGCGGCGACCGCGGAAGGTGACGTATGCGAAGAGGACTGCTGTTCACCCTAACTACTACAGAACGTCGTAGGAGGTGCTAGGGTCGAAATCCCGTTGGCCTGGGCATCGACGCTTTGAACGAGCAACTCTCCGCTTCTGGCCTCTTGGTGCGGAGTAGTGGACATCCTTGTCCGGGTCAACGGGATCTACTACAGACTGTCGTAGGGATCGCTATGATCTGGATCCCGCCGGCCCACCCACAATTCGGATGGGCGCCCCCAGCCGAAGGGCCGGCGGGACCCCATAAAGGGAACTGCTACTACTTGTCGTAGTATGTGAGAAATCCAATTAGCCGAATCCGGTACCAACCGGATCGGGGGACCCACTTGAGGCCATCAAGTCTCTGGGGCGAATCGCACTCTGCGTAGCGCATCTCTTTCAGCGCGAGCCCGTCAGCTAACCCCGAAGGCGCGAGAAAGAGAGAAGGAATGAATCACGATTCCGTCATCGGACGGTTGGCCATTAGGGCGTTATTGACCTTTGGAGCTCTAGGAATGTTCTCCGGCATCGCTACCGCCTCAACGGGAGGTCTGTCACCGGCTTCTCCGAGCCCGGCTCCGGCCAAGGGCGCGTTCCCGATCCGTGGTTCAGTCACCTGGGGCGACGGACTAGGAGCGGGCCGGGGGCATCAGGGCCAGGATCTTCTCGCCAAATGCACCAGGCCGGTGGTCGCGGCTCAGACCGGAAGAGTTCGTCTTGTCGACTACCAGGCTGACGGGGCTGGCAACTATGCCGTGATTCGCGGGACGTCATCGAAGTTCGACTACGTGTACATGCACATGCTTCGCACACCGGAAATCCGGGCGGGCCAACTCGTAAAGGCGGGCCAGCGAATCGGACTGGTCGGGTCGACCGGACGCTCGACCGCCTGTCATCTCCATTTTGAGATGTGGACGCGACCGGGCTGGTACCGCGGTGGAAGCGTGAGCAACCCGACGCCCTACCTCCGTAAGTGGGGTTCAGCTCGCTAACCCCGGGCAGACCATGGAGCCTCGTTCTTCTGGCGGCGCTGACTGTGCTGGCTCTAGTCGGTTGCGGCGATTCGAACAGCGAGATGAGCGAGAAGGATGCTGCTCCTGCCATTGACTTTCCAACGGCCAAGAACACCTCGATCGAACAGCTCGCCGCCATGGCGTCACCGACCGACATTCAGTTCGCACCTTCGGGAAAGGTGGTCGAGCCAGGAAATAATCGCTATGGGTTCGCGGCATTCGACTCGCAGGGACAACAACAGACGGATCTCGATGTCGCGCTGTATGCGACGAGCGGACCGAAGTCGAAAGTTCTGGGGCCCTTCCCGGCCAAGGTCGAGTCGCTGGAAACCGAACCTTCGTTTCGAGCCCAGACCACCTCCCAGGATCCCGGAGCCGCCAAGGCGGTCTATGTCGTACCGAACCTCAACTTGCCCAAGGCAGGCAACTGGTACCTGCTCGCGCTCGCCAAGAGTGAAACCGGCTTCGTCGGCGCTCAGCTTCCGAACGTAGTCGTCCGCAAATCGAAAGTCGTCCGCCCCGGTGAGAAAGCCCCGGCAGTCTCGACACCCACGGCGGCCGACGTCGGGGGAAACCTCGAGAAGATCGACACCCGCATCCCGCCAGACTCACTCCACGCTGCCGACTTCTCCTCGGTCGTCGGGGAGAAGCCAGTGATCCTGCTCTTTTCAACTCCCCAGCTTTGCGAAAGCCGCGTCTGCGGTCCGGTGGTGGACGTCCAGGCCCAGGTCGCCGAGGAAACCGGCGATGACGTGGAGTTCATTCACTCAGAGATCTACAACGACAACGACCCCAACAAGGGCGTCAACCGGCAGGTTCAGGCATTCCAATTGCCCACCGAGCCTTGGCTATTCGCCATCGATGAGAACGGAATCGTCCGGAAGCGAATCGAGGGCGCCTTCGGTCTGGGTGAGCTTCGCGAAGCAGTCCAATCCATTCGATCGGACAGCCAGTGATCCGGTCTGCTGTCGGTAACCTCTCCAATGTGCCCGCGCGCATCTCAGCACCGATAGTTTTCTCCGCCCTCTGCCTGTTGGGGGCGCTGACGGTTGCACTTTCCGCCATCGCGTTGATCGGGACATTCATCAGTGGTGACGCCCCGTGGGCTCCCGTTCAGGCTTGCTGTGAAGCAGCCATCGCAAAGGTTTCGTTCGGGTGGCTCCTCTTGGTGGCGGTTGGACTGATCTCGATTGTCGCGTTGGTTCGCCTGGCCTTCAGCAGTTGGCTGACGATCAAGGCCAACGCGCGTGTTCACTCCCTTAGAAAGCTGGCTTCGGCAGAGAAGGTCGCGGGCCACGAGTGCCTGGTTCTGGAGGACGCTCGACCGCTTGCGTTCTGCGGCGGGCTGGTTCGCCCGCGGGTCTTCCTCAGCCGAAACCTCATCAACGAACTAGAGCCGGCAGAGCTTGCTGCCGTCGTTGCTCATGAGGCCCATCATCAGAACCGGCGCGATCCCCTGCGGAACTCGATCACACGCGTCATGGCATATGGGTTCTTCTTCCTGCCCATGCTTCGAGAGTTCGGGCAGAAGTGTGTCGAACGCTCCGAGATTGCCGCCGACAAGGCTGCGGTAGCCGGCGGTGAGAGCGAACGAAAGGCACTTGCGAGCGCCCTCCTCTCGCTCCATGGACGCGAAAGCGAGGGAGTGGCAGTGTCCTTGTCACCCGATCGGATTGGAGTACTCGCGGGTGAGAAGCCTTCCTGGATTCCAAGTAGGAACGGAGCCCTCTTGAGCATGTCCGCTCTGGGGGTCTTGCTGGCCGGCCCGGTACTGGCGGCCGAACTCGTTACTCGCACACCGGTAGGCATCGAGGCTCTGGGACTTCACGTTTGCCTTGCCGCGCTAATCGTCGCTCCTCTTCTGCTTTCGGCGGGATTCGCATGGACCCGTCCCCGGGTGCGGATCTGATGGCCGACGCTGAGAACCCACCTGCCCTCTCGGACCTCGAACGTGAAGTCATGGAACAGGTCTGGTCGGCCCCGGGAGAAGTGTCGGTACGAGACGTCCTGAACGGGATCAACGAAGCGAACGAGAAGCAGCGGGCCTACACAACCCTGATGACCATCCTTTCCCGCCTTGAAGCGAAGGGAATGGTCACCAAGCGCAGGAAGTCGAAGTCCGACCTCTTCACGCCAGTTCTCTCCCGCGGCGATTACCTCGAGTCACGAGCAAAGGTCGAAGTCGACGCACTGGTCGGCGAGTACGGCGAGATCGCCCGTGCCTTGTTCGTCCGTGAGATCGAAGACACCGATCCCGACGCAGCCAAGAAACTCAAAAAGCTGATCGACAAGTCCTAATTACTACAGCTTGTAGTAGCATCGGCTGCCAAGTCGATGTCGGACAACGTCAAACTCTCAATCGCCCTCGTGCTCGTGGGCGCACTCGGACTTCTGGTCTACCTCAGTCTCGGAAACGACACTCCGGAAGGATCCGCAAATCCCGAGGTCACTCGCGCGGACTCTCACTACCTGACCAAGGCGCCGGACGACAAGGTCACGATCGTGGAGTTCCTCGACTTTGAATGCGAAGCCTGCAAGGCCCAGTTCCCGACGATGGAGCGAATCCGCGAGGAATACGACGGCAGGATCAACCTCGCTATCCGGTACTTCCCACTCGGCGGTCATCAGAACGGAATGAACGCCGCCCTCGCGGTGGAGGCGGCCTCCAAGCAGGGAGCCCTTGAGGACATGTACATCAAGATGTACGAAACCCAGGCCGAGTGGGGTGAGTCACCAAACTCGAAGGCGGACCTCTTCGCCGAGTACGCCCAGGAACTCGGACTCGACATGGACCAATTCGAGGCCGATGTGAAAGATCCTGAAACGAGAAAGCGGGTCGAGAAAGACCAGGCTGACGGTGTAGGCCTCGGGGTCCAGGGAACGCCGACGATCTATCTGAACGGCGAAGAGTTGCCGACCATGCCGTCCTACGAAGATCTCAAGCAGCGCATCGACGCCCTACTCGCGGAGTAGTAGTGAAGGTCAGTTCAGCGGGAACTGCCACCCAGGCGCCTGCGGAGTTCATTCAACGCGTCACGCCATGGGTCGTCACGATCACATCGATAGTGGCCTTCGCGGCCGCGGCGGTCCTGATGGTCGAGAAGATCATCCTGCTCGGGGACCCGACCTACGTCCCAACTTGTTCGATCAACCCGGTTCTCTCCTGCGGCTCGATCATGAAAAGCGACCAGGCCGAAGCGTTCGGCTTCCCCAACCCGCTTCTCGGTCTCGCCGGGTTTGGTCTAATGGCCACCTTTGGTGCAGCAACCCTCGTCGGCGTACGACCTCCGAGGTTCGCGTGGCTCCTGGCGCAGGCCGGCGCGGTGTTCGCGTTCGGCTTTGTCTGCTGGCTGATCTTTCAGAGCCTCTACCGGATCGAAGCGCTGTGCCCCTACTGCATGGTGGTCTGGTTGGCCACCTTCACCCTCGTCTGGTACCTGACGCTGGCCAACTTCTCGAGTGGACGAATCAAGTTGCCAGAGCGCCTTCGTCCCCTCCTTGGATTCGCGACGAAATACCACGCCGTACTACTCACGGGAGCGGTCCTGATCGTCGTCGCCCTGATCGCCGAAGCCTTCTGGTCCTACTGGAGCACCTTGCCGTGACCCACAAAGAAACGAGTCGAACATGAATCCGAAGACCACCCGCACGCTCGTCGCCGGCGCCGTTGTCGTACTCGCGCTCGCGCTTCTGCTCCTCGTCAGGCCCGGCGACTCCGACAACGGTAACTCGGACTCGAACACCGACCAGGGGCAGGCAACGTCCAAGATCACCGGGAACACCGGGCCCACTCAGAGCGAGCCACGCCAGCCTGAAGAACCGGCAGTGCCCGTCTACCGGGTCGTAGATGGACAGCCCGCGGGCGGAGTTCAGAAGCTCGAGGTCAATGAGGGCGACAACATCCGGTTCGTGGTCAAGTCCGATGTTGATGACGAGGTCCACGTCCACGGATTCGATGTCAGTGAACCCGTAGGTCCCGGCAGACCGGCCAAGTTCGACTTCAAAGCCGGTTTCACCGGAGTCTTCGAAATCGAACTTGAGAATTCAGCCGTCCCGATCATCGAGCTCCAGGTCAACCCTTGATCAGTGTGCCTCTCGCGCATGCCCTGGTCTCGCGGGGTGACCTGCCGATTCCGGTCTGGCTTTTCGCGTGGGGCGCCGGCGTGGTCCTTGTCGTCTCATTTTTCGCGCTGGCCTCGGCCTGGCGCAAACCCAGGTTCGAAGATGCTCCGGGTCGACCCGCAGCGACCTGGCTCTCAGTGCCGGCAAACTCCTCGGCAGTTCAGTTCCTCTCAGGCCTGATCGGCGTCCTTCTACTCGCGGCTGTCCTCTACGCGGGGATCGAAGGAACCGAAGCTGCCGACCGAAACTTCTCCCTCACCTTCGTCTTCGTAACCTCCTGGCTCGGCTTCCCCGTCCTGAGTGTGGTCTTCGGGAACGTCTTCACCGCGTTCTCCCCCTGGAGGGCAATTGGCAGAGCTTACGGATGGCTTGCGCAGAGACTGGCGCCGGGAACCGTAAGGCACGTCGAGTACCCCGAGAAGTTCGGCAGGTGGCCGGCGGCGGTCGGACTTGTCGCCTTCGTCTGGCTCGAGATCATCTACGGAGCGACGGGCGCGGCCGTGGTTC